>Ga0310811_10002605_pt1 | contig 22581 bp, 23 predicted proteins | sample YCmetagenome_FD_207642 | JGI IMG/M metagenome (GOLD analysis project Ga0310811, IMG submission 207642) | Soil microbial communities from experimental microcosm in Duke University, North Carolina, United States - YC | ecosystem: Engineered > Artificial ecosystem > Soil microcosm > Unclassified ...
CGAAGCCGCGCCAGCGTGAGCGCGGCGGCATGAACCCTGGCCGAACGGCCAACGCGGGCCTCGCGACGCGCACGCAGCGCCGCGATTCCCTACAATCAGGCTTCGTCCCTGGCTCACGACGCCATTCGCCTATTTCGCCAACTCACTCGCCCACGCTCCGGAAAGCGCCATGAATGCACCGCACGACACGCCCACGAGTCCCTCGTTTCCGTCTCGCCTGCCGAATGTCGGCACGACGATTTTCACCGTGATGAGCGCACTTGCCGCCGAAAAAGGCGCGGTGAATCTGGGTCAGGGCTTTCCCGACTTCGGCTGTGATCCGCGCATTGTCGACGCGGTCGCGAACGCGATGCGCGACGGCCACAACCAGTACCCGCCGATGGCCGGCGTCGCGCCGCTGCGCGAGGCGATCTCGGAGAAGATCGCGAACCTGTACGGCCGCCGCTACGACGCGACCACCGAGATCACCGTGACGGCGGGCGCCACGCAGGCCTTACTGACCGCGATTCTCTGCACCGTTCATCCGGGTGATGAAGTAGTCGTGGTCGAACCGACCTACGACAGCTATCTGCCGTCGATCGAACTGGCCGGCGGCAAGCCGGTCTTCGTCACGCTCGACGCGCCCGACTACGCGATCCCGTTCGACAAACTTGCCGCCGCGATCACATCGAAAACGCGGCTTCTGCTGATCAACACGCCGCACAATCCGACCGGCACGGTCTGGCGCGCCGAGGACATGCGCAAGCTCGAAGAGATCGTGCGCGGCACCAACGTGCTGATCCTCTCCGACGAGGTGTACGAACACATGGTCTACGACGGCGCGCCGCACGAGAGCGTCGCCCGTTACCCGGAACTGGCGCAACGCAGCTTCGTGGTGTCGAGCTTCGGCAAGACCTATCACGTGACCGGGTGGAAGGTCGGCTATGTGGCGGCCCCCGCCGCGCTCACGGCCGAGTTCCGCAAGGTGCACCAGTTCAACGTGTTCACGGTCAATACGCCGATGCAGATCGGTCTCGCCGAATACATGAAGGATCCGGCGCCGTATCTCGACCTGTCGGCGTTCTATCAGAAGAAACGTGACTTCTTCCGCGCGGGCCTCGCGAAGTCGCGCTTCAAATTGCTGCCGTGCACGGGCACGTATTTTCAGTGCGTCGACTATTCGGCGATCAGCAATTTGCCCGAAGCCGAGTTTGCCCAATGGCTAACCGGCGAAATCGGCGTCGCGGCCATTCCGGTCTCCGCGTTCTATCGCGAGGCGCATGAATCGGGCGTGGTGCGCTTCTGCTTTGCCAAGCAGGAGAACACCCTCGCCACCGCGCTCGAACGGCTGGCACGGCTCTAGGATGCCCTGCGCGATGCTGCGAACGAACCCATGTTCCTCGCTAGCGTGCGCAGCGGCCAATGTGCGCGTGGCACACATTGGCCTGTCTCAGCGGCGGCGCCCGCCATCAGGCCGGGCGCGTCGCCGCGATGTACGCCTTGCGGTCCTCGGTCACACGCTGCGCGGCCGGTCGTGCGTTGATCGCCTTGACGTAGCTCTTCCAGTCGAGGCCCGCGTCGAGCAGAAAATCGCGGCCGTAGATGGTCTGCGTCGCCATGCCCACCAGCGGCAGGCTCACATACCCAGCGGTATCCGCCACGCTGAAACGCTCGCCGCGCAGATACGGCCCGAACTTCGCGATCCGCCTGAAGCCGGCAATGTGATGCGCGAGCAGTTTCTCGATACGCCCCTTGGTCGCATCGCTCACCGTCCCGCCGAAAAACGCTTCCTTGTAGAGATTGCGCGCGGTCAGTTCGAGATGCACGTCGACGAACATGATCAACTCGCGCTCTTTGGCCGCCTCCCATGGGTCAGCGGAGAAAATCTGCTTGTCGGGAAAGCGCGCGGCAAGATACTCGACAATGCATTGCGATTCGCACAGATCGCCCTCCTCGGTCTGCAGGTAAGGCACCTTGCCGAGCGGCGAGTGCTCGAGCATGGCCTCGTCCTGGCTGGGCAGCACGGACACCTCTTCGAACGGAATGCCGTGTTCGAGAAGCACGAACTTCACTTTGTTGTAGTAGTTAGAGAGCGCGAAACCGCACAGCTTGATCATCCGGTGTCTCCTTCCTTCGAGTGGTATGAGACCGCGCAACACAGTCACAACAGCGGCCTTCGAACAATCATCCAGTAAATTGCACGATCGTGCTATTCTAAAATAACCATGGAGTCGAGCACCACAATGAACTCTCGCAATTTCAATATCGAGACTATCGGCATTGTCGGAACCGGCGCAATGGGTCGCGGCATTGCGCAGATCGCCTCGCTGGCGGGCCTGAAGGTGCGTCTGTACGACGCCAACCCCGCCGCCGCCGGCGCCGCGCGCGACTACCTCGCCGAGACTTTCGCCAAACTGACATCCAAAGGCAAGCTCGACGAGGCCCGCTCGCTTGCGGCGCTCGCCAACGTCAGCGGCGCGCAAGCGCTCGGCGAGCTGGCCGGCTGCGACCTGGTCGTCGAGGCGATCGTCGAAAAGCTCGACGTGAAGCAGGCGCTCTTTCGCGAACTCGAGACCGTCGTGAGTGGCCGTTGCGTGCTGGCGTCCAACACGTCGTCATTGTCGATCACCGCGATCGCCGCCGGCTGCACCGATCCGTCACGCGTGGTCGGCTATCACTTTTTCAATCCCGTACCGTTGATGAAAGTCGTCGAGGTGATCGACGGACTGCGCAGCGACCCGGCCGCGGGCGACGCGCTGATGGACCTCGCGCGCCGCATGGGCCATACGCCAGTACGCGCGAAGGATATGCCCGGCTTCATCGTGAATCACGCGGGGCGCGGCATGAACACCGAGGGCCTGCGCGTGGCGGGCGAAGGCGTGGCGAGCTTCGCGGACATCGATCGCATCATGCGCGAGCAGGCGGGCTTTCGCCTCGGGCCGTTCGAACTGTTGGATCTGACGGCGCTGGACGTCTCGCATCCGGTGATGGAGTCGATCTACCACCAGTTTTACGAAGAGCCGCGCTTCACGCCGTCGCCGATCACCGGCACGCGGCTCGCGGGCGGACTGATCGGCCGCAAAACGGGAGAAGGCTTTTACCGCTACGTCGACGGCAAGCAGCAAGTGACGGCCGAAGCGCCCGCGCCCAGCGAACTGCCGAAAAGCGTCTGGATCAGCGCGCGTTATCCGCAAGCCCGCGAAGCCGTCGTGCAACTGGTCGGCAAGGCCGGCGTAAAGCTCGACGACGGCGCCGCGCCCGCAGCGGACTCCCTGATCGTCGTGACGCCGTTCGGCCATGACGCGACCACGGCGGCGGTCGACGAAGCGCTCGACGCGAGCCGCGTCGTCGCCATCGACGCGCTCTTCCCGCTCGTCGGCGCGCAACGCCGCACGTTGATGACCACGCCGGCCACCACGCGCGCCGCACGTGACGCCGCGCATGCGCTGTTCGCCGCCGACGGCGTGCCCGTCGCCGTGATCCGCGACTCGACCGGCTTCGTCGCGCAACGCGTGGTGGCGACGATCGTCAACATCGGCTGCGACATCGCGCAAAAGCAGATCGCCACGCCGGACGACATCGATCTTGCCGTGACGCTCGGCCTCGGCTACCCACGCGGCCCGCTCGCCCTCGGCGACGCGCTCGGCGCGCGAACCATCCTGACGATTCTGCGCAACATGTTCAGCGTGCTCGGCGATCCGCGCTACCGTCCGTCGCCCTGGCTCGCGCGGCGCGCGCAACTCGGCCTGTCGCTGACCCAGGGCGACAACGCGGACCTTCAATCAGATACACACACGGAGAACCACGCATGAGCGCCGAACTGCTGACCTCGCGCCCGACCGAAAGCGAATCGACACTGGTCCTCACGCTGTCGAACCCCGGCGCCCGCAACGCGCTGCATCCGGACATGTACGCGGCCGGCATCGAAGCGCTCGACTCGGTGGAGCGCGATCCGTCGATCCGCGCCGTCGTGATCACCGGCGCCGACAACTTCTTTTGCGCGGGCGGCAATCTGAACCGCCTGCTCGAAAACCGCGCGAAAGATCCGTCCGTGCAGGCGGAGAGCATCGATATGCTCGGCCAATGGATTTCGGCGCTGCGCCTGTCGTCGAAGCCGGTGATCGCCGCGGTCGATGGCGCCGCCGCCGGCGCGGGATTCTCGCTCGCGCTTGCGTGCGATCTGATCGTCGCCGCCGACGACGCCAAATTCGTGATGTCGTATGCACGCGTGGGCCTGACGCCCGACGGCGGCGGCTCGTGGTTCCTCGCCCAGGCGCTGCCGCGCCAGCTAGCCACCGAAGTGCTGATCGAAGGCAAGCCGATCGGCGCCGCGCGTCTGCACGAACTCGGCGTCGTCAACAAGCTGACCAAGGCCGGCACCGCACGCGACACCGCCGTTGCCTGGGCCGACGAACTTGGCAAGATCTCGCCCAATTCGGTCACGCGCATCAAAGGACTGATCGGCGCTGCCGGCACGCAACCTCTGGCCGACCATCTGGTCGCCGAGCGCGACAGCTTCGTCGCGTCGCTGCATCACCGCGAAGGTCTCGAAGGGATTTCCGCGTTCCTAGAGAAACGCGCTCCGGTCTACAAATAAGCCGCGAGTCAACCAGCAGTGAGCGAGGAGTGAACCCACCCACCATGCCCGACTACCAACTGCCCAAACGCCGCCGCATTTTCCTGATGCGTCACGGCGACGTCACCTACTTCGACGACTCCCGCCGAGCGATCGACCCCGAGACCGTGCCCCTGAACGCGAACGGCCGCGAACAGGCGAGCGCGGCGGGCCGCGTGTTCGCCGAACAGCAAGTGCGGTTCGATCGCGTGATCGTCAGCGGTTTGCCGCGCACGGTTGAAACCGCGCAGCGCGTGCTGGCCGAGACGGGCCAGCACATCGAACTCGAGATCGAGCCCGCGTGGCAGGAGATTCGCGGCGGCAAGCTCGGCAGCATTCCGCAGCAGGATATCGAGGCGGCTTTTCTCGGCGTGTTCGACGGCATCGTGCCGGAAAGCACACGCTTTCTCGATGGCGAAACCATCGGCGCGTTGTTCGATCGCGTGCTGCCGGCAGTCACGGCGCTGCGCGAGGACAGCTCGTGGGACACCGTGCTGCTGGTCCTGCATGGCGGCGTGAACCGCGCAATCCTGTCGCATGCGATCACCGCGGGCGGGCGCACGTTCTTCGGCCATCTGTCGCAGGCCACCGGCTGCATCAACGCGCTCGACGTCGGCGCCGCGCCGCGCGACTGGGTGCTGCGCACGCTCAATTATTCACCACCGTCGCCGCTGCATCGCGACGTACGCAACACCACGATGGAAATGCTCTACGCACAATTCATTCAATACAAGCGTAGCTGAACCCGAACTGGAGGAGACACATGGTACAAGCCACACAGACCGGCGAACCCGAACACAAGCCGGATTATTCGTCCTTCGAGGGCACACGTCCGGTCAACGAGCGGCAGCGCTTCGACAGTGACGCGCTCGCCGCGTGGCTGACCCGGCATGTGGACGGATTTTCCGGACCGCTTACGCTGGAGCAGTTCGCCGGCGGCCAGTCCAATCCCACGTTCAAACTGGTCACGCCGTCGCGCTCGTATGTGATGCGCGCAAAGCCCGGTCCCGCCGCGAAACTGCTGCCGTCCGCGCACGCCGTCGAACGTGAATACCGGGTGATGCGCGCGCTGGCCGACACCGAGGTGCCGGTCGCGCAAATGCTCGCGCTGTGCGAGGACGAAAGCGTGATCGGCCGCGCGTTCTACGTGATGGAGTTCGTCGAAGGCCGCGTGTTGTGGGACCAGTCGCTGCCCGGCATGACGCCCGCCGAACGCGCGGCGATCTACGACGAAATGAACCGGGTCATCGCGGCGTTGCACAGCGTCGACGCAGAAGCCGCGGGGCTCGCCGACTACGGCAAGCCTGGCAATTACTTCGCACGGCAGATCGGCCGCTGGAGCAAGCAGTACCTTGCGTCCGAGACCGAACCGATCGACGCGATGCAGCGCCTGATCGAATGGCTGCCGCAGCATATGCCGGCTGAAACGGGCGGCCGCGCATCGGTCGTGCATGGCGACTACCGGCTCGACAATCTGATCTTTCATCCGCACGAACCTCGAGTGCTCGCGGTGCTCGACTGGGAGTTGTCGACACTCGGCGATCCGCTCGCCGACTTCGCCTATCACTGCATGGCGTGGCATGTCGATCCGGCGAAATTCCGCGGCATCGCGGGTCTGGATTGGGCCGCGCTCGGCATTCCCGATGAAGCCCAATACGTCGAACGTTATTGCAAGCGGACCGGCTTCGAGATTCACGGCGACTGGAATTTTTATCTGGCGTACAACATGTTCCGCATCTCCGCGATCCTGCAAGGGATCATGAAGCGCGTCGTCGACGGCACCGCGGCCAGCGCGCAGGCGCTCGATGCCGGGCGCCGCGCGAAGCCGATGGCCGAGCTCGCATGGCACTACGCGCAGAAAGTGCGTTAGCCGAGTTCGCGCGCCGGGCTACGCGCCCCGATCCAATATCATCCGCTGTCCGTTATCCGCGAGGTCTCAGATGAATTTCGATTACACCCCGAAGGTTCAGGCATTGCGCGAAAAGCTGCTCGCTTTCTTCGACGAGCACATTTATCCGAACGAGCAGGCGTTCTACGCGGAGATTGCGCGCAATCGCCAGAACGGCAATGCATGGCTGCCGACCGAACTGATCGAGCAACTCAAACACAAGGCGCGCGACGCCGGCTTGTGGAACCTGTTCCTGCCCGAATCGACGCGCGGCGCCGGGCTGACGAATCTCGAATACGCGCCGCTGTGCGAGATCATGGGCCGCGTGCCCTGGGCGCCGGAAGTGTTCAACTGCAACGCGCCCGATACCGGCAACATGGAGACGATCGAACGCTACGGCAGCGAAGACAACAAACGCGAGTGGCTCGAACCGCTGCTGCAAGGCCACATCCGTTCGGCGTTTCTGATGACCGAGCCGGAAGTGGCGTCGTCCGATGCGACCAATATCCAGACCAGCATCGTGCGCGATGGCGACTCCTACGTGATCAACGGCCACAAGTGGTGGTCGTCCGGCGCGGGCGATCCGCGCTGCAAGGTCTACATCGTGATGGGCAAGACCGATCCCGACGCGCCGCGCCACCAGCAGCAGTCGATGATCCTCGTTCCCGCCGACGCCACCGGCATCACCGTGCACCGCCCGCTCACCGTGTTCGGCTACGACGACGCGCCGCACGGCCACATGGAAATCACGCTCGACAACGTGCGTGTGCCCGCCACCAACATGCTGCTCGGCGAAGGCCGCGGCTTCGAAATCGCGCAAGGCCGGCTCGGGCCGGGACGCATCCATCACTGCATGCGTTTGATCGGCCTCGCCGAGCGCGCGCTCGAACTGATGGCGAAACGCTCGCTGCAACGCGTCGCATTCGGCAAGCCGGTCGCGGCGCAAGGCGTCACGCAGGAGCGCCTCGCCGAGGCACGCTGCATGATCGAACAGGCGCGCCTTCTGACGCTGAAAACCGCGTACATGATGGACACCGTCGGCAACAAGGGCGCGCGCGGCGAGATCGCGATGATCAAGGTTGTCGCGCCGAACATGGCGTGCCAGGTAATCGACTGGGCGATCCAGGCGCATGGTGGCGGCGGCGTCAGCGACGACTTCCCGCTCGCGTATGCGTACGCATCGGCAAGAACGCTGCGCTTCGCCGATGGCCCCGATGAAGTGCACCGCAACGCCATCGCCAAGCTCGAACTCGCGCGTCATATGGATGCGGGCGCGGCCGCTCGCGTGGAGATGCCGGTCACGCGGGTTTAAGCCTATTTGCGGGCGCGGGACGGTCGCAGGCGGCGAGCGCCGCCTGCCGGCGCCGCAAGCAGCATCGTACGATCTATGCTCTAATTTTCGTCAATGTCGGCGCCCCATTTCGCGGCGCTGCTTTCACGAACAAGGAGCCAGGATGATCGATGTCTATAGCTGGGCGACCCCGAACGGCCACAAGGTTCACATCATGCTCGAAGAGACGGGCCTACCGTACAACGTGCACGCAGTGAACATCGGCGCGGGAGACCAATTCACGCCCGAATTTCTCGCGATCAGTCCGAACAACAAGATCCCGGCAATCGTCGATTCCGAGGGTCCGAAAGGCGCCGACGGCAAACCGTTCGCGCTGTTCGAGTCGGGCGCGATCCTGATCTATCTCGCCGAGAAGACCGGCAAGTTTCTGCCGGCCGATCCGGCCGCGCGCTATGCCGTACTGCAATGGCTGATGTTTCAGATGGGCGGCCTGGGTCCGATGCTTGGGCAAACCCACCACTTCCGTATCTATGCGCCCGAGAAGCTCGACTATGCGATCAATCGCTACACGAACGAAACGCGGCGCCTGTATGGCGTGATGGACACGCAGCTCGGCAAGACGCAATACCTCGCGGGCAACGACTATACGATCGCGGACATCGCCGCGTTTCCGTGGACACGCTCATGGCAAAACCAGGGCGTCGAACTCGATGCGTTGCCGAACGTGAAACGCTGGCACGAAGAGATTGCCGCGCGGCCGGCGGTGGTGCGCGCCGTCGAAGTGCTGGCGTCCGCCCGCGCACCGCTGATGGACGACAAGGCGAAAGAAGTGCTGTTCGGCGCGACGCAATACGCGAAACACTAGTTTTTGCGGCGACGCATTGGCGTTGGCAGTTGCCTCCGATGGCCGCCTACGCCACGGTAGCCATAAAAAAGCGCGAACCGGCAGGAATGCCGTTCGCGCTTTTTTCGCCACATGTACGCGCCGCAGCGTTAAAAGTAATGCCGTGTGATGAACTCCGCGACACACACCGGACGGTCGCTGCCCTGCTTCTCCAACGTCACGGTCCACTCCACCTGCACGCCCGCGTTGTCGATGTCGACGACGGATTCCACCACGAATTTCCCGCGCAACTGCGAACCGACCGGCACCGGGGACGTGAACCGCACGCGGTTCAGTCCATAATTGACGCCCATGCGTTGTTCGAGCGCTAGCGTCTTGCCCAGCAAAGCGGGGATCAACGCCAGCGTCAGAAAACCGTGCGCAACCGGACCGCCGAATGGCGACTCGCGCCTCGCCCGCTCCGGGTCGACATGAATCCATTGGTGATCGCCCGTGGCCTCGGCGAAACGATCGACCCTGGCCTGATCGACCGTCAACCACTCGCTGAACAATGGCTCGGCGCCCACCAGCGCACGCAAGGCCGCCGCATTGCGGAAACCAGCGACGGGCGCCGCGCTGGCCGTCATGACGCGGCTCCCGGATTGCGCAGTCCGAACATGCCCTTCGAGCGCACCGTGATTACTGTTTCGCCGTGTTGATTGATTCCCTCCCAACACGTCGACACGATGCCGCGATCCGGTTTGCTCTCCGACACGCGCTTGTCGACCACGACGTTCATCATCGTAATCGTGTCGCCGACGCGCACCGGTTTCAGCCAGCGGATCTCGTCGATGCCGGGCGAACCCATCGACGTGGAGTCCGAGAGTACGTTGCGCACCAGCATGCCCATCATCACCGAACACGTATGCCAGCCGCTTGCCACCAGGCCGCGAAATGGCGACTCGGCTGCCGCCGCTTCGTCCAGATGAAACGGCTGCGGGTCGAACTTTTGCGCGAATTCGACGATCTCCTCACGCGTGAACGTGTGCTTGCCGACTTCGATGGTCGTACCGACCACCATGTCCTCGAAACTGACTCTCATGGTCGCACCTCCTTTTTATGCGGTTGGGCGGCTCGATCAGGCTTCGGCGGTAGCGAAGCTGGGGAGCGCGGCGAACCGCGCGAGATGGTGATCGACATCGCCGAGCGTGGTTTCGATAATGGCGAGGCGCTTGAACAGATGCGCCGCGGCCACTTCGTTCGTGACGCCCATGCCGCCATGCAATTGAACCGCCTGCTGACCGACGAAGCGCGCGGCCTGACCGACCCGGACCTTTGCTGCGGAGACCACGCGGCGACGCTCGTCGGCGTCTTCGCTGCTGTAGCGCATGGCGGCCAGATAGGTGATCGAACGCGCTTGCTCCGCGTGAATCAGCATTTCGACCATTCGATGCTGCAACGCCTGGAAGCGTGCGATCGGCTGGCCGAACTGCTGCCGCGTCTTCGTGTAGTCGACCGTGGCGAGGTTCAGCGCGTCGAGCGCGCCGATCGCTTCCGCGCACAGCAGCAAGGTGCCGTAGTCCGCGATATGTTCGAGTGCCGCCGCGCCCGCATGTTCGCCGGCAAGACGGCGCGCGGGGGTGCTGTTGAACTCGAGCGTGGCGGCGCGTTGACCGTCGATCGTGCGGTAGTCCGTGACCTTTACGCCGGCCGCGTCGCGCGCGACGACAAAGAGCGCGATCTCGCCGTTCAGGCGGGCCGGCACGATCCACGCATGCGCTTGCGCGCCGTGCAGCACGACCGACTTCGTGCCGCTCAAGGTCTGCTGCTCGCCCTCTGCGCTCGCGGTCGTGTCGATTTCGAACAGGTCGTAGCGCGCGTGCGGTTCGTGAAATGCGACGGCCAGCTTGATCTCGCCCTGCGCCGCGCGTTCGAGCAACGATGCGTCTTCGCCCCGGGCCGTGCCAGCGAGGCGCAGCGCCTCGATGCCGACCGCGGTCGCCCAATAGGGCTCGACGACTAGCGCACGGCCCAGCTCCTGCATGACCACCAGCATGTCGATCGGACCGCCGTTGAAACCCCCTTGCGCTTCCGGCACCGGCAATGCGGTCAGGCCCAGTTCGGTGAAGGCGGCCCAATGCGTGTCCGACAACCCGGACTCCGAGCGCACGATCGCCTGGCGCGCTTCGAACCCGTAGTTTTTGTCCAGATAGCGGCGCAGCGCGTCGGCGAATTGCTGCTGTTCGTCGTTGAAAGTGAAGTCCATGCGCCGCTCCTCAAAGTCCGAGAATCATCTGAGCGATGATGTTCTTTTGAATTTCGTTCGAGCCGCCGTAAATCGACGTCTTGCGGTAGTTGAAGTAGTACGCGGCCAGCGGCGCGGCATCGTCGTCGCCGGCCACGCTATGCTCGCGTTCGCCTTCGAGGAACTGCGGGTCGAACGGCGCGGCGAGCGGCCCGATCGCTTCGACCATCAGCTCAGTCAGCGCCTGCTGCACTTCCGTGCCTTTGATTTTCAGCATCGACGCTTCCGGTCCCGGTCCACGCCCGCCTGCCTCATTGGCGACCACGCGTTGCACGGTGACTTCAAGCGCCATCAACTCGATCTCGAGGCTTGCGACTTTCGCGGCGAAAACCGGATCTTGCAGCAGCGGTTTGCCATTCTTCTTTTGATCCAGCGCGACGCGCTTCAAAAATACGAGTTCGCGCTTCGACGCGCCGACGCGCGCAATGCCCGTGCGCTCATGGCCGAGCAGATACTTTGCGTAAGTCCAGCCGCGATTCTCTTCACCGACCAGGTTTTCGACCGGTACCTTCACGTCTTCGAAGAACACCTCGTTGACTTCGTGCTCTTCGTCGAGCGTGATGATGGGGCGCACGGTGATGCCCGGCGTTTTCATGTCGATCAGCAGGAAAGAGATGCCCTCCTGCTTCTTGGCGCCACTGTCGGTGCGCACGAGGCAGAACATCATGTCTGCGTATTGGCCCAGCGTGGTCCAGGTTTTCTGACCGTTGACCACGTAATGGTCGCCGACGCGCTCGGCGCGCGTGCGCAGCGACGCCAGATCGGAACCGGAGCCCGGCTCGGAGTAGCCTTGGCACCACCAGTCCGTGCCGTCGAGAATACGCGGCAAATAATGGCGCTTCTGTGCCTCATTGCCGTATTTCATCAGTACCGGCGCCACCATCGAAACGCCGAAAGGCAGCACGGACGGCGCGCCGATACGCGCGCACTCCTCCTCCCAGATGTGCCGTTGGGTCGCGTCCCAGCCCGGACCGCCGTATTCCCGCGGCCACGCGATCACCGACCAGCCGCGCGTGCCGAGCAGCTTATGCCAGCTTGCGAAGTCTTCACGGGAAAGACGCTTGTGATTGAGTACCTTGTCGCTCAGCTCGCGAGGCAGATTCGCTTCGAGCCAGGCGCGGATGTCGGCGCGGAACGCGTCGTCAGCGGGCGAATAGTCCAGATTCATGCGTAGTGTCTCCTGGCCGCGACCTCCCGCCGCCAGAAAGCCACTGCGCTATTGCAGCGGTTCCTTCAGAGCAGCCGGGACCGGTAGCGGCATCACTTCGATGCCTTCTTCGACCAAGGCGCGCGCGTCTTCAGGTGTCGTGACACCGCGAATATTGCGTGCGGGCGCTTCGTTGTAGTGAATGCGCCGCGCTTCCTCGGCGAAGCGGTCGCCCACGTTCTCGGTCTTCTCCAGTACCTCGCGCAAGGCACGCATGACACGCGCCTGCATTTCACCTGCATCCGCCAACTGTTTTGTCTCGGTCGCACCCGATAGATTCAGGCGCGGTGCCGACGGCAAACGGCTCACTTCATTCGCACCGCAGATCGGACATTCGACGAGCTTGCGGGACTGCTGCGATTCGAAGTCATCAGCCGAAGCGAACCAGCCTTCGAACCGATGGCCATGCGGACACTGTAAATCGAGGACCTTCATGTGGAATCAGGGCTTGCGTGCCAGTTTAGCGCAAAATCGAATTTTGTGAACGGTCGTTCGTAAAATTTCACGGACGCCGCGCCGACGCCGGGACATTGTTGTCAAATCGAACGTGGTGGGCGATTTTAACGCTTTGCGCCGAGAGCTGCCGATGCATCGAGCGCGCGGCCTCTGCGCACTGGCGGCCGTGGGGTTGCTATGCGACCAGACTTTCGAGTTGGCGGTTAAACCGCGGCTCGAGTTCGCGTACTTCCTTCGCAAGATTGATCTGCTTCGCCGATTTCGCGACATCCGCCACGTCTGCCTTGATGTCATACCCGCCGCGCTCGGTCAGCCAGTCGAGAATGTCCGACAGATGCCAAACCGATGCACTGCCCTCGTGGACCGGCGCAGGGAAGTCGATCGCGTGGCTCAGCATCAGCTTGCGCATGTTCTGCCGCGACACGCCGGCGACCTCGGCAACGTCGGTGAGACCGACGAAATCCGGCCCCGCCTCGACAAGCCGCGCGGAGGGCACCGCTCGTTTGATGTCTTTGAGTGCGCTGACCAGCGCCTCGAACGCCGACGCAGCTTCGCGAGAAAAGAGCAGCGCGATGCGGCCCGGCTGCCCCACGCCCACGGTTGCGTCGTCGCAGCCTGCTTCGCCCAGACGTTCGACGATCTCGTCGACATCGCAATCTTGCGCAGCGAGCCGGTACTTCAAGGTGAACACATATTCCATACGTTACTCCTGCCTTGATTCAACCTTACCTTTCGGCATTAAACCTATCTGCTACCGGCCCGCCGTGCAGTTGTCGACGACGCGCCGCAAGTGCCTTGCGTGATTGCCCGGATTTTTCGGCGTACTCTAGACGCTCGATATGCAGAACTCCCCGCAACGACATTCCGCGTCTTTGTAAGGACAGTAAATCTTGCCCCAGGCGTGGCCTTTCCCGCCGCTCTGAACGCGCCAGCCGTTTTTCTCGGCATAGGCCAACGCGGCCTCGATCTCCTTTTTAGAGTGGCTTCCTCTGACCATCGGCACCCTCCCAATTTAGCGGGTGGAGTCACGGTTGTCAAGTGACAACCGTGACTCCACCCGAAATCAACTCCATCTCATATCGTTCGTTATCCAAAACAAAGGAAGTGGCAAACGCCGCAATCGGAGATTCATACTAGCGTTACGACGGCCCCGCGGCGAGACTGCCGGATGGCATAGGAAAAAGACACAGTTTTTCAGACGCTACGCCGGGCACTCGCTCGAAATCGCGTCCCACAATGACAAAGCCCCTGCCGGTCATAGACCGACAGGGGCTTCCGTTTCCGCAGATTCAAAGCGGCTGCGCGCCGCAGCGCGTTATTCCGGCGCGGCCATCGGCCATGCGCCCGACAACACCTTCTCCAGCCAGAACGTGCCGATGATCGTCTTCACATCGGTGATCTTGCCGGTGCGCACCCACTCGGACACCTCCGCCACAGTCGCGGTGAACAGTTCGAGAAACTCGCCGTCGTCGAGCTTGCGCTCGCCCGCGGTCAAACCGCGCGCGATGTAGATATCGATGAATTCGGTCGAGTAGGAAATGATCGGGTGAACGCGCGTCACATACACGTATTCACGCGCCGTATAGCCAGTTTCCTCGCGCAGCTCGCGGATTGCGCAGGACAGTGCGCTCTCGTTCGGGTCGAGCTTGCCGGCCGGATATTCGACCATGACCTTGCCCATCGGATAGCGGTACTGACTTTCCAGCAGCACGCGGCCGTCGTCGAACAGCGGAATCACCATCACGGCGCCCGGATGCTGCACGTATTCGCGAGTCGCCTGCTTGCCGTCCGGCAAGCGCACGGTATCGCACTTGAGCGTCAGAAACGGGCCTTGATGAACCGTCTTGCTTTCGACACAGGTCTCGGTAAGCGCAGCGTCGTGATCGGGAAGATCGGGAAGTTCAGCCATATGCGGACCTCAGGACAGCTTGGTGCGCGACGGCGAGACGCCGTCAGCGGCGTTTGACGAGATATTGGAAGGTAAAGCCGGGAAATGCGAACACAACGAACAGTGCGAACGTGATCGCGTAGAACTGCCAGCCCTGTTCGAAGCGGTTCCCCGCTCGCGCTTCGAGCAGAAAACCGAGCGCGCCGACCACGAAGTACAGCACGATCAATTCGGCGATCCGGATCCACGCACTCTTCTTCGCCACTTTCAACGGCACAGCGGCGAAGAGGCGCTGATTCAGGAAAGGAAGGTTGGCGCCGACCAGCGCCAACAACACGATAAACCAGCCTGCAGCCGACATCAGAGCAGCAGCGTGTGCTGGATAGCCTGCAGGCAAGCCTTCAACAGCGGATCCGGCACGATGCCCAGCACCAGCACGGCAACACCGTTGAGCGCGAGCAATGCGCGCGTGCTGGTATCGGCCATGATAGGCGACTTGTCTTGCGGCTCGTCGAAATACATCAGCTTGACGATACGCAGGTAGTAGAACGCGCCGAACAGCGACGTGATCACGGCCAGCACCGTGAGCCAGGTCAGACCGGCATTCATGGTCGCCTGCAGCACTGCGAGCTTCGCGTAGAAGCCGACCGCGGGCGGAATGCCGGCGAGCGAGAACATCATGATCATCATCACGAACGCGAACACCGGGCTGCGTTGATTCAGGCCCTTGAAGTCTTCGAGCGTGTCTGCTTCGAAATCGCGACGCGCCAGCAGCATGATGACGCCGAAGGTGCCGAGCGTCGTAATCAGATAGACGATGCTGTAGAACATCGCCGAACCGTACGCGCTGGCGGCGCCCACGGTCTTCTGGTCGACCACACCGGCCAGCAGGCCGAGCAGCACGAAGCCCATGTTCGAGATCGCCGAATACGCGAGCATGCGCTTGACGTTACGCTGCACGATACCGGTGATGTTCCCGACGATCAGCGACAGCGCCGCCAGAATCACCAGCATTTGCTGCCATTCGACCGCGAGCGGCAGCAGACCCATCACGAGGAAGCGCAGACCCCACGCGAATGCCGCGACCTTCGGGCCGCCGCCGACGATCAGCGTCATCGCCGTCGGCGCACCCTGATACACGTCGGGCACCCACATGTGGAACGGCACCGCGCCCATCTTGAACGCCACGCCCGCCACGATGAAGATCACACCGAACAGCAGCACGCTCGGATCGTAGTGGCTCGTGCCGATTGCCTTGAACACTTCGTTCAGGTCGAGCGAGCCGGTCGCGCCGTACAGCATCGAGATGCCGTACAGCAGGAACCCGGAAGCCAGCGCGCCGAGCACGTAGTACTTCATCGCGGCTTCGTTCGACTGCGGCACTTCGCGACGCAGCGCGATCACGGCGTACAGCGACAACGACATCAGTTCGAGACCGAGATATAGCGTCAGGAAGTTGTTCCCCGAGATCATCACGAGCTGGCCGAGCAGCGAGAACATGCCCAACAGGAAGAAATCACCGCGGAACAAACCGCGATCTTCGAGGTAGCGGCGCGAATAAACGATCGACACGGCGTAGCCGAGCGACACCACCGCCTTCATCACGTTGGCGAACGGGTCCACCACGTACATGTGGCCGAAGAAGTAGCGCACTTGCGGGTCGAACGCGTTCATCGCAAACCAGATCCCGGCGACCAGCGTCGAGAAGAATGCGATGAAATACGTGGTACGGCGACCGTCCTGGCCGACGAACGTGTCGTTGAGCCACGCGACGACAACGGCGAACATCACCAGTGCGTCGGGCAACAGAGCAGTCATAGGGGCGTTTTGCATGGTCTTTAAATTCCTCCGCTCGGCGTTACTGAGGCAACGGCAGCTTCGACTGCGCAACGTGGGAGAGGAGGTTTTCCACGGATACGTGCATCACATCGGTAAAGGGCTTCGGATACAGGCCCATGAACAGCGTCAGTGCGGCGAGCACTGCCAGCATGAAAAACTCGCGACGGCCGATGTCCAGCAGGCTCTTAACGTGATCGTTGGCGATCGCGCCGAAGTACACGCGCTTGTACATCCACAGCGTGTAGGCCGCGCCGAGAATCAGCGTGACCGCCGCACCGCCCGCGATCCAGAAGTTGTACTGGACGGCAGCCAGAATCACCATGAACTCGCCGACGAAACCGGAGGTGCCCGGCAAGCCGCAATTGGCCATCGCGAACAGCATCACGAATGCCGCGAATTTCGGCATCACGTTGACGACGCCGCCGTAATCGGCGATCTGACGCGAGTGCATGCGGTCGTACAGCACGCCGATGCTCAGGAACATCGCGCCCGACACGAAACCGTGCGAGATCATCTGCACGATCGCGCCTTCCGCACCGAGCTGGTTGAAGATGAAGAAGCCGAGCGTGACGAAGCCCATGTGCGCGATCGACGAGTACGCGACCAGCTTCTTCATGTCGGCCTGCACCATCGCGACCAGACCGATGTAGATCACCGCGATCAGCGACAGCGTGATAACGACGGGCGCGAGGAAATGGCTTGCGTCCGGCGTGATCGGCAGCGAGAAGCGCAGGAAACCGTATGCGCCCAGCTTCAGCATGATCGCCGCCAGCACGACCGAGCCGCCGGTCGGCGCTTCCACGTGGGCATCAGGCAACCACGTGTGCACCGGCCACATCGGCACCTTCACCGCGAAGGCCAGGAAGAACGCTATGAAGATCAGCACCTGTGGCGTCATCGCGATCTGCGCGTGTTGCCACGTGGCGAGGTCGAACGTGCCGGTTTCGATGTACAGGTACAGCAACGCGACCAGCATCAGCAGCGAGCCCATCAACGTGTACAGGAAGAACTTGAACGCCGCGTACACGCGATTCGCCCCGCCCCACACACCGATGATGATGTACATCGGGATCAGCGTCGCTTCGAAGAACACGTAGAACAGCATGCCGTCGGCCGCGCTGAACACGCCGACCATGATGCCCGACAGGATCAGGAACGCGGCGAGGTACTGCGCGACGTTCTTCGTGATCACTTCCCACGCGGAGATCACCACGATCACCGTGATCAATGCGGTCAGCACGACGAACCACATCGAGATGCCGTCGACACCCAGGTGGTATGTGATGTGGAAGCGCTCGATCCAGCTCGCCTGTTCGACGAACTGCAGATCGGCGGTGCTCGAATCGAAACCGGTGATCAGCGGGATCGTCACGAGGAAGCTGACGACCGAGCCGATCAGCGCAATCCAGCGCGCGGGAGCCGGGTTCCGGTCGGAACCGATAGCCAGGACCAGGAGACCGACGAGGATCGGTAACCAGATCGCGATGCTGAGAATCGGATAAGCGTGCATTAGTGTCCCTCGCCTTATTTGCCGCCGAGCGTTACAAACAGGGTCAGGAGCCCCAACATGCCGATAATCATGGCGAACGCGTAGTGGTAGATGTAGCCGGACTGGAGGAACCGGATCACGCCGGCGAACCAGCCGATAAAGCGTGCGCTGCCGTTGACGATGCCGTCGATCACGACGACGTCGCCTTCCTTCCAGAGCCCACGGCCAATTGCCACGGCGCCCCGCGCAAACACGACTTCGTTGATCTTGTCCATGTAGTACTTGTTATCGAGCAACGTGTAGATCGGGCCGAATGCGCGTTTGATCACAGCCGGCAGGTCCGGACGAACCAGGTACAGGAACCACGCGACCACCACGCCCGCGAGCGCCAGCCAGACCGGCAGACCCGCAACCGAGTGCAGACCCATCGACGCCCAGCCCTGGAATTCATCGGCCATCTCGTGCAGCGCCGGATGGTTTTCGCCGATGTAGATCACCTTGTCGAACGCCACGCCATGCTGGAAGAAGTCGCCGAACAGCATCGGACCGACGCCGATCGCGCCGATCACCACCGACGGGATCGCCAGCAGCACCAGCGGCAGCCACACCACCCACGGCGTTTCATGCGGCTCGTGTGCGTGGTCGTCGTGGCCGTGGCCATGGGCGTCGTGGCCGTGCGCGCCATGTGCATGCGCTGCGGCTTCCGCGCCCATCGGCGATTCCGGATGCTTCGGATCGCGGAAACGCTCCTTGCCGTGGAACACCATGAAGTACATACGGAACGAATACAGCGCTGTGACGAACACGCTCGCCACCACCGCGAAGTATGCGAAACCCGAACCCGGAAGATGCGACAGCTTCACTGCGTCGATGATCGAGTCTTTCGAGTAGAAGCCCGAGAAGAACGGCGTGCCGATCAGCGCCAGCGAACCGATCAGCGACGTGATCCACGTGATCGGCATGTACTTGCGCAGGCCGCCCATGTTGCGCATGTCCTGGTCGTGGTGCATGCCGATGATCACCGAACCCGCGCCGAGGAACAGCAGCGCCTTGAAGAACGCGTGCGTCATCAGGTGGAACACGGCGACGGAATAAGCCGACGCGCCGAGCGCGACCGTCATGTACCCGAGCTGCGACAGTGTGGAATAAGCCACTACGCGCTTGATGTCGTTCTGGACGATCCCGAGGAAGCCCATAAACAGCGCGGTAATCGCGCCGATGACCATGACGAACGACAGCGCCGTATCCGACAGTTCGAACAGCGGCGACATGCGCGTAACCATGAAGATACCCGCCGTCACCATGGTTGCTGCGTGAATCAGCGCCGAAATCGGCGTCGGGCCTTCCATCGAGTCCGGCAGCCAGACGTGCAGCGGGAACTGCGCCGACTTACCCATCGCGCCGATGAACAGGCAAATGCAGGCCACCGTCAGCAGACCCCAGTCCGTGCCCGGGAACGTCAACGCGGCGAGTTCGGTGCGCTTCGCGAAGACGTCGCCGTAGTTCATCGAACCGGCGAACGCGAACAGCAGGCCGATACCGAGCAGGAAGCCGAAATCGCCGATACGGTTCACGATGAACGCCTTCATGTTCGCGTAGATCGCGGTCGGACGCGTGAAGTAGAAACCGATCAGCAGGTACGACACCAGGCCCACCGCTTCCCAGCCGAAGAACAGCTGCAGGAAGTTGTTGCTCATCACGAGCATCAACATCGAGAACGTGAACAGCGAGATGTACGAGAAGAAGCGCTGGTAGCCGTCGTCGTCGGCCATGTAGCCGATCGTGTAGACGTGCACCATCAGCGACACGAAGGTCACCACGCACATCATCATCGCCGTCAGCGAGTCGACCAGGAAGCCAATTTCGAATTGTGTCTTGCCGATCGCCATCCATTGATAGACGGTCGCGTTGAAGCTTGCGCCATCCATGACCTGGAAGAACACGATGGCCGAGAGAATGAACGAGATCGCGACGCCGAGGATCGTGACCGAATGCGCACCGGCTCGCCCTACCGCTTTCCCGAACAGCCCTGCAACCAGGCAACCGGCGAGCGGTGCCAGCGGGATCGCCAACAACAGGTTTTCATTGAGTATCGTGGACATAACCGCTTTTCCTGAAATTAACCTTTGAGCTGATCGAGATCCTCGACATTGATCGTGTCGAGACTACGGAACAGGGTCACCAGAATCGCCAGGCCGATCGCCGCTTCCGCCGCTGCAACCGTCAGCACGAAGAAAACGAAGATCTGGCCATGCACGTCGCCGAGATAATGCGAGAACGCGACGAAATTGGTGTTCACCGCGAGCAGCATCAGTTCGATCGCCATCAGGATGATGATGACGTTTCGGCGGTTCAGGAAAATGCCGACGACGCTGATCGCAAACATGATCGCGCCGAGGACAAGGTAATGGGCAAGGGTCAGCATGATTTCTATCTCCTGTCCGCTCAGCTGTTTTTAGCAGGGGCCGATTCGGCCGCTGCCGCCGCTGCGGCGGCTTCTTCTGCCGCGACGGTTGCCGCGGTTTTCTCCGACGCCATCTTCACGATGCGTACCCGGTCCTGCGCACGTACCTTGACCTGCGCGCTGACGTTCTGACGCTTGCTGTCCTTCTTGTGGCTCGTGGTCAGCGCGACTGCCGCGATGATCGCCACCAGCAGCACGAGGCCGGCGATTTCGAACGCGAAGATGTAGTCGGTGTAGATGACCTTGCCGATCAGACGCGTGTTCGACCAGTCGCCCATACCGTTCGCGGCCGCGGTGGTATCGCGCAGCGCCGTACCCGTCGCGCCGTAGCCGTGCCACAGGATCAGCGCGGTTTCGATCACGATGATCGCACCCACCAGCGTGGCCATCGGCACGAAGCGTTTGAAGTCCTTGCGCAGCACGTCGAGATTGATGTCCAGCATCATCACGACGAACAGGAACAGCACCATCACCGCGCCGACGTAGACCAGCACCAGCAGGATCGCCAGGAACTCGGCCTCCAGCAGCATCCAGATCGCGGCTGCGTTGAAGAACGCCAGCACCAGAAACAGTGCGGACGCCACCGGGTTGCGCGAGGTGATCACCTTCAGCCCCGAGACAACCAGGAGCAGCGCGAAGATGTAGAACAGTACGGTCGTGAATTCCATGATTACCGGTTCATCGTTAGGCCATCGTCAGGCATTGTTCTTTGGCACGCGTACTTGGCAAAGCGGGCGAAACAGCCCGAACTGCCGCACAGGTGCGCCGTGCCGCGGCGTTCAGACCGCGGCGCTCGGCCCGACAACAGGCCGTGTTACTGCGTTTACTGCTGCTTTTACTGCTGCTTTTACTGCACTAACAGAGAAGCGCTTCAACGATACGGTGCGTCGGCTGCCTTGTTCGCAGCGATCTCCGCTTCGTAGCGATCGCCGACGGCCAGCAGCATGTCTTTCGTGAAGTACAGGTCGCCGCGTTTCTCGCCGTGATACTCGAGAATGTGCGTCTCGACGATCGAATCGACCGGGCAGCTTTCTTCGCAGAAACCGCAGAAGATGCACTTGGTCAGGTCGATGTCGTAGCGCGTCGTGCGGCGCGTGTTGTCCGCGCGCGTTTCCGACTCGATCGTGATGGCGAGCGCCGGGCACACCGCTTCGCACAGCTTGCAGGCGATGCAGCGCTCTTCGCCGTTTTCATAGCGGCGCAGCGCGTGCAGACCGCGAAAACGCGGCGAGATCGGGGTCTTCTCTTCCGGGAACTGCACCGTCACCTTGCGCTGGAACGCATAGCGTCCGGTCAACGCGAGGCCCTTGAGCAGTTCCGTCAGGAAGAAGGTCTTGAAAAAGTTTTGGATTGCGGTCATGGGTTCATCCGCCTTTTAATTCCAGATGTTCAACGGCGACATGATCCAGAAGCCGACTACCACCAGCCACACCACGCAGACCGGAATGAAAATCTTCCAGCCCAGACGCATGATCTGGTCATAGCGGTAGCGCGGGAACGTGGCGCGCGCCCAGATGAACACCGACAACAGCAAGAAAACCTTGGCGACGAGCCATACGATGCCCGGGATAAACGACAGGAAGCCGAACGGTGCGCTCCAGCCGCCGAGGAACAGGGTTGCAGCCAAGGCCGAGATCACGATCATGTTGATGTACTCGGCGAGGAAAAACAGCGCGAACGCCATCCCCGAGTAGTCGATCATGTGGCCTGCGACGATTTCCGACTCGCCTTCCACCACGTCGAACGGGTGACGGTTCGTTTCGGCGATGCCCGAGATGAAATACACGACGAACATCGGCAACAGCGGCAGCCAGTTCCACGACAGGAAGTTCAGGCCGTGCGACGCGAAGAAGCCGTGCTCCTGCGAATTGACGATGCCCGACAGGTTCAGCGTGCCCGCCGTCATCAACACGACGACGAGCGCAAAGCCCATCGAGATTTCATACGAGACCATCTGCGCCGCAGCGCGCATCGCGCCGAGGAACGCGTACTTCGAGTTCGACGCCCAACCGGCCAGAATCACGCCGTACACACCGATCGACGAGATCGCCATCGCGTACAACAGACCCGCGTTGATGTCGCCGAGCACCGCGCCGGCCTGGAACGGAATCACCGCCCACACCGCGAAGGCCGGCACCACCACCATGATCGGCGCGATCAGGTAAATCCAGCGGCTCGCCTGGGCCGGCTGAATCACTTCCTTCAGCAAGAGCTTCAGCACGTCGGCGATCGGCTGCAAGAGACCTGCGGGGCCGACGCGGTTCGGGCCGAGACGCACGTGCATCCAGCCGATCAGCTTACGCTCCCACAGAATCAGGTAAGCCACGCACAGCAGGA
>Ga0310811_10002606_pt1 | contig 22575 bp, 21 predicted proteins | sample YCmetagenome_FD_207642 | JGI IMG/M metagenome (GOLD analysis project Ga0310811, IMG submission 207642) | Soil microbial communities from experimental microcosm in Duke University, North Carolina, United States - YC | ecosystem: Engineered > Artificial ecosystem > Soil microcosm > Unclassified ...
CTGAGAAACTGGAAAGTGAGATGCTGAGTAATAAAGCGGCCATCAACGAAATACCAGTATCCAAAAATGGCACCTTGCGCGCACCAAATGCCGCGCAGCATAACGTACCGGCATGGACCATCTTCGCCATGTTTTTTGTTATCATGTCCCTTGGCGGTAGTGTTGTCAGAGAAAAGGTGAGCGGTAGTTTTGTCCGCCTCAAGACTTTACCAACCAATTTCGCCGTAGGCTTGTTATCCAAGCAGATCACTTATGTGGCAGTTACGGTTATACAGGCTGTCGTGATATTTGCTTTAGGTATCTGGGGCTTTCCGCTGATGGGTTTGCCAGGATTAAACATCCCAGTTGATGTGTTTGGACTATTAGTGGTTACCATTATCTGTGGTTGGTGCGCCGTAAGTTATGCAATTTGCGTGGGCGTATTTGCCGAATCGCACCAGCAAAGTAATGGTTTTGGCGCTATCTCTATTGTGATACTGGCCGCAATCGGCGGTTTAATGGTGCCAAGCTTTGCGATGGATACTTCTTTAAAAACGGTAGCTAATTTTTCGCCCATGCATTGGTGCCTGCAGGCTTATTATGGGTTATTCTTAGAGGGCGGAAAACTGACTGACGTGATGCAATACCTTATACCGCTGGTACTGATCACTTTGGTGCTGCAATTGATAACCTTTTTAGGTTTGAAACGAAAAAATTTAATATGACACGATTTAAGGATTAGGGGATTTACTATATCTTAGTCGTTAAAAAAATAGCATTAACAGATGAGAAATACAGAGCTGAAAGAGAAACTGAAAAGCCAGATCATATTATTTTTAAACTTAACCGACCTTACTCCGGCCGATATTAAGGACGATGAGCCTTTATTTGGCGACGGTTTAGGTTTAGACTCCATAGACTCCTTAGAACTCATCGTATTACTAAAAAGAGAATATGGAATCAATATCCAGGACCCCAAAGAAGGCCGCAAAGTGTTAGTAGATATTAACTCGATGGCGAATTACATAGAACAACATAGGACGAAGTGATAAGTTAACCAGCGACTAGAGATCAGTTGTTAGCATACATGACTAAAAAAGCAGCCTGAAACATCTGGCAAGCAATAATAGTATAAGAGAAGTAATTTTATTTATAATGAGATTTCTTCAAAATATTTGGATACGAATCTTCGTAAGCTTAATTCTCGGTGGTATGACCACTGAAATAGTCTTTCTTTCAACTGGAGATCCAACAAGGCATAGATCAGTAAATGACCCCAATTACACTTTAGTGTATGCGCTGATAATTTATCTGATATTGACAGGACTGGTAAAAAAATTTGGAAAGAAAGCCTCTTTGTAAATTTTATTGTCGAATAAACAAATCAACAACATAATCTTTCACATCTCAAAAAAACTCATTACATTCATACTTAATGAGTTTTACCAGGAACCTTTTCATTCTACTTTTATTTCTTACTGCGAACGTGTATGCGCAGGAACGGTATTCTATTGGCGGAACGGTAAAAGATGAGAATGGACAAACACTGCCAGGAGCTACGGTTTTTTTGACAGGTACCAAGATCATCACAGCTTGCAACAATTCAGGTGAATTCATCCTGCCAGGTGTGATCCCGGGTACGTATCAACTGGTGGTGAACATGGTGGGTTTTATACCGGAAACTGTCCCGGTGACGTTGAAGAGCGGTAATCAATCATTCACGGTTATCCTAAAGCCCAAATCGAATCAATTAAACGAGGTAAACATAAGTTTCGACCCAAATTGGGACGAACATTATGCTGAATTTAAAAAGCAGTTCCTGGGCACCACGCCAAATGCATCCGCTTGCAAAATATTGAACCCGAAAGTTTTGCACTTCCGTTATAGCAAACGATCAAGAAAACTTACAGCAAGTGCTGAGGATTTTATTGAGATCGAAAACGATGCGTTGGGTTATAAGATCAATTACCTGCTCAATAATTTTGAATATAGCGATAGCACGCATGTAACCAGGTATCTGGGTTCACCGGCATTTGAAGAGCTAAAAGCTAAATCGGACAAACAGCTTAAGCAATGGCAGAAGAACAGGACAACAGCTTATAACGGATCGATAACGCATTTGATGAGATCTATATATAATGACAGAGTGATCGGCGAAGGTTTCAGGGTGTATAAGATCATCAATAAACCGCCACCGGGCGTTAAGTATGATAAAGAGAAACCAATCTTCTTTGATCAGCGGCCAGTGTTATTTGACTCGCTATTAACCGTAACCGACAAGAACTTCAAATTGCTTAGTTATAAAGATTGTTTATTTGTTGCATACGCAAACGAAAAGGAGCCCTATCAGTTTAAAGATAGCGGCTACAAGATCGATAAACCCACTGGCGCTGTAGTGCCAAACGGGCAATTCTCTATGGTGAACCTGATGGAGCCCAATGTAAGTATAGATGCCAATGGTAACTTTAGTAGCCCCAATGCATTTTTATTTGAAGGTTATATGGCCTGGGAACAGATTGCTGACCTGATGCCGCTGGAGTATGGTAATGAAAAATAAGGTTATTCTACCCTTATAAAACTCCCCTGAAATTTGAAATAGACCGTATCTGCATTACTCAATTTTGCAGTAATTAGGATGGGATTTTCTTCCGTTTGCTTATAGGAAATATCAAGTTCTACACTTGATGTAACTCCCGGATCGATCATCGTCATAAATTTAAGTTGATCTGCCTTTTTTAGTCTGAGCGGGCTTTTTAATACATCTTCTAAAATCTCTTTAATTACCTGCAGCATAGTGGCACCCGGGACTACGGGATGACCCGGAAAATGCCCTTTTAATATTTCGCTATCTGGATTAATACCCAGTGTTGTTTTAATAACGCCGCCCTCATGGGTTATTTCTTTGATGCTGAACAGGTCGTTGGTTATTTCTGCCATGGGTTTTGATTAGATGGAGGAAACCAACATCAACGAATGATATTTATGCAGGTAATGATTATAGATCAGCACCTTTTTTGGAGCTAGGTTATTTGTTTGCCTTTCTGTAATTGCCTGTGGAATGAGCCCCTTTTTTAGAACATTAGCCGCCAGCCATAAAGCAAATGATGACGAGGTGGAATACTCACCGCATAAATGCTTATAGTTGGCTATGTTGTTGCTTTTGAAGATTGACGAGTCTAATTGTTTGTAAACAGAATCGTTCTTCAAGTCTCCGTTTTCGCCGGTGATCACCAGGTCGATATCTTCTGGCTTTAAGTTGTTTTCAGCAAGGAATTCTGTAATGCCCGCTTCAATGTCGTTTGTATTATAAAGCGTTTTAATCGCACTTAACTCAGCAAGATTAGTTTCTGACGCTTTATCGTTTAACAGGAAAAACGCAGCGCCTTCACCACCCATAGAACCTTTTGCTTCGGTTGATAGCAGCTCCAGGTTGGAGGTGGGTTGACGTCTGTATAATCCTAAGCGTGTCAGTACTTTAAAGCTTGTTTCTACCATTTCTTCAGTGCCGCCAACCAAGATGTTATCAGCGTCCTGTTCACGCAAAAGCATAATAGCGTCGATCAGGGCGCTTTCAAACGAAATGCCCTTATGTACAAACGTATTATTATAACCATGGCATTTCAGCATCAGGGCCACCTGTGCGGCGACCGTATTATGGGTGGATTGAATAAAGGCAGTAGGAGGAAGCAGTTCCTCATTCTGCTCCACCATGCGGGTTAAAAACGTGATCGTGTCTTCCATACAGCCAAAAGCGGTGCCTGTTATAATGGCGCCCGGAATCTCCACGCTAGCCTGATTAAGGCAATCTTTAGCCGCCGCCACTCCCATCTTAATGACATGGCTCATGCGCCGTATCAGTTTGGGGTCGATGAACTCTTTATAATCGGGTTCGATGGTACTGAGGCGCGTGCCGGTATATTCTATAATATTATCCAGAAAATCTTCATTCCTGAAGGTTTTTTGCGGCGATATGCATGAGGCTGAACGGATATAAGTCTTCATATATCAGGCCCTCGAGAATATTAAAGATGTACAATTACCGCCAAAGCCGAAGGAGTTGGACATGACGTGGTCGATCTGTTGTCCCTTCAAAAATCTGGTTTCAGGTTGAAATGGCAATTCACTCATCTGTGTTTCAAAACGCAGGTTGGGGTAGATGATACCATGTTTAATAGCCAACACCGAAAACACGGCCTCAATGCCGCCACTTGCTCCCAATGTATGCCCGGTATAAGACTTGGTCGAGCTCATGGGTGGGTAATGCGGATCGAAAAGGCGTTTCACAGCAGTTCCTTCAGCGCTGTCATTATTCGGTGTACCCGTACCATGCAAGTTGATGTAATCGATATCAGATGGCTTTAATCCGCTTTTCTCCAATGCACCTTTCATAGCGAGGTATGAACCGGTACCATCCGGAGATGATGCGGTTTGATGGTAAGCATCATTGCTGTTATTGTAACCGCTCAATATACAGTAAACTGGTTTGGTTAATGTTTGGGCTACTTTCTCAGATACCAGAACTAAGTATCCCGCACCTTCACCCAGGTTAAGCCCTTCGCGATGTTCGTCAAATGGCTTGCACAATTGCTTGTCCAATATCATTAAGGTGTTGAAACCGTTGAGTGTGAATTTGGTCAAAGCATCGGTGCCACCGGCTATTACTACATCCAGCAGATCATTTTTAATCAATCGTGCACCATAAAAAATTGCATTGGCAGACGATGAACAGGCAGTGCTGATCGTCGTCATATAATCGCTGATACCCAGCTTATCAGCTACGATCTCAGTCTTACTGCCGCACTCGTGGTCAAATACATTCCGCAGTTTGCCTTTGTTATTGTCTTCGAGAAAATCGACAAAAAAGTCCTCGCTCTTGTCCATCCCACCAACCGTATTGGCTGAAACAAATCCGGTACGCAGTGTTTTAAAATTGGGTACTGCAGCATCATCCAGCGCTTCGCGTGCAGCTACTAAACTTAATAAAGCTGTACGACTAGTGTTCGGCGATAATCCTGTCATAACGGCTAATTCCTCGTTGCTTAATTTTACTTCAGCAACTGGCAATTCGCCTTTGTGAATAGTGTTCAGCATGGTAATAGCATCCATCCCAGCCTCTTCCTGTTCAAACGCACGCAGGTGCTCAGCCACATTGTTCCCAATGCCCGAGATAACGCCTGCGCCTGCTATATATACTGATGAACCCATATTGTTTAAGAGACGCGACGCATCGCGTCTCTACGATGTTAAATTGTTTCGAATATACTATTGATATTTTTTATTGAAAATGGCTTAGAACTGTCAGTCGATTTTTTCTCAACCAAATACAATGTTGCTTTATAATCCTGAACCAGCACATCCACCCAGCCGCAAATACAGGCTTTCAGTATATTGTTATCCAAAAGATAATTCGCCTGACCTACAATAAAACTTGCATCAAACTGGTCCTGGATGTAAAAACCATGCTCGCCCTTAAAATTGTTACGGATGCAAATCTCCCCGATCACAATATTGGGTAGGGTATAAACAAACAGTGACGGACTGGCAATTTCCTTAGCCGACTCAAAATATTTGAAGTCGTTGTCCAAACTGGAATTCCGGTTAGCCAAAACCAAACCCACTACCTCCGGTTGATATTGATCCTTCTGAAAACTATCCTTCAGCAACACTTCCGAAGCCAGCCAGCCCAGCTTGCTCAGGTTATCCATTTTATAAAACTTGGGATAATTCAGTTGAAAATGCTGGTAAACAGAAAGCAGGAACTCAGCCAGATCAACTTCCTTGTTTTCAAAAAGCATGGAGCCGTCTTTAAAAACAGTTCCCCGCTCAATTATACAACTGCTTATGATATGATTTTCTGCCAGCAATGTTTGTTCTTACCTTATCTGTCCAAAAATATTTATTATTTGCCAAAAATCACCGCAGCATTGCATCCTCCAAAGCCGGATGCCGTTTTTAAGAATGTTTTAGCCTGGATTGGTTTAATATCTTTAACCACATTCACCGATTGGGTTACTCCTGATTCCTTATATCCTGGCGTCGGCAATAACAATCCTTCTTTCAATGATTGAATAGAAATAACCGATTCGATCAGTCCCGCCGCACCAAGCGTATGCCCGTAATAGCCTTTTAAGCTGTTTAATGGTATAGATCGCAACTCAGATAAATTGATGGCCTTGGCTTCCATCTCATCATTATAAGGCGTTGCGGTGCCGTGAGCCGAGATAAAATCGATATCATCGGCTGACAACCCAGCTTCTTTTAAGGATTGATCGATAGCAAAGCTTAATTCCTGCCCAGTTCGCGATGGGCCAGAAATGTGATTAGCATCATTGCTTATTGAACCACCTAACGCTTTGATATTTCCTGCATATATTTCATTGGTCGATAAAATGATCGTAGCAGCACCTTCACCCAAATTCAAACCATCGCGTGATTTATCAAACGGTTTGCATACTTGCGGACTTAATGCCTGAAAAGATTCAAACCCTGATAATATAAATGAGGAGATCACATCCGCCCCCGCGACAACAGCATTCTCATACCGCTCTGTGCGCAATAACCGCATCCCGGTGATAATTCCCATTACACCTGAAATGCAGGCGTTGGAAATAACTATGGGGGTATTTGCAAACCCAAAATGTTCTGCAATTAATTGGGATGAAGTTGACAAAGCTATACGCCTTTCCAACTTTGGTGTATGCTCTTCAGTCTCCAATAGACTAACATTCCCTTTTGTAGAGGATATGATCAGGATCGTCTTTTTATCAGTTGGATCGATGCCGCTGTTTTGCAAAGCATCTGCTATAGAATCGATAAGCAGCTGCTCAAATTTGGTTCTGCCAGGTTCGATATCAATATCACCTTCATTGAAGAGTGAAGCAAAAAATGGTTTTGGCGAAATTGCCGGGTTATTTTGCTCTTTTACCCCCGAGATATTCTTTTTAAGCTGATCAAAATTCTCAATAGTGGTTTTGCCAATGGGCGACAATACATTATCAGCAACTACAAATACATCCTTTTCCATCTTATTTATTGCTGATAAACAATTTCATCTCACATTGTGCGAGTAAGTTTCCATTACGCCACACTCTGCCAGAAAGTACGGTAATGTCGAATATCTGGTTTTCCACCAAGATGCCGGTTTCAATCTCATCGCCTATTTCGGGTAGACCGAATATTTCAAAATGGCTTACCGCCCCAATATATCCAACAGCAACGGGCTTGTTTTCTGATTGTGCTACATACCCCGCGCGCAAAGCTGCCGTTTGGGCAATATTTTCCATCAGGCCCGCTTCCTGAAAGACTCCGTCTTTCACAAAAACATTATCGGGGACAATTGTGAAACTGCTGCGGGTGTGCAATTCGTCCGTAGAAAGTAGTTTCCCCACCATTACAAAAGGCGGTCTTTGCGGAATAAGCGGGATGATATTTTCTACAGGCAGCATCATGTATATAAGCCGCCATTGATGGATAGTACTTGTCCGGTGATATAGGCCGCCTCGGGCGATGCAAAAAATGCAGCGGCATGTGCAACCTCTTCCGGCAAGCCAAAGCGTTTTGCGGGGATCAAGGCTTTCAATTCTTTTTCATCCAAACCCTCAGTCATATCGGTTTTGATAAAGCCCGGAGCCAGAGCGTTGACAGTAATTCCTTGACGGCCTACCTCCTGCGCCAATGCTTTAGTCGCGCCAATAACACCCGCTTTCGCGGCAGAATAATTAGTTTGACCAGCCAGGCCCTTTATGCCCGAAAGTGATACGATATTGATGATGCGCCCGTATTTGCGACTCAGCATACTATTTAGCACTAAACGGGTCACAACGAAGAAACTGTCGAGGTTAGTTTTGAGGACATTATCCCACTGTTCTTCGCCCATCCAGGCCATTAGGCTGTCATCGCGGATACCGGCGTTGTTTACTAGCACTTCGATGTATTTATTTTCTTCATTAGCCTCAATCCATCCGCCTAAAACCTGTTTTACCTGGTCACGATCGGCCACGTCAAATTGTAATAACTCGCCGCTGCCTCCGGATTGTGTGATCTGGGAAAGTGTATTGCTGGCTTCTTCGGCGTTGCTTTTATAATTGATCAGCACGTGATAGCCCAACGAAGCCATCTTTAAGCAGATTGCCCTGCCTATGCCTCTTGAACCACCGGTGACTAACGCGCATTTCATTTTAAAAAACGGAGATATGATCTGATTCTATCAGGAAGTCTTTTACTCTTGCCATTTCCTTGTATCGCGGCTGGTCCTCAATAAATTTCGGGAATATGGCGCGAACCTTATCATACAATGACATCGACGAAGATGATAACCTATCGTGACATTCTAAATAATCAATAGCCTGAAGAATAGTCATTAAATGAATAGCCAAAACTTCAAATGAATTATCGATCACCCTTTTGGTCATCAAAGCAGCATTGCAACCCATGCTTACAATATCCTGGTTGTCATTATTGTTCGGGATGCTGTGTACATACATCGGGAATGACAATGTTTGATTTTCCGCAACGGTCGACGTAGCGGTAAACTGCATGCCCTGTATACCAAAGTTCAATCCTAACACGCCCAAATTTACAAAAGGAGGGAGTTTTTGGTTTAGCTTATTGTTCAGTAAGTAATTCAGCTGACGTTCGGCCAGCATGGATAACCTGGTGATGGCGATCTTCAGCTTATCCATCTCCAGCGATACGTAATCACCGTGGAAATTACCGCCGTGGAAAATATTATGATTGATATGGTCGATAACTGGGTTGTCATTAACCGAGTTGATCTCATTCACCACTACATTTTCTGCCTGGTTGATCGTATCATAGATCGGTCCTAGAACCTGCGTCACACAACGCAACGAATAATATTCCTGCACCTTGTCCTCAAATACTTCCTGGTCAAGGTTATCAGGGTTATATAGATGCTCCGAGCGGTCGCGGATCATTTTGCTATCGCTCAGGATATCGCGCATCAATGAGGCGATCTTGTTCTGACCATTATGATGCTTTACAATATTCAGCTCATACGAATAATGGTCATCAAACGCCTCAACGATCTCATTGATCATCGCAGAAAATAAAACCGACCAGCTTAACAGCTTTCTCGCCTGCAAAATATTCAGCATGCCGATGCCGGTCATGGCTGAAGTACCGTTCAGTACTGCTAAACCTTCACGGATATGAATAGAAAGCGGCTTGATATTGAATTTATTGAATATATCGATTGTCGGATGAACCGCGTCTTCAAATATCACTTCGCCTTCGCCGATCAATACTAAACCTAAATGAGCCAACTGCACCAAATCGCCGCTTGCACCTACACCTCCATGCTCATAAATACACGGACAAATGTCATTGTTGATCATTTCCTTCAGCAGTTCAACCACGTCGGGATGAACCCCTGAATAAGCCTGCATAAAGCTGTTTAGTCGGGCTATCATCAATGCTTTTGACAGTTGAGCGGGAATCAGTTTACCGCTGCCGGATGAATGGCTGCGGATGAGGTTGTATTGAAGCTGTAAGATATTTTCCTCGCTCACTTTATACTGCGCCATCGGTCCGAAGCCGGTGTTGATGCCATAAATAAGCTTATGCGACGAGAATTTTTTAAGGAACTCAAAATTGGTATTTACCTTGTTTAAAGCGTCTTTATCCAAAACAACTTTCTCATTTCTAAATATCAGCTCAGCAAAATCGTTTAAAGAAAGTGCGCCTTGTCCAATAGGTGCCATGGGCAAAATGTATGTTTTTCGGGTTTTTAAATTAATGGGCTAAGGTAGGAAATAAGTCGGGAAGTCGGCAAGTCAGAAAGTCCGTAAGTTGTACTCTTTATAATTTCTTTCGGACTTCCGGTCTTATGCGGACTTTCCGACTACAAACGTCTGTCAATAAACTTAACAGCTTTCCTGTTAGCCTCGTTGAATTGCATCTTCTGAATCTCTTCGGCACTAACGTATTTTATGTGTGGGCTCACTCTTAATCTTGCTTGTAAATAAGAACGGATACGGTGATCGCATTCTTCACTATCTTCCGCTGGCACTACGTATAGCAATACCTGGTCAAGGTCGATCTCGTTGGATGATACCTCAACCACGTAATCCAGTATTTCTTCGCGCTCGTTGAGCAGGTCAAATAATGCAGGCGGATATAACGTAGTCCCTTTGAACTTGATCATCTGCTTTTTGCGGCCCATGATAGATGACAGGCGCAAACTTGTTCTGCCACAGGCGCAGGGCTCATCAAAGTACATGCAGATGTCGCCTGTTTTGTAGCGGAGCAACGGCATTCCTTCTACGCCTAAGGTCGTTATGGTAACTTCTCCGGCAGTATAGGGATCTACGGGTTGATCGTTTTCGTCCAATAATTCTACAATGACCAATTCAGGTTGATAATGGCCGCCTTTACCTTCACCACATTCGGTAAATGCCGTTTGCATTTCGGTTGAAGCATAGGTAGAATACAGCTTGATATCCCACGATTCAGTGATCTTTTTGCCAAGCATGTTCAGCGAAAAGTCTGTATTGCGAATGTTTTCGCCTATGCAGATCGCCTTTTTAACCGATGTTTTGTTGATGTCGATCCCCGCTTCTTTAGCAAAGTTGATCAGCTTCAGTATAAACGACGGCACTGCAACTATAGCTGTGGGCTTTAACCGTTTAATGGTTTCCCATTGCAATGAAGGTACTCCCGGACCTAAGCGAATAATCCCTGCACCCAATTTCCGGATGCCGGAATAATAGGCTATCCCTGCCATAAACTGACGGTCAAGTGTCAGCATCAGCTGGTAAATGTCTTCTTTAGAGCCATCTGCGCACGAGAATGAATTATACTCGTTATAAGCCAAACGGTTCAGATCATTTTCTGTAAGAGCAATGGTAACCGGTCCGCCTAAAGTGCCTGAAGTTGAGGTGTATTCTACTACCTGTTCAGCAGGTACACACAGAAAATCGTTATTGCGCTGCTGCAGGTCTTCCTTGTGCGTTGGCGGTATCTGAGCCAAATCGGCAATGGTTTTGATATTGACAATGTCGATCTGGTGCTTTGTAAACAACTCTTTATAAAATGGTGAATGCTGTGAAACGTATTGCAGTAATTGCTGCAACTTCTGTTCTTGCATCCTGGTTTCTTTTTCTGCCAATTGTTTATCCCGTTCCTCTAAAAACGCCATTATTTTTATTATTACTTTTTTCAAATGTAATAAAAATGCCTAAAGTGGGTTCTTTTGAGGAGTATTAATGAACTTAATAACTACATTTAGGTTATCAGTTTAATTTTAACGCTAATTCAATTTACATGAAGTTCAGTAGATTTTTGATCATTACGGCTGTGATTGTTTTAAGTTTTGGTTTTGCAAAAGAGACCAATGCTGAAACATTGGCTGGGCCGGTTGTCTTGTTACAACGCCGACCGCCACCTCCGCCAAGACCGCCGCGTCATCGCCGACACCGCAGGTATTACAGGCATCATCACGGAAGTGTGCATATTCGTTTACCGAAACCGCCACCGCATCCAAGAGGACCGCTGCCTCCACCGCCACCGCATCCATAAAATAAAAATGCCTCTCTGATTTGGAGAGGCATTTTTATTTTATGTCGATATGTAGAGACGCGATGCATCGCGTCTCCGGACCGGTAATTTACTTACTCAGATACATCACATTATAATATTCATCCGCCATACGCCCTGAATCGAACGCCGGAGCGACATCAGCCGCAGCTTTACGAACAATAGATACCCATTTCTTTTGATCTTTATAATACATCGGGCGGATGTCGTTATCTAAAATATCCATCAGTTCTTTAGCTTCCAGCATATCCCTGTCATGCTGCGGCAAGTTGTCATCACCCGGAGCGATCACAAAGCTGTTTTCTTTATCCTTTGCAAACTCAGGAACCCAACCATCAGGGAGCGAAAAATTGATGCTACCGTTCATAGCCGCTGTCATACCGCTGGTGCCTGACGCTTCACGGTACATTTTTGGATTGTTCAGCCAAACGTCTGAACCTTTTTTCAATAATGCGGATAATCCCAACTCGTAGCCTACAAGCACTGCACAATTTGCAAATGGCCACATTTTGCGGATGATCTGGTTGAACTGTTCTATCGCACCGTAATCTTCAGGATATGGTTTGCCAGCCCAAATCAGTTGTACAGGCATTTCGGAAGCATATACCAATTTGATAAAGCGGTCCCAATCGTAAGTCATCAGGTCCGCACGTTTGTAGCCCGCAAAACGGCGTGCCCAAACAATGGTTAATACATTCTCATCAAATATCTTTCCGCATTGATCGGCCACCGCTTTAAACAACTGCCGCTTCATTTCTTTCTTACGTTTGATGATCGCCTCGTCATCTTTTCCGGCTAAGGCAGCTTCAAATTGATCGTCCTTCCAATATGTTTTGTTTTGTGCGTTGGTAATAGAAGTGATCTCGCAGATCCCTGGATTATGGTCCCACATCTCTCGCGCTACTTCGCCATGTAATTTGGAGACCCCATTAGCTTTTTTGGCGAATTTTAATGCGGCGAGGGTATAGTTCAATCCCCAGCCATCAACACTGAGCACCTTTTTTACCTCTTCAACAGGGATGCCATAGAAGAATGACATCTTATTCAACAGGTCATAGCTGTGCTCCTCATTGCCCGCAGATTCAGGTGTATGCGTAGTGAATATCACCCGCTTTTGTACTTCTTTTAAGCTCTTGAATTTAGAATAAAGATAAAAGTTGAGTGGAAGGGAGTGACCCTCGTTCATGTGATAGATATCGATATTCAAACCCAATTTATCGATCAGCATAGCACCACCAACACCCAGGATAATAGATTGAGCGATGCGCGTAGCCTCGTTCGAGTCATACAATTTATAGCTGATCGAACGTGATTGTTCATCATTTTCGTTCAGGTTGGTGGTTAGCAAAAATATCGGAGCCGAGCCAAATGTTTCCGGATGCAACAGGAAAGCCCTCACATAAACCGGGGTATCGTGAACCGGAACGGTGAACATGATGCCGGTATCCTGTAGAAAAGAGTAGCCTTTTTCAACAAACATCGGCTTCATATCGGCATTGGTTTCGCGCTGCTGGTCGTAGTAGCCTAATTTCCAGAGCATGCCAATGCCTATTACATTTTGCTTAAGTTCATAAGCGCTCCGCATGTGTGAACCTGCCAGGAAGCCTAAACCGCCGCTGTAAATTTTTAATGCCTGGTCGATGGCAAACTCCATCGAAAAGTAGGCAACTGCTTTTTTATATTTTGGATCGGGTTGATAACCGAATATTTCGTCTCGTGATAACATGTTAAATTTGGTTGTATTAGTTGTAAATGTTGTATTGGTTGTAAATCCTGTCATTGCAACCAAGACGGTCAATATTAGCCATTATATCCTGTTTCAAAAAATATCACCCTGTTCTCATTGCAGCCATTTTATCAACAAAAGCTTATTTCTTAACCAATAGAGGCTTATTTGCCCTTGGCAACAGGCTCGGCCATTGCAGCGATGGCCTGCATAAACCAGGCAGCATGAGGTATCCATTGCTCCGTCCAGCGCCATTCGTTGCCTTCAGCTTCGGTTTTAAAATCGATTCCAGAACCATCGCCATTCCCGTCTTTACCCGTGATGCCATTGGAGATGCCGCCTTTTTGGGAACCATGCCCAAAGCTAGAATGCATGTAAGGCACATTGTTTTTGCCGAAGCCATACATGAAGCACATTGAATAAGGATTGCACCCGGTTATCCACGACAATTGCTGTGAAGCAAAGTTCGCCAGGGAAGATTTAACACCCCACGCGCTTTGTGAGGGATAGGCCAGCCTTCCACCAACAATGGCTGCAGTCGCCAAAGAACCCAACCGGGCATCCTCGCCCTGCCACCACCAGCCGGTTTCATTATCATGTGGAATGAAGAAGCCATCTTTCACTTTGTCTTGATACAAAAAGCTTTGACGGGCATAGCCAAACGGGTTAGCCACTTCACGACTAACTCTTAAATTGTAATCAAGCGCTTTTTTTATAGTTTGTAAAGATTTGGCTCTTAAGGCAGGGTCAGTTTCTTTGGTCAGGTATCTTGATAAGGCCACAATCGGCATCCCCGCATCCGATGCATGCCAATATGGACGGTTGCCATCATTAGCGATGAAGTAACCGCGGTCGGACATGCGCTTGTTCAAATTTTCAGCGCGTTTGCGTGCCTCATTACGGTATGAAGTATTATTTGTGCTGATCCAAAGTTCCGTAGCGGCCATTAGTGCACAATAGTCGTCGAGGATGTTTTCTTTGCCGTCATCATCATATTTGGTATTGTTGACAAGTAAATGTTCAAATGCACGCTTGGCCGCATCCAGGTATTGTTCTGAGGTGAATTCACCATGTTTTTTTAATCTCGAAATACGCGCCAATGCAGCTATCCCCATGCCGCCGCCTTCGCGGAAGGCAGCCTGGTATTCGTTGGTGGTTACACTATTGGCACGCAGGCCCACTACGCGGCGATCGTTCGGGTTTTTGCTGAAATAGCTGAATACCGTTTCATAAAAATAGCCTTCAGTTGAAAGCGAACGCATAATATAATCGGCACCGTAGCAAGCTTCTGTTTCCAATGAGTCTTTCAGTCCCCATTTGGTAAGCAGCCCGGGGATTTTTTCTTCCACGCTTACCATCGACCAGGTAACCAGTGGAATCTGCTGCGGTGACATAAAATTGGCGTACGACAAATGCGAAAAATATTTACTTACATCCCCCGAAGCATCGCACCATCCACCGCGCAGGTCAACCGTTTTATCACTGCCGTATAGTTTAATATGCTGATCGGCATCAAGTTCTTCTGATGTGTTGGCCCTTTGTTTATTGTAATAATGTATGATAGATGATAAAGTCAGTTTGGCCAAACCGTATTGGGTTATTTGAAATGGCTCAGAAGTGTATTTTTTGCCTGAAATAGCTATAACCAGTTTGTATTTGCCATCTTTTTTGAACGATGAAAAATCTGCCTGGTAAAAGGTTTTGTCTTTATACCAATCTTCTACCTTTTGGGCTGCGCCTAGAAATCCCCTGAACGCAATCTTGCCTGAACCAGCGTCAACTATGGAGAATCCTGTTTTTGCAGGTAACGTAGCATCCGATCCGATGACGGCCATTTTGGGCCCATTCGTATCAAAACCTATTTGGCTTACATAAATAACAGGTTCGGCAAAAGCAGATAAGGAAAGCATCAGCAATAAGCTGACAAGTGCAGATTTAAGATATTTCATCGTATTTCAGGTTTTTATGGTTTGGCTGAGGCCCAGAATATGGCGTTGGTAAATAGCTTTTTGTAAGCTTCGTTTTGAAACAGGTCGGGAGAGTGGCCCATAAAAATGTACACGTTTCGCGCCTTTACATGCTCATTGCTCCAGATCACCGGGTGATCGCCCATCTTGACATCGGATTTGGGGATATAAGAATTTTCATCCACACTGGCTATCACGTGCACATTTGGCCGCGGACTTTTATCATAGGTGTAAAATTCCTCGGTTTTGATCCAGAATGACGACGGAACATCTTTCATTACCGGGTGCTGCTTGTCTTCTACTTTTACGTCGCCCTGCACAAAAGTGGCGATATAGTTTTTCCAGCGGATGCCACCCATAAAGTCGGAGAACCATTGCCACATAGGGTAACCATCAAACTCGCCCAATAGCGTAGCATGATGAAACCCGATCCATCCGCCGCGACCTTCGTCAATATATTTTTCAAAGGCTTTAGCAGCATCGGATTTCCAGGCATAAGGCGCATAATCCAGTTGGATGAACAATTGATAATGGCTCAGAAACTCTTCATTTATCTTATCAGTGTTCTGGATATAATCGATGCTGAAATTACTGTCGGCTGCCAGTTTATCCAGCCATACTTTGGCTGCCTTGGAATATTCCACATGGTGGCCACCGTTTTCATAAAGTGCAATAACATGGAAACGCGGGGATTTCTGTTGGGCAAATGACAGGGAAAAAGTGCAGAGCACGACAAGGAGTGTCAGTAAATTCTTTCTCATTAGGCTGGATTTTATTCAAATATAGAATTGTTAGCGAAAGCTGATGGCAAATCGCATCAAAAACAATATTTTTATCGGCAAACATGCCCTCATCACCTGCCATAAAGAAGATACGCCCGCTGCAATTGGTTGCCGTGATCTTTTTTACCGTTTCCGGTGGGCCGTACGGCCTCGAGCCGCTTCTATCTTACGCCGGAGAGCATGGCGCTTTACTATTGCTTTTGTTGACCCCAATGGTTTGGGATGTGCCTGCTATTTTCACCGTTTTGGAACTGAACAGCATGATGCCCATTGAAGGCGGCTATTACCGCTGGGTGAAATATGCTTTAGGAACCCGCTGGGGATTTTACGAGGGCTGGTGGACATGGTTGTATACGTTCGTCGACCTGGCAATTTACCCCGTGCTGTTTGTTGAATATGCAACGTTTTTCTTCCCTGAATTGGCTGCTTACAAAATACCGGTATGTCTGTGCATTATCTGGGCATCTGCGGGATTGAATATTTTAGGGATTGTACCAGTAGGGCGGGTGTCGTTAATTTTAAGCGTGGCTGTATTGACGCCGTTTTTAGTGCTCATAATCGCTTTTTTCTATCATCATACCGGAGGCCTATCAATCCCTTCGCCGTCATTAAAGGGTATCAGCTATCCGTCAATGGGTATGGCTTTGTATACCGTGATGTGGAACTGTCTCGGTTGGGACAATGTGACCACCTACGCCGAGGAAGTGGAGAAGCCGGTTCGCTCGTACCTTATTTCCGTTTTTACAGCATTCATTCTGGTGCTGGTCGTTTATTTCTTCGCGATACTTGTCGCACAGCAATCGCATATCGATCCTACTACTTTAACGGATAAAGGCTTTCCTCAATTGGGGGTACTGATCAGCGGCCGATGGCTTGGCATCATGCTCGCTGCTGGTGGCATGGCTAGTACGCTTGGGATTTACGCAGCGGTATTGCTCTCCGTTTCCCGTGTGCCAAAAGTAATGGCTGATGACGGTCTGCTACCTAAATGGCTGAACAAACTGCACCACAAATTCGGAACACCCTATATATCTATCATTATTTGCTCCTTAGTGGTAAGCTTTATGGTGCTATGGACTTTTGCCGACCTGCTTATCATCGACGTTACTGTATATGGTGCCGGACTATTCTTAGAATATATTTCTTTAATCCGTCTTCGCCTCATCGAGCCTGATACACTACGCCCCTTCAAAATTCCGCTCAACGTTTTCGGACTTTGTGTGATGGCATTGTTACCATTGGTGGTATATGCGGTGGCTTTGTCAGGCGCTTTGGTATCGACAGGGAATGGTATTATTCCTGCCGTATTCGCTGTTTGCGCCTTGCTTACGGCCGAGTTGGTTTGGTGGATCATCAAATGGACGAAATTGCAAAAGGCTTAGAGACACGATGCATCGCATTTCCCACATGACTTTAGGTTAACCCACAAAAATTAGGCCCACATATGGCTTCGCTACCTTAATTCGGCAACCACCAAACGTTCCTATGGAACGGAGAGGGGCTTTTTGACGATTTCTACCAACCAAGCGTTCCCATGGAACGCATTTTTGTTTTTTCGTCCCATCAGGACGTCTGGTTGGTAGTAGAAAATAATTACCAGCAGATGCGTTCCGTAGGAACGTTTGGTGAATCGACGATTTTATCCGCATAATCAAATTTCATGGGTTAACCTAACCTAAACTACATGGCCCCCTACGAAAACATTAATCTATAAAACCTAACCCGCTTCTCCATAGTTATACTAATTGTAAAACAATTGGCTATGAGATCGATATGGAAAGGTTCGATTGGCTTCGGACTGGTTAATATTCCTGTTAAATTGTATTCGGCGGTGCAGAGCAGCTCGCTTGAACTGGATATGTTGGACAGCCGGGACCATTCGCGAATCCGCTACCAACGGGTGAACGAGAGTACTCATAAGGAGGTGCCTTATGACAAGATCGTAAAAGGCTATAAGCTTGACGACGACTACGTGATACTGGAAGACCGTGATTTTGAAGATGCAGCGCCCGAAAAAAGTAAGGTGATTGAAATAGAAAGTTTTGTAGGTATATCGGAGGTCAATCCGATGTATTATGAAACCTCATATTATACTGAACCGGATACCAAAAACAGCAAAGCCTACGCGCTTTTGGTAGAAGCATTACGGAAGACCGGCAAGGCAGGTTTAGCACGATTTGTTTTACGCAGCACTGAGAGCTTATGTATAGTCCATCCGGTTGAGCATGTGCTGGTGGTTACCAGAATCCGTTTCGCACAAGAAATTCGGAATACGGATGATCTGAATATTGATGATGATATTACAGTCGGCAAGAAAGAGCTGGATATGGGTGTTGCACTGATCAAACAGTACGAAGAAAAATTTGATGTGTCGAAATTCAAGGATGATTATCACCAGGAGTTACTCAAAATAATCGAAGCCAAAGCAAAAGGCAAGCGTCCTACCATCAAGAAGCTGAAACCACATAAGACCACCAATAACGATCTGTACGACCAATTGATGCAGAGCCTGAACGCACGAAAGGGGGCATAATATGGGTTTGGCGGAATACATCAAGAAACGCGTCTTCACCAAAACCACCGAACCTAAAGGTGGCAAAAGTGACCATAAACATTTGGCATTTGTAGTCCAGCGGCACCATGCAACGCGCCTGCACTATGATTTCAGGCTCGAGCTGGATGGCGTTCTTAAAAGCTGGGCTGTGCCCAAAGGCCCGTCAATGAACCCCGGAGATAAAAGGCTTGCCATGATGGTGGAAGATCATCCTTTTGATTACAGAAAGTTTGAAGGAATTATTCCACAGGGGAATTATGGTGCCGGTGTAGTGATGATTTGGGATAAAGGAACGTACACCTCATTGGAAGAAAATAGAAAAGATGATATAAAAGCGTTACGTGCTGGATTGAAAGCCGGCAACCTGAAATTCAAGCTGAATGGCGGGAAATTGAATGGCGAATTTGCACTGGTAAAACTACACAGCACCGAGGACAATTCCTGGCTGCTCATCAAGCATAAAGACCAGTTTGCCGTTACCAAAAAATATGATAGTGAAAGTTTGGTGCCTGCTGATGTAAAAAAGCTTGGGAATAACAAGCATGGTGAGGTGAAGGCTTCACCGAAACATGAGAAGATCAAACCAAAAAAAACTGAAGAGAAAGAAGAAGATGCTGAACCAGCAGGGGAGAAAGCCTATACGCCCATGATGGCCAAACTGGAAACTAAAGTATTTGATGATCCGGATTGGATATATGAAAAGAAACTGGATGGCTACCGCGCTATTGGATACACAGGAAAGAAAGCTAAACTAATCTCGCGCAATAACATCGACTTCAGTAAGGATTATAAAGATGTTATTGATCAGCTAAAAGTAATTGAGCAGGATGCTATCCTGGATGGAGAACTCGTGATCGAGGACAAAGAGGGGATAAGCAAGTTTCAGCATATACAGAATTATAAGAAAGACACGACCGTCGGAACGCTGAAATATTATGTGTTCGATCTGTTAAAGCTGAACGGACATGATCTGCGAGGAATGGAATTAAGCAAGCGCAAGGAGCTACTCAATGCGCTAATCACATCCCTAAAAAGCAAACGAATTATTTACAACGATCATATAGCCGGCAAGGGAACGGAGCTTTTCGCCAAAGCAAAAAAAGAAGGCTGGGAAGGTATTATCGGCAAAGACATGCATAGTACTTATGCGAGTGGCAAACGGTCGGATAGGTGGCAGAAGTTTAAGTTGCAGAACTCGCAGGAGGCTATTATTTGCGGGTTTACGGCGCCAACTGGATCAAGAAAACATTTTGGGGCATTAGTGCTGGGTATTAATGAGGGGAAAAAGATCCGGTACATTGGTAACTGCGGGACCGGGTTTAATGAAACCTCGATCCGTGAACTTTATGAAAAAATGCATCCGCTTGAAACCGGTCAAAAGCCTTTTGATGAGAAAGTACATCAGCGTACAAAAGTCACCTGGATAAAGCCGAAATTAGTCTGTGAAGTTTGGTACGCCGAGTGGACAGCAGATGGCCATTTGCGGCAGCCGGTTTATAAAGGACTGCGCATAGACAAAAACGAAGAAAATGTAGTGATGGAAACACCCAACAAACAAGTGGCTGATGAGGAGGTATTCACCTTAGGTCGCAACCAGGTTAAAGGAACACATCTGAGTAAGGTTTTCTGGAAGGATGAAGGAATCACCAAGGGCGAGCTCATCCATTATTATAATGATATGGCCGAATACATTGTGCCTTACCTGAAAGATAAACCTATCTCCATGCGCAGGCAGCCTAATGGAATTGCCGATGAGGGCTTTTTTCAAAAGGATGTGGACACCAGTCACCTGCCAACTTATATAAAAACAGAACCGCTTTATTCTGAAAGCAACGATAAGAATATCAATTATATCATTGGTAAGGATGCTGCGACTTTGCTTTACATGGTAAACCTGGGCTGCATCGAGATCAATCCCTGGCTCAGTTCCTACAAAAAACCTGAGAACCCGGATTTTGTAGTGATCGATATCGACCCGCATGATGTGCCTTTTACCGAAGCGGTAGAAGTTGCCCTGAAAACAAAGGAGGTTTTCGACCGGATGAAGCTGGATGTATTCATCAAAACCTCCGGCTCAAAAGGCCTGCATATCTATTGTTATCTCGGGGCGAAGTATGACTATGATTTCACTAAAATGTTTGCTGAGTATACCGCAAATATTATTCATGATGAACTGCCGGATATTACCAGTGTGGAACGCAGTCCCGCGAAGCGGAGAAATAAAACCTATATTGACTTTTTGCAAAACCGGAGGGGACAGACTATCGCCTGCCCGTATTCTGTTCGGCCCAAGCCAGGCGCTACAGTTTCGGCACCATTGCATTGGAGTGAAGTAGACAACAATCTCAAGCTATCTGATTATACGATCAACTCAATGCAGGAGCGTGTGAAGAATACCGATGATCCCTGGAAGAACCTGACGAAAAACAAAGCTGATCTCAAAAAGGCACTGGAATTGTTAAGATCATAAAGGGTTGCTTGTGATTCTATTTCTAATTAATAATTTTTCTAATAAATAAAACTTAAAAAGCTTGCCATCTGTAGTTTATTAATAACTAACAATTAAAAATCATCTACATTATGGCAACCACTAAAACAGCATCACATCAGGCAGAAGCAGCTTCTGGTGTGACCGAATCAGCATTGAATGAACTATTCATTGATGAGTTAAAAGATATTTATTGGGCTGAAAAGCATTTAACGACAGCCTTACCAAAAATGGCTAAAGCAGCAACCACGGAAGAACTCCGCTCGGCAATTCAAAATCATTTGGCTGAAACAGAAAATCATGTAAGCCGGTTAGAGCAGGTCTTTCAGTCAATAGGCGAAAAAGCAGTCGCCAAAAAATGTGAAGCAATGGCGGGCTTAATAAAAGAAGGCGATGAAATTGTTTCCGAAACCGAAAAGGGAAGTATTACACGGGATGCCGGAATTATTTCCGCAGGCCAGAAAATCGAGCATTATGAAATAGCAACATATGGCACATTGAAGACACTGGCCGGTGTATTGGGCTATGATGAAGCTGCGGAGTTGCTTGAAGCAACCTTAGAGGAGGAAAAGAACGCCGATAATAAACTTACTGAGGTAGCTGAAAGCAGCATTAATCAGTCGGCAAGCAGAGAAAAGAAATAGTGTGATTGGAAGTGAATTAAAGGGTTGCTCATGGCAGCCCTTTTTTATGGGTAAAAATTCATAGCTTTAATCGTAATCTTAGCGAATGGAGTTTTATCCCAAAGTATATCTTTACCGGCGCATAGTTAAAGCCAAGTTGTTTATTGACAGCAATTATGCCGATGCGATCGATCTGGATCATATTGCCGATGAAGCTTTCTTCTCCAAATTTCATTTCATCCGACTTTTCAAAAAGACTTATGGTAAAACACCTCATCAATATCTGACCTGGGTACGGATTGAAAAATCAAAGCTACTTTTGCAAAATGAAATGACCGTTTCGGAAGTATGCTATTCAGTTGGATTTGATAGCATCAGTTCCTTCACCGGCTTATTTAAGCGCGTGGTTGGACAAACGCCTTCGTCCTATCAACAAGACTGTATTTGTAAGCAACTGGAGATAAAAACAGACCCTCTTAAATACATTCCCAATTGCTTTGCCGAAATGAACGGGTGGACTAAAAAGAGCAATTTTCAAGAAGTCTGAACTATCCTGATTTCAGATATTTGAGTTAAATCAATTATTTAAACTATGATCACCAGATTAAACCATGTGAGCATTTTTGTGCTCAACCAGGACAGCGCTTACGATTTTTATGTAAATAAACTAGGCTTCAAAGTTCACACCGATGCACCCATGGGGCCGGGGATGCGGTGGCTCACTGTTAACCCGCCTGAGCAGCCTGATCTTGAAATAGCTTTGATGGCTATAGACGAAGGCATGATGTTTACCAAAGAATCGGCCGAGGGCATGCGTAAACTGGTAGAAGGCGGAACATTCGGTTTTGGCGTGTTTGAGTGTAATGATCTGCTGGCAACCTACGAAGAATTAAAAGCCAA
>Ga0310811_10002607_pt1 | contig 22573 bp, 35 predicted proteins | sample YCmetagenome_FD_207642 | JGI IMG/M metagenome (GOLD analysis project Ga0310811, IMG submission 207642) | Soil microbial communities from experimental microcosm in Duke University, North Carolina, United States - YC | ecosystem: Engineered > Artificial ecosystem > Soil microcosm > Unclassified ...
TGGAGCGGTGGAGTGCTTGCTGCATGGCGCTGATTCTCCCCCAATCAAAGCGCCAGACATCTCTCAAACTGCATCAAAAGTGAGTCAGAGCCAATTTTGGACGCCGATCCCCCGGCTTAGGGCGTCAATATTGCAGGCCGAATGACACCATGGGGCTACGGCATACGCAAAGCAAGCAATAAGAACGAAAGGATCGTTGTCAGTTCAGCTTGGCTCGCCTATTCGAGGTATGCGCATCATTGCTTCTCACTGGTGACGGTGCGTGGACTCAGTTGCATCACATCGATTGTTCCGCTGCGTTGAATTCTGAGTCCCTCTGTATTCTCCCTTGTATCTGCGCTCGGCTGGCGTTTAGCGCATTCTAGCAATGAAGGCGCTTTTTTCAGAAAAGTCTTCTCCATGGAAACGAAAAAGGCTGCCAACTGAGGCGGCGTTAATCTTCCCAGATAAGCTTATTGTGAGGCCTCCCATGACGCTCAGCGCGCCTTGCAAGCCCGCGGGTCGTTTAACTCTTCGTCGCCGTCTTTGCGAGTTGCAGATCGATGCTGCTCGCGCAAGCCTTGGCCAAAGCGTAATCCATATTCGTGGACGCAACGTTTTTCACGACCTCGCTGACGAGATTTTCCCTGACATAAACGCTGCTTGTCTTGAATCTGGCCATGGCACCGTTTGTGGCTGTGAATTGCGCGACGCACAGGGGTACTAGGACAGACATCCGGCCACTGTTCTCCGCCGCGGCTCGCATAATTCCGGCACTCTCCTCCGTCATCCAGCCGCCCCAGATGAAGCCGATGGTCATGGTTGCGACAGCGCCGAAAGCGCTACCTTGAAACAAACGCGTGCGCGCCTCGCGCTGGAAGATGGCTGGAACTTTCATCGTATTGCCTTTCGTGAGGGTCTGACGCGATACAGACGAGTGCCCGTATCGCCGACGTTAAAGCTAATTGTGCTCTGTCGCGTTTTGCTTCGTCAGGACCTGGTGGCGGAGTGTCAGAAGGCCGACGCGTCTAATTCATAGGATCCTCTCTGACCGCGTGAATAGACCCTTGTAGCGGCCCGGCAGATCAGTTCTCGATTCCTGTCAAACGCGGCGAGGAGGGCGGGCTCTTCCGGCAATAGCCTCGGCACAAGGCGCTCGAGCGCATCTCGAGTAACAAAGAAGGAGCATTCAATCGCACTGTCATAGCCCCAGAAACGCACCGCATCTCGGGTTGCATCAAAACTCCGGCTTGGATTTGGAAAAGTCAGGGTCATGATGAGTCTCGCTATATAAAGCAGGTGCTCACTTACGAGAGCTTGGCGCTCGAGGGCGGATCACTGCGGTTTCGTCTTGGCTCGATCCAGGCGAACGATTTGAAATTCATCTGGACCTTCCAGCAAACTGCGCTTCCGGCTCGCCTGGTCTTCCAAACTCGCGGATACATCGGAGACACCGTCTATCGCGTCGCCTGCCATTTCATGCGCCCGCTTCCTTCGTTCCTCGGGCCCATCTATGGATTCCTCATCGATAGCAGAGGGCGGTGCCGCAGGCTGCGAACGCTGGGCTTGCGTGCGGATGCGCTGAAACTCGTTTGAAAGCCGCTCTTCAAGCGTCGAACCTTCTCGATAACCACGCCGGGTCATATGGTGCTCCTGTCGTATGGCCGCTTCTCAATCGTGCAGCGGTTCGCTTGGCGTTCTGCGGACATCCTCGCACTTGGCGAAAGCCGACACATCCTTCGATGAGGACTCTGAGACTTTCCGCCCTTTTCCAATCGAACACGTCGCGCGACCAGATCGGAGGCTATTGCGAGTCGGTCGGGAGGCTCCCGTCTGAGCTTCTCAATCGTTCAAAGAGCCACCGATTTCTAGGCCGGACGACATCGTCAATGTCTGGTCCGGTTCATACGATGGATAAGAGCCGCACAAAACAGCGACTCCGTCATGGAACGAACTTCAATCGCCACATCGAGCCGCCCACGCATCACTTCCGAATCTCGAGCCAGACCAGCCAACGTATTTGCCGCTTCAACCTCTGCGGCTTTCTCGTTCGCGAGTTCGAGCCCCTCTTCATCGGGGTACAGATTTCCTTCGCTGCGAATATCGAAGAAGTAGCGAGTTTTCATGCCAAACCTCCTTGGGGCGGCAATCAGCGACTTGCCATGATACGATCGTTGCCCAAGTCAGCCACCTCGATTTCGCTTATGTCGTCTTGGGACGGCTATCGCTTATTCCCTTGCGCGAACTCCTGCCTCGGCGACGGGTCGTCATCGATTGCCTTGTGAGACATACGGAAGATTCTGCCGGCTAAACACGCCGAGTTCTCTCCAAGTTATTGACCACCACGAGCTTGGAGCCAATGTATGCCGAAAGATTTCCGACTTCCTGCTCCAGGGCAGCCTTTGAAAGCCCGAGAGTCGACGCCGTCTCGAGACACCGACCAGTCAGTATCGAAACGTCTTGCTCGGCGCCGACGGCACTACTAGCCTCCGACGCGTGGACGCAATTTTCGATCCAGCAATCTATGAAATCGCGAGCTGATTCCGGAATGAGACAGCACTCCTTCGCTAAAAAGGCGGGAGCACGTGCTGTCTCTCTGCTGCCAGGGGCCTCACATCCTTTCCGGCAATGGAGAAACACTGCACTGTTTCGAGCCGCTCCGCCAGCTCTAATTAGATAAACGCTAGCTCTGGCTGCAGAAGCCTGAAGGTTGAGTCACGCAGTTCCCATGGAATCCGGCCTTCTCAATCTTGCGGTCAAGCAAGTTGACCGTAGATGCAGCGCCTGCTTATCCGCCTCGTATTTCTCGATCAGGAGGGCGATGCAATTCAACGTCAGCTAGTTGGTGATCGAGGCCGACAGTCTGCGACACTGATCGAGTCGATGATCCAATTCCGAGCATAGCGTGCACATCGCGTCACTCCGTCAAAGACAGGCGGGAGCACGCATGGTCTCTCAGCCACCGATGGCCAGATGATCGCTGCCGGTGATACAAAAGCAATCGGACTTGTCCTGAAAGGTCCGAAATTCAAGCAAAGGCAAACAGCCAGCGTCCAAGCGACGCGGCAGCGCCCTTCCCCTGTCCTCCGCTTGGTCTCCAGACCAGGCGTTGTCAAAACTTAAAGGCGAGGTGGCATTGGTGAATAAGGCGTGCTGGACCGAGCGCTTACACCGCCCTTGAGTTTAATTGCCGCTTCACCTTGCTTTTCTGCTTTGCAACGTTTAAGTTGTGCTTATTCGATTAGCCGCTGTGCCTTTCCGAACGCGCCCGCGGGCCCCTTCCCAAAGACATCGTCAAGTTGAATTGAAATCGCGTGGTCGTCACGCTGCTTGTGTCTTGGAAGGACAAAAAATGTCGACAGGTACTGTCAAGTGGTTCAATGGCCAGAAGGGTTTTGGCTTCATCCAACCCAATGACGGCGGGAACGATGTGTTCGTTCATGTGAGCGCGGTCGAACGCGCCGGTTTGCCCGGCCTCGCCGAGGGTCAGAAGGTCAACTTCGAACTCAAGACCGACAAGATGCGGGGCAAAACGAGCGCAGAAAATCTGTCGCTTGCTTGAGCCGCCGAGGCCATTTCACGGATGTACTGAAATGGCCGTGTGCCCGCTCGATCCCAGGATTGAGCGGGTTTGCTCACTTGCGAGTCTGGATCCGGAAAGATGGTAAGTGGGAAATCGGCTGAACCGTCTCCTGTAAGCGTCGCGCGCGCCAACCGGCGAAGGCTGGCCCAGGAAGAGGGCGCGCGAGCGATGGTAGACGTCGAGCAGAGAGCTGCCGCGATTCGCAAGAACATGGAGCGTCTTCGCGCGCTGAGGGAAGCCAAACAAGCGGAAGAAGCTCTGGCGCGACCTGCGCTCGGCGAGGTACCAAAAAAGCAGCGCAGAAGACTGCGCTCAAGATAAGTTCGGCTGTTGCGCAACATGCCGCTGAAACCGATTGCCGAAGCCGCCGTTAGCATCACTAAAAGCCAGGTTCGATTACCGATTGGGTTCGTCATTGCGAGGAGCGGCAGCGACGAAGCAATCCATTCTGTCCGTGCCGCACGATGGATTGCTTCGCTTCGCTCGCAATGACGATTCAACCTCATCTCATCCTGCCTTAGGATCGAAATCGCCGATCCAAGGCCGCGCAAAGTGGCTTTAGAGCCCAAGGTCCAAGAGCATCAGCATCTGCTCAGGCTCCATTGCGCAATGCTTGGAGGGCAGCCCATCCGTCAGAAAACAGACAATGAGGGAAGTAGTGATCAAATTGGAGAATGCGGAACTGCTTCGAGCGATGACAATATGGCCGCAGACGCAGGTATCGGTTCCCCTCGGGCGGCGAGCGACGCACGTCGTCGCTCATAAATCTGTCGGCAGAACGATACTGGAAATCGCGGCGGAGATGGATTGAATAGATAACCGCGTTCACGTTGGTGCGCCCGTTTGCGGCGGGAGCGCGACCCCAAAAAACCCAGTTCGATCGCGCCCATGCGAAAGAACGGAGAAACGACGATCGACCAGCGCTATGCGCGGCTCTTGTGTGATCGAAAAGCAGTGTCCGTCGCCGGCACGAACGGCGGCGCTGCCGCCTTTCGGCTCGGCGCAGCGGCAATCACCTTTATCTTTTCTTTTTTAGGTTTCTTGGCTTCCCGATTGCCTCTTTGCTGGCCTTTTGACATGTCGATTCCCTTAGGGTTCGAGGACTGCTCAAATTGAGCGCGTGATTGGAAAACGCCCAATCAGCGGGAATATCCACCAGTTGAGGCGCGTCGAGATCGTATTCTGTTGCGAGCCTCGTCGTCAGATCGAGCACACTGGTGCGATAGAAATTGTCCGCTTCTGTGCTCGGTCGGCTGATGCTCGCGGTCCATCCATAAGCGTCGTCAAAAATAAATAACGCCATTCCTGGCGGCCACGGTCCATGCAGGGCCGTTTCTTGCACCAGGATCATCTCCCCGAGTTCATAGGCCGTCTTCAGGCGCTTTGCGCTCATTGTCTGCCTCGCAAGCCCCGGGATCTGGGCGTTTTCGCTATCTTTCGAGCTGCTCGAAATCATCAGGCACCAGGATCTGACCTCGTGGCGTGCAAATTTTCACGTCCACGTAACCCCGGGCCAGCAGCTCCTTTGCGTTCTTTAACGCTTCCGCAGCCGCGGCATGACTAACATTGACGCGCGAGAACTGATTACTCCCGCTGACCAGGAACTTCTGTTGCTTGGCCTTAGCCACGCCAGACAACCACGACGAGGAGAAAGAGCAGGAGCAGTGCCGGCACGATCACCGGCGGTACAATCCAGTCGCTCAGACGAGACCGGGCCATTACGCGCTCCTCTCTCTTCGGCGCGAGGACTCGTTGATCCTCGGTCACCGTTGGATGCCGGAGGGAAGCGCGGTGATGGCCGACGGTACGCTCACTCCTCACCAATAGCGAGCGTTTAAGTGAAACGCGAGCCGGCTATTTCGAAAGCAATGTCGTGATCGAGGGAAAAATGAGATGGCTTATGCGCTGTAATGAGAGCATGCTGTTTGATGTAACCTCGTAAGGGTTGGAAAAGCGACCACGAGGTGGATAAGGAGATGATCGCGGGACCTCTGGCATGTTGCGACGAAACCGACGTTCCAGCGGAGATCGGAAGGGGCGATTGAGTTTGTGTTGATCGGGTCAGTCGATATGCCGGATACGCAGCGAATCGATGCGAGTACGCCTGATGACTGATGAACCGTTCGATCTCGACAAACACCGTGGCATGGCCGCTCAGAAAGCGACCGACCTTCGTCGCGTCCTGGCGGAAGTCGAAAGCAATGCACGAGAACTGCGTAATCGGCAGGCGCACCTGGAAAATCAATTACTGTCGGTCCCGGCTGCTTCGTGGCCGGAGGCAGCCGCGAAGGCGCGCTATGTCCTGGGCCTGTATGTCGCAGACCTATCGGTTGAGGACACCCGTCATAGCGATCTTGTCGCAGCGATATTGGACGATTTTACACGTCTGGCTCGTGACGTTTGAGCGGCCGCCACGCATGCTGCATCTGTAACCCGACGAGGGTCGAGCTCGCATTGCTGTTCGCCCATTCAAGAAAGCTCGAATTGCCGTTGCGGACGAAATTATCGACTTATTGAGGCGGAAACGCTGATTGAAACTTTCCGCAAGCGATATCGCGGAAATGCTGTACTGGGAGGATCAAACCTATAAGCAACATGTCAGAGCAGATTGCCTGATGCTCTATGAACAGAACAGGCTTAGCCGCGAGGGTAAGGGAAGTGCTGACGACCCCTACGGCTACGGTATTTCTTCTATTGAGCGTCGTAATCGAGAGGCGAGTGATTGAAGCCGTATAAAGGTCGCTTCGGGAAAGTTGACAAGCTTCGCCCGGCAGTTCGCCCCTTCCCGACAGTCGTCAGACCCGCAGCAAGCAGCTCATTCCCGATCCCCTTTTGAGCAATGAACTTCGCGGGTCGGCGTCTCGTCCGGAGGCTCCGGCGTCAGCGCGCTCACGGCCTCAAAAGATCACTTTGGCGAATGGTATTCGCCGGCAGGGTAAGGCGGCGTCGATCACCAGCTTCCTTGCTGACTACGGCGATAGGATCGCCGGCTGTCCGAGCCACTTCGGCAAGCTCCTGATGGGAAATTTTTAAGCGCTTTCGCAGGATCCGGACCTGTACGCGATCGTTCAGGTCGAACTTATTGCGCGCGCCAGTAAAATGGCGTCGGTGCATGGGGTGTCTCCTCTTGGCTGAATGGATGCGCTGGGCAGACAAGGTATCCGGCCTAACGGGGGACTGCCCCCACTCCTGGCCGGAGTTTTCTGCCCCTCGGCAGGACAACCTGACATCGCGGCTTGTGTTCCGGCTGCCGGCAAAGCTATTTCGTCCGAGACTTATCAAGCTGTCATCGGTGCTGGCTCAGCACTCTTTTCCTCGCCACGTGCACTGCCGCTCTGGCCAGCGCCTCAGCGATTGCCATTAGTCCCGAGGATCGACGCCGCCGAAGCCGGACGGAAGAATATGGCGCGCGTCCGGCCAACCATCGCCGATGCTTGTAGCGCGTTGAGCCGCATTCTGGAAAGGGTCCGGCGGCGTCACGCAGATCGGCCGGCATTTGATCCGACAACATTGACGGACGAGCTCGGCTTACGCTTGCCTTCAGGAGGTGCCTTCCTTGCGGGTGCGGCGATCAGTCCATCCCGGATCGCTTGTTTGCGCGCCAGCTTGCGCGATCGTCTCACCGCTTCAGCCTTCTTTCTTGTTATCCTGTCGGAGGGCTTCTCGTAGAAGCGACGGCGGCGCATCTCCCGGAACACACCTTCACGCTGCATTCTCTTCTTCAGAACGCGAAGTGCCTGCTGACATCATTGTCTCGGACAAATACTTGCAACGGGCTTGCTCCTCGGACGTGAATTCGCTGTGGTCGATAGGAAGCCATCGAGATCAAGAAAGCCGGGAAGAAGTCGTCTGCCCTGGCGAGCCGAGATTCGGCTAACGAGGACGGCCTTTTGGAGGCGGCGGATTGATTTCCGCGATCTTGTGAAGACAATCGGCCTCGGTATCGTGCGGCCCGGAGACGAACGTGCCGCTCACTTTTGTGCTGTACCATCCGGCTTCGACGCCAAGTCGAAGCGACTCTTCGATCGTGACGCGGCGCGGCGTTAAATTTTGCATGGAAGATCGCTTTCTTGTAGGCGTTCGACCATCGAACGCTGTCAGGGGTTCGGCCTCTTGAGAGATCACGACTTTGGCTCAGCTGTGGCTCAGCTGTTGTGGGACAGCCGCGCAAAGTCGGCAAATATGGCGGCCACGAGGTCGCGATGATGCGTGTCGGCGGGCGAGAGACCTGCTGCGTATAAATTCAGCACATAACTTGCTTTTGCGACCGCTTCCGGCCACGACGTTGCTGGGATTAACATAAGTTGATTCTCGAGCGCGGCCTGCCGCTCGCGAAGGACTCGCGCGTTGCTTTCCGCATCGGCCAGCGATCGTCTCAAGTCGGTCGCTTTCTGCGCGGCCCTGCCGCGGTGCCCGTCGAGATCGAGCGGCCCGTCAGTCATCGGGCGTGCACGCATCGGTGCGTTGCGCGTCGGACAAGTCGACCGAGCCGATGGAAATCATCTCCATCGTTGCATTGCGTGGGGGCGCCGCCGGAACCACGATCATCGTGGAGACACGGCGGTAAGCAGCAAACGACAATCCTTCGATCATCTCCTCGTCGGTGATGACCCCGTAATCTCCGGGCGGCAGCGATCGATCGATGCCATTAATCCGGAACGAGTGCTTGAACGTGATAGTTTCCCGTCGCGAGCGTGTGGTCATCGCCAGACGCATTCCGAAGACGGCCTCGGACCGGTTCGAGTATTATCCATCGGGGGACGGTGCGCTCTCTCACTCCAATTAGCCAGCGTTTTCTTGAGAATTTACGGCGCAGGCGAGACTAATCCTCGCGTTGCATTGTATTCGGCTTGTTTCGTTGCCATTTTCACCATGCAAGTACCATTGCGGTCGAGTGTCGCGGTGCCTAAGGCCGGAACTCGCACCAGCGCGCTTCGGGCATTCTGCCATTTCCCGAACAGTGCAATCGGGCGGGCCCCACAGCATGAAGATCCGCGTCGGCTTCGAAATGATCTACGATTTTCCGCAGGCAACGCCGTTGATCGCGGTTGTCGGCACGCACTTCACGCGAGCGTCCGATGTCATCAGACCCGATCACCTCATCACCTTCCCTTCAGTGCCGATCACGCCCTACCGCGACGGTTTTGGAAACTGGTGTAGCCGCATCGTTGCGCCCGCAGGCCGCATGCGCCTCCTCGCCGACGGAACGGTACGCGACAGTGGTTCACCTGACATGATCGTTCCCTCAGCCGCTCAGCACGCAGTGGAGGATCTGCCATCGGACACGATCGTCTATCTTCTCGGCAGCCGTTATTGCGAGACCGACAGGCTTTCCGAGACTGCGTGGAAGCTGTTTGGGAAAACCGCGCCGGGTTGGACGCGGGTGCAGGCGATCTGCGATTTTGTGCACAATCACATCAGCTTTGGCTACGAGCACGCGCGCGCGACGATGACGGCGTGGGATGCCTTTAACGAGGGAAAAGGAGTTTGCCGAGACTACGCGCACCTGGCCATTGCGTTCTGCCGTTGCATGAACATCCCAGCCCGGTACTGCACGGGCTATCTCGGTGACATCGGCATGCCGCCGCCTTATGCTGCGGGCGACTTCGCCGGCTGGTTCGAGGCGTATCTCGGCGGCCGCTGGCATACATTCGATGCACGCAACAACATTCCGCGGATCGGCCGTGTCCTGATCGCACAGGGTCGCGATGCTGCGGACGTTCCCATCACGCAGACTTTCGGGCCCAATACTCTCGTCAGTTTCAAGGTGTGGACCGACGAGATCGTGGAGACCGTGGGGGAGGACGCTTTCGATCGAGCTGATTGACCTTATTGATCCGGCAGCGCCGTTGCGGCTTTGCGCCAGTCATGCGGGCCATTTGCTTTGGGGCCGACAGGCGTGGGGCCGAATGCAAGAGAGCGCATCGCCTGTTTGAAGGCGCGTGAGGAACTTATCCGGGTTTGGCAGCTTGGACTTGGTTAGCAGGAGTGTGTGCGGTTGAAAATCCTTCTCGTCGAGGACGAGCCATTCATCCTGATGGACATCGAACTGCAGCTACAGCAGGACTCCCATCTCGTCGTTTCGGCTTCAGACGCTGACAAAGCTATCGTGGTTCTGCGGAGTCAAGCAGTGGACCTCGTATTGACGGATATCGACATGCCGGGATCGATGGATGGACTCGGATTGGCAGCTGCCATACGGGATCGATGGCCGTCTGTGAGGATCGTTGTCATGTCGGGCAAGCAGCGTCCAACTTCGGACGAACTGCCCTCGGAGACGCGGTTTGTGTCGAAGCCGTTCAACAATTCGCAGCTCCGCGAGGCGGTTGGTGCGTGATAGGCTGAGAAATCTTTGATTGTCCGTCGAGCGAACACGCGGGAATGATCTGTTTCACGGCGTTCCAGCGCAGGCCAGGATCGAATCGGCAGCTAAGGTGGTGTGGTGGGCGGAAAGGCACGTTGTGGGCGTAGTCGAACGAAACAATGTTCATTTTCGGGGATCGGGCGAAAGAGCCATGATGTTCGGCCATGGATTCGGCTGCGATCAGAACATGTGGCGGTTCGTCGAACCTGCCTTTGAAAGGGATTTCAGAACCGTCCTGTTTGACCATGTTGGTGCTGGCGGGTCCGATTTAAGGGCTTACAGCAACTCGAAATATTCGACACTGGGCGGATATGCCGACGATGTGGTCGAAATTGGCCGCGAGATCGGCCTGACGAATGCAGTCTTCGTCGGCCACTCGGTGAGCTGCATGATCGGCGTGCTGGCCGTGCAGCGGGCTCCAGGCATGTTCGGAAGACTGGTGATGATCGGGCCCTCGGCCCGATACATCGACGATGCCGATTACGTCGGAGGATTCAGCGAAGCCCAGATCGACGAGCTCTTGCAGTTTCTTGAATCAAATCATATGGGTTGGTCGGCGCAAATGGCACCGGTAATCATGGGCAATCCGGACCGACCCGAACTCGGTGAGGAGCTGACCAACAGCTTCTGCAGGACCGATCCCGAAATCGCAAAGGCGTTCGCGCGCGTCACCTTCAAGTCCGACAATCGCGCGGACCTGGCCAAGGTCGATATCCCAACGCTCGTGCTTCAATGCAGCGAGGACATCATTGCCTCAAAACCGGTGGGTGAATTTGTTCACCATAGCATACCCGGCAGCGAAATGGTGATACTGGAGACGACCGGTCATTGCCCCAACCTGAGCGCGCCCGACGAAGTTATTTCCGTCATGCGCGCGTTTGTCTGAGCTTGCCGTGCGCGATCCGCGGATCGATGATTACCAGGACATGATCGAGAATTCGCCCTGCGGCTACATTACGCTGCAGACGAACGGTCGCATCGAACTTGTGAACCAGACGCTGCTCGGATGGGTCGGCCGCGGCTCGGATGAGATGATTGGCAAGCGATTCAGCGACTTTCTCAACATGGCGGGCCGCATCTATTACGAAACCCACTTGGCTCCGTTGCTGAGGATGCAAGGTTATTTCAACGAATTCGCCATCGACATGGTCAAGGCTGATGGTGGGCTGATCCAATTGATATGCAATGCGCTGGAAGGACGCGATAGCGAGAGCCAGCCCATGTTTATTCGACTAGCGATGTTCAAGGCCACAGATCGGCGTCGTTACGAACAGGAACTATTGCAGGCTCGCGAAGCAGCAACGAGCAGTTTGGCAAGCGAGCGCGAGGCATCGGAATTGCGCGAACAGTTCATCGCAGTGCTCGGCCACGACCTCCGCAATCCGCTGGCGTCGATAAGTGCCGGGGCAAGAATAATCGGTCGCGATGCGAAGACGGAAAAAGAGCATCAAGTCGTTGCGATGATGCAGACGACCATCATGCGCATGGCAGGCCTGAGTCCTCGATTTTGCGCGTGGACGACTTGGTGGGGGAATCACTCTTGATCGCAACGACCGCGTCCCGCTCGAGCCCGTTCTGCACCAGGTCATCGACGAATTGCGGCTGTCTTCACCGGGCCGTCAAATCGATGCCGTCTACGCGATCAACGCACCGGTGAATTGCGACAGATCTCGAGTCGGCCAGTTGGTTTCCAATCTGGTTGGGAATGCGCTCAGCCACGGGTCAGCAAACGAGGCTGTACGCGTGCATGCGGAAACAACCGATGGATTGTTCCGATTTTCCGTTGCGAACGGAGGTGAGCCCATTCCCGAAGCGGCTATGTTAAAGTTGTTCGAGCCATTTTTCCGGGGCGAAATGCGCGCCAGCCGACAGGGCTTGGGGCTCGGCTTGCACATTGCCTCACAAATCGCCAAGGCTCACGACGGCGTCCTGTCCGGAACGTCGACCCCTACGGAAACAAAATTCACCTTCGAGATGCCGCTTCGGTGATTGGCGGCGATGCGCGGCGCCCTGTTTCGAGTGCCACACCCATATTCACACTGTTCGCGCGCTCATTCAGGGGGACGTTTCGGTCCTCAGTCGATCGAGGGTGCCAGAGCATGGAAACCAGGGGCGTAAACATTCGACGCGGTGCGCTGGTGGGACGATCGGCGAAACAGGCCCTATCACGCGAGTGTCAGCTATTGGCCATCAGAGGGTGCTTCGCGCGTTCGCCAGCGAAGCAGAATGGAGGGATCCGACTCCGCCAATACCTTCCTTGCAAATTTGACGACTTCTCGCGCGCGCTCGATCTGCTCATGATCATAGTCGCCGGTGTGATAAACTTGCGCTTGGGGTAGGCGAGGTTTCTCAGGCATGGGTCATGTCCGTGTCCAACTCAGAAACGTAGAACATCTACTTAGGTCTGAAAATCTCACGATGAAAGGCAAACCGCTCTTCCTGTGCGCGCCTCTGCGTTTCCAATTCCACAATCAACTGTCTTCGCTGATGGACAAGCTCACGACTGCGAGCGACGGCCCGGTCAGCAGCCTCCAGCAAGTCCTCCGTTTCCAAACTCAACGGTGTAGTCACTGCCGCGCTCCCCTCGCTGTGCAGGCGGGAGCGCGCTCGTCTCTCGGCCATCGGCGCCCACGGGCAGAGCCTGAGCCGATGATGTGGAAACAATATATCTTCCTCCGAAGAGTTCCTAGCCTAGATCGGTTCAAACTTCTCCGGTGGATGGCCTATGGCTGCGCCTTAGTGAGTCCGCGTCTTAGCAACCGATGAGGAGACCACAACCAATATTGGATAACTGTTGCCGTGCCGCGGACCGCGCTTCGCTACGAACCTCTCTGACAGATCCGGTTGGATAGCTGGCACCAGACACTACGACCAGGCGACTGCCTCCTGAGAAGCCTACAGCGAGAAGCCGGTGAGGAGCTTCGCTACGATCGGGGAGTCTAACTTCGTGCGCTGGCTGGCGCGGATCATAAGAGTAAGTTGAGCAAAATACTCACGCTACAGCGGACATTGATCAATTAACATTTGTCGTTGACGCAACTCGGTCCCTGCCTACCTTTAAGGCCGTCATCGATAGAAAGCTCCCGATGATGGGAAGCCCAAAGAGGAGCGCACCATGACAAAGACTCGGCGACGTTTCAAACAGACAATCCCTTTGAGTAAACGGTTATCCACGTGGGCCGAGGATATGCGGAAGAGAGCGGCCACCCTCCCGGAGGGTCCTGAAAAGGACGACATGCTCAAACGGGCCGGTCAGGCTGATGTAGCTGCCCACATCGATCAATGGGCGCAATCACCAGGCCTTCAGCAGCCTCCGACCTAGGAACATAACTCCGGTTTCGGAGCTTTGGACGAAATGAATTGTCCGCAATGCAGGCAGCCGATGATTCTGTCAGGAAAGACATTTTTCTGCGTCCCGTGTCGGGAATTCGTGTTGTTCTTCGCAGTCTCAAAGCGATTTGATCCTGATTGCCGTTTCTCGTCCAGATTGGCTCGATGGCCGTGGTGATGCGCTCCGCAGCAGAAGCCCTGAGTCAGTTCGACATGTACGTTGTCATTCGGCTTGCAATATTTGGGAGCCGATTGACAGTCAAAGCCGGAAAAGCACGATCTGAGCAAACGACCTCCGGGGCTACCCGGCGAACGGACATTCTTAGGGTTCGTCGGCATGTCTCAAAGGTGCCAATAGCCGGAAAATAGCAGTACTCATGCCACCGCCGCGACTGAGCCAAGTGGCACATCCAACGAGTAGATGAATCCACCCGGTTCGTAAGCGAGTTGGACCTGACCGGTCAATTGTTGGCCGAGAGAGCCCATCATTCTCGTGCCGAAGCTTCGCCTTGTTGGAGGCTCGACCGCCGGACCTGCCCTTTCCGTCCAAACAAGGCGGAGTCTCTGCTTCAACTCGTCTATCGTCCATGCGATTTCCACGCGGCCTGTCGGGACGGACAGAGCTCCAAATTTAGTAGTATTGGTGCACAGCTCGTTGAACGTCATCGCAAGTGCAATGACGGCTACAGAGGTAATCCTGATATCCGGTCCGTTAAAATGAAAGCGCCTGTCCCCCTGGCTGTCATAGGGCTCCGTCGCACTGCTTAGCGTGTGCGTGAGGCTCGCATTCGCCCAACTGACCTGCATCAGCAGATCGTGGGCCCGTCCCAATGCGATCAGCCTGCCTTCCATCGCCTTCTGTCCGTGCTCGATACTTGACGCTCCACGGAAACTCTGGGCCGCGATCGCGCTGACCATGGCAAGGGTATTCTTGACGCGATGATGAAGTTCCCCGAGGATCAGCTTTTGCAATTTGTCGGCGGCATCGCGCTGCTCGGCTTCGATCCCAGCCTGAATTAGTAGGGCCTGCGCGTCTGTCCCGGCTTGTTCGAGCAGGAGGCGAAGGCTGTCGTTCTCCGCTGAGAGGACGGCCTCTTGCGCGGATCGGGACGAGGGATCGACCGTCTCCATGGCGTGCAGCGCCCGATCAGCCGGCCAATCGGTTGCGTTCGGAACGATCCTTAGTGCGCCCGCGCCCACCATCGCCTGCAACTCGGTAATCATTTGCTCGACGCCAAGCGGTTTGCCGAAGAACCGGCTGTCCGCCGGCTTTTCCGCGTCAGATGGCTTCACTTGACCGGAAACCAGTATGATCTTGATTGAGGGCCAGCGCTCGTGCACCGCGTGGGCGAGCTTCAGGCCGTCCATGCCGCCGGGCATTTGAATATCGGTGAACAGCAGGGAGATGTCCGAGCGGGACTCGAGGATCGACATTGCCTCGTCGGCATTGACGGCCTCGATGGGGCAGAACCCGGCATCCTCCACAAGATCGACCGCGCGCATGCGCAGAATCATCTCATCTTCCACGACGAGTACGTTTGGCACCTGAGTTGAATCTGTCGACATGGATAACCTCACTCTCTCACAGGGAGCCGATTTGAGTTGCCCGAAGCGAACGTTGGTACAGCGATCGTCCGGCCGTTTAGCGCCTGCCGGGCGCCACGACATCGATCATTGCTGCGCCTTTCAAGCAAGGATAGCGAGCTAATTCGCAGCGCTCGACAGCGCGTCATCTCGGGCGATGACAGGCGCCATGACTCGAGCGAATTAGGCGGGCAGACGTAATAGAGGCTCATCGCGCAATCGTCTCATGAGCATCATCAAATGCGGCGGCATCCCAAGGGGCTTCGGTTTCATGCAAATGGCCAGCTGTTCACCGATTTCCTTGCAGATCGCCACGTTTTGGAGGCGGCTGATCTCGACGTCGCCCTGCTGTGCGAAACAAGTCATGAAGTATCCGATACGTCGGCGAGAGAAATGGATGAGACGGGACCCGCTGTTATCGGCGGGCGGTCACAAGACGGGCTTCCAGGATTTTCGCTCCAGAGCCCGCGTTTCGCAAACAGGATGCGGCGAAATCTGGCCAGACCTGTGCTGAGCAATTCGAGGCAGCGGCTCGCACCTCAAGCCGGTCGCCCTTGGCCAGCACCGCGCCATCATCCGTTTGTACTTTGGGAGCAGACCCGGGCAAGGCGATTACCGACGCTCCGAGGAGCGCGAGTAATGCAAGGGCTGACAGTGATTTCATCATTTGGGGCTGCTGACTTTTTCATCTTCGATCCCTCCGCTTTCGGGGATCGAGAATACAACAACCAAAACGGGAATAAGTTCCTGCAAAGCAACCTGTATTTGTCGAATTCGTTTGACCTTCTTGTTGCCGACTTCAGCTGCGGGTCGATGGGGTCGAAAACGGCCTTAAGAATTGATGCGTCCACGAGGGGCGAACGCGCGGGCAAGGCGTGACGTAACGGACCCCCGGGGCCAGCGCTCACTCTACCTGGAAAACACAAGTTATCGTCAACATCGCGGGCGGAGCCCCTTGTGTCTCAGTGGCACAGGCTTATGTGAGGAGTGGCTAGCACTCGTTCATTGCGACTGCCAATCCAGAAATTCTCAAAAAGGCAAGGAGGATCGCATGCAATTCCGTCCGCTCCACGACCGCGTCGTGGTCAAGCGCATCGACGCCGAAGACAAAACCGCTGGCGGTATCATCATTCCCGACACTGCCAAGGAGAAGCCGTCCCAGGGCGAAGTCATCGCCATTGGTCCGGGCGGCCGCGACGAAGCCGGCAAGCTGATCCCGATCGACCTCAAGGTCGGCGACCACGTGCTGTTCGGCAAGTGGTCGGGCAACGAGGTCAAGCTCGATGGTGAGGAACTTCTAATCGTGAAGGAGAGCGACATCATGGGCGTTCTCACCGATCAGCCCGCCGCAAAGAAGAAGGCCGCGTAAGCGCCGGCCAGTTTTCCTTATCCTGAGGAGTCGGCGCAGCCGGCGTCTCGAAGGATGGGCCGCAAGCTAAAATCTCATCCTCGAGAACCCGCGATTGCGTGGCCTGTGGGATTGGGACCGTTGAAAACGGAGATCATTATGTCAGCCAAGGAAGTCAAATTCGGCGTCGACGCTCGCGATCGCATGCTGCGCGGCGTCGACATCCTCAACAACGCCGTAAAAGTCACCCTCGGTCCCAAGGGCCGCAACGTGGTGCTCGACAAGTCGTTCGGCGCTCCCCGCATCACCAAGGATGGCGTTACCGTCGCCAAGGAAATTGAGCTCGACGACAAGTTCGAGAACATGGGCGCCCAGATGGTCCGCGAAGTTGCCTCTAAGGCGGCGGATGCGGCCGGCGACGGCACTACCACCGCGACCGTGCTCGCGGCTGCGATCGTCCGTGAAGGCGCCAAGTCGGTTGCCGCCGGCATGAACCCGATGGACCTCAAGCGCGGTATCGACCTCGCGGTCGAAGCCGTGGTTGCGGACCTCGTCAAGAACTCCAAGAAAGTCACCTCGAACGAGGAGATCGCCCAGGTCGGTACCATTTCCTCCAACGGCGACGTGGAAATCGGCAAGTTCCTCGCGGACGCCATGAAGAAGGTCGGCAATGAGGGCGTGATCACCGTCGAGGAAGCCAAGTCGCTCGAGACCGAACTCGAGGTCGTCGAAGGCATGCAGTTCGACCGCGGCTACATCTCTCCCTACTTCGTCACCAACGCCGACAAGATGCGCGTGGAAATGGAAGATGCCTACGTCTTGATTAACGAGAAGAAGCTATCTCAGTTGAACGAATTGCTTCCGTTGCTGGAAGCCGTAGTGCAAAGTGGCAAGCCTCTTGTGATAATCGCCGAAGACGTCGAAGGCGAGGCTTTGGCCACACTGGTCGTCAACCGTCTGCGCGGTGGCCTCAAGGTCGCCGCCGTAAAGGCACCGGGCTTCGGTGACCGCCGCAAGGCCATGCTGCAGGACCTCGCGGTTCTGACCGGCGGTCAGGCGATTTCGGAAGATCTCGGCATCAAGATGGAGAACGTCACGCTGCAGATGCTCGGTCGCGCCAAGAAGGTGATGATCGACAAGGAGAACACCACCATTATCAGCGGCGCCGGCAAGAAGGCCGACATCGAGGCACGGGTCAATCAGATCAAGGCGCAAATCGAGGAGACCACCTCGGACTACGACCGTGAGAAGCTGCAGGAGCGTCTAGCCAAGCTCGCGGGCGGCGTCGCGGTGATCCGCGTCGGCGGCGCGACCGAGGTCGAGGTGAAGGAGCGCAAGGATCGCGTTGATGATGCGATGCATGCGACCCGTGCGGCGGTTGAAGAAGGCATCGTGCCGGGCGGTGGCGTCGCCCTGCTTCGTGCTTCCCAGCACCTCAAAGGGCTTCGCACCAAGAACGACGACCAGAAGACCGGCGTCGAGATCGTCCGCAAGGCGCTGTCCTATCCGGCCCGCCAGATCGCGATCAATGCCGGTGAAGACGGCTCGGTGATCGTCGGCAAAATCCTGGAGAAGGACCAATACTCCTACGGCTTCGACTCCCAGACCGGCGAATACGTCAACCTGATCTCCAAGGGCATCATCGATCCGACCAAGGTTGTTCGCGTAGCCATCCAGAACGCGGCCTCAGTTGCCGCGCTGTTGATCACAACCGAAGCCATGGTGGCCGAAGTGCCGAAGAAGAACGCCGGTGCCGGCGCTGGCGGCATGCCTCCGGGTGGAGGCATGGGTGGTATGGATTTCTAACTCCAACCGTTCAGTGCTCAAAAGAAAAAGAAAGGTCCGGCAGCGATGCCTGGCCTTTCTGTCGTCGACGACGATAACGGCATGGAGTTGACGGGGTCTCAGGCAAGTAAGCCTGACATTTAAACACACCGATTTTCAAGGACGGCGCGACAACCCAACTAAACCATCGAGAAATATGCGCGTGGTATCCTGGCGAGCGAGTGCGATCCCTGGAACGAGATAGTCAAGATCGCTAGCCCAACAACGTGCGGACCTTATTGGCGGCGTCATAAATTTCGATCTGGAGTCTCGGATAAGCCGACTTCAGCTCCCGGCCCGATGTTTCAGCAGCCTCGACAGTGTCGAACTCTGACTTGAAGTGGCCATCGACGATCGTCGCGAACCCTTCGGTGGGAGGCCGGTCGGCTCGCACCGCCTTCTTCGGCTCCGGCTCGTCAATCGAGAGAACAGGTTTTTTCATCGTTGCTTCTTCGCGGTTGCTCATTGCCTATGAAATGCCGGCGGCAAAGGTTCGCGCACGAGTTCGGCTAAATTCAGATCCTCGCCGCTTTCCGTGATGTCCGAGAACAATACCTCGACAAAGGGATGCTGTCGGTTGGACGCGGCGCCTCGCTGGTATTTCCCGCTTACGATTCGCTGAAGCGCGGCAAGGTTCAGCTTGCCAAGCGCGTTATATTGATCACGGAGCAGACTTTGTCGTCCTCCGCGATGCTCGACGGACTCCGCCCAGACGTCCAGTACCTTGCGGCCTACAAACGCCTCGACCCGTTCAGCTCCATCCAGGGCAAAAAGCCGCAGCCCGTCCATGTTATGGGGTCCGTCATCGATGCTGAATTGTGCAAGTGACATCGAAAATCCTCCTATGCTCAGCATTCATTCACATCGGCAGTCCGTCGCGAACTGCGCCTCCCTCGTTATCCCAACGCGACAAAGCCGCAGCGCCGGATCTCGCATCGCCAGCCGTGTCTTTCAAAGGCACGCCACCGGATTCATTCTTGTGCTTGTGCAGAAATCGGGCGATCTGCCCGCGGAGCGCCGCTGTCTCCCACAACTTTCCGACAGATCCAGCGGTATCGAAGATCTCCCGTTGCAGCGACGTCGGCAAGGTGTTCCATTGCACGATGACCGCCGCCCCAAGACAACGCAAAACCTGCTCTTCTTCGGCAGCAAGGACCTCGCCGCGGGTCCGGTCCAATTCGCCAACGTGCACGGCATCGTGATAAGCATCTGCGAGGCCGCGCTCATTATTCGCCAAAGCGATGGAGCGGTCCTCCAGGTCTTGATATTTTTGGCTTTCCTCAGCGTCAGCCGAGCTCTTGACGAGTTGGCCGTACTCAGCTGCTTTCACGCGATACTGCCGGGATTTGAACATGCTGACCCCTTTCGTTTTGAAGTCCCGCTAATTTGAACGCCCGCATGGGTGGCACCATCTCGTCGGTGGACCCGGGGGGACCCACCGACCGGCCTTCATCTGGCCGGTGCATCGCCCTTGCCGAGGAAATGCTCGTGCAATATTTACGGCGTTGCGAAGGATCATTGCCTTGTTCATCGCCTTCGCACGCCGAACTCCCGGCGGCATCTCGCGAGCTGCATTCAGGGCGGCCGTTGCCCTAACGTTGAGTTTGTCAGCTAGCGATGCCAAGGGTCGTTTGACCATAAACGAACTTTCTGCCTGAGCTGACAGCGAGACTCTGTCGAGGTGAATTACCACCGAACAAGCATCGCAGCGGCGACCAACAGCACAAGAAAGATCGGCAGTAATATCGGGGGCACGAGCCACTCCCGAATACTGAATTTGTTGACATATGACATATTGACCGCCTTTGGTCGCGGCGGGAGCGCGAAGCTCTCAGTCACCGATAACGGCCGGGGGCGCGCGGTGATATCGAGCAGATGGTGACCTTTCGCCGAATAACGAGGCTCTGCGCGACTTTATTTATTCGGCCGGGATGGCCCGCATTGTGATCCGATTTCAGCGTAGCCACATAGATGAGAGCGCAACCTTTCGGCGTTGCGGTGAGGACTGTGGCCATCGAAATATCTTGGTGCAGAACGTGCGCAGGGCCGGCACGGATCTCGTGCACTTGCAACTTGATCGGTTCCAGCCGATGATTGCGTTCCCAAATTATAGCTGCTCCTACGACTGAACCCGGCATGCCGTGCGGTTTTGGGGATATGATAGCGCAATGGAGGCATCCTTCTTCAAAAACGAGGCCGCGCTCCGGCACATCCAGCCAGATATCCGCCCCGACGAGGCCGGTTTCCTGAACGCGTTCGATTCCAACCGTGACCGGATATGCGCTGCTGCCGCCAAGGTTTATGTTCGCGGAAGCAGGGGTTCTTACGACCTGGTCGCCCATAATTTCTGAAACGAAAATCCGGTGGCCGTTGCCTGAACGGGCGCTCGATGTACGGCCGCCTCTCCAAATGAAACCAGACGCCCCCCATTCTCGTCCCACAAGGCGAGCGGTGCACACTGCAAGCTCTGGAACAGGGTGATTCGTCCGACGAAAGCGAGCTCCGGGTGATCGCGCAATACATCCGGCAACCGATAACAAGGAATTCGACTGCACAGGTGATGGACGTGGTGAACGCCGATGTTCGCCGTGAACCAACGCAGGACACCCGGCAGGTGATAGTACGAACTGCCATGCAGCGCGGCTTCGTGAAAACGCCAGGCCTCACCGCGGGACCAGGACGTGTACTCGAACTGGTGCTGGACATAGAACAGCCAGACGCCGATCGATGCAGCCAGAATCATGATGGGCAGATGCACCAGCAGATAAGGTCCCACGCCGACCAGCCGGATCATCCCGGCGATCAGAATCGCGATGGCGGCGTTCGTACCCATCGTACTCAGCCAGGGCCCCCAGCCGTTTCGCATCATCTCGATCGGCAACCGATGCCGCAGGATGAACAAATAGGCAGGACCTATGCCGAACATCACGATCGGATGCCGATACAGGCGATAAAGTATCTGGCGCCATCGCGGTCGCGCGACAAACTCGCGGACCGTCAATACGTCGATGTCGCCGACGCCTCTCTGATCGAGATTGCCTGAGCTCGCATGATGGCGCGCATGGTTCCGTCGCCAGTAATCGTAAGGCGTGAGGGTCACAACGCCGATCGCGCGGCCGACCCAGTCGTTCGCAAGGCGACCGTGAAAGACGAGCCGTGACCGCAATCATGCTGGATCATGAAGAGACGGACGACCAGGGCCGCCGCGGGCACCATCAGCAGCAGACCACTCCAATGGCCGTGAACAAGAACGATCGACATCACGGCCCAGATGATAAAGAAGGGCCCCGCTGTGATCGTCAGCTCGAACACGCCACGCGCGTTGTTGGGCTCGCGATAACGCGCGAGCTGTTGCGCCAGCACGCGCGCCTCTGGTCGGCTTTCAAACATCCCTGGACTGCTTTCGAACATGTGCATTCAAAGCACGTTTATACGCGGCCCCTTCCGGGACCGCGTCACGCGGGCCCGTAGTGCCGCGCAGCGCTGACGGCATCCACGAGCCGATCATCTCGCGCAGCGACAAATGCCGTGATGAGATTCACTTTCGGCTCCTGGTCGAGAGACCGCTCCCCGAACCCGGATACTGATCCATTTCTCGATATTATACTGAGCAATATTGCTCAGCCTGGAATCCAGGCGTCGCAGGGCAATTTTCGGCGAGAGTGAGCAAAATTGCACAGCGCAGACGTGCCGACATGATAATTTTGTGACGGGTGCTGCAAGCCGACCTTTGACATCTAAGAATGGCGCAACCCTCACGGAGTCCATTTTTTAGCCGCACAAAGGAAAGAGGCCGCGAACTGAGGGGCAACCTGAAAGGTTCATCGTGACGCCGAAGATCAAAGAGCATACCTGCACGGCATGCAACGGAACGGGCTTCCCCACTGTGAAGCAGCCCATGCTGGCAACTCACAAGATCTATCCGGAAAAGTGCACGATTTGCGCGGGGAAAGGAAGAATTGCGGACAGCACCGACTGAGGCGGCCTTAACGCTTGTCCGACCCACAAAGCGGCTCAATTCCGCCAGACGATGGGTCGCGTCGGACAACCGGGAACCGAGATCTGCGATCCGATAGGCGCGCCTTCCTGATCCGGTCACGTAGCCCGTCCAATTCCTGCATTTGAGTTTTCAGATTGGCTGTCGTGTTGGCAAGCGCTGCAAGGCGGGCGTCAAGGACGTTTCCAGCACGCGTTTGAAGAGAACTCATTGAACGCCCCACCAACTAAAATGAGATCGTCGATATTGGGACAGTATGCTTTCCCGAGTCCAAGGCTACTGATCAATATTGCTCACATCGGAAAAATTAATGAATCAAACAGAGACCGCTAAATCTGATTTGCCGGACGGCCAGGCGGGGTGTATTCGCGGGAACCAAGGGCCACCACGAATTGGTTGGCCTGGAGGTAGATTCGTTTCGGGATCAGGTAGAGCCACAATTTTCCCCTTCCATGAAGCGACCGCCGCGGGCGTCCATGCGCAAGGCGCGCCGGCGCAAACAGCCAAGTTCCCTGACATGCTGGCCGCCGTGTCTGCTAAACTAAGGTCAACACCAGGCGCAAG
>Ga0310811_10002608_pt1 | contig 22571 bp, 15 predicted proteins | sample YCmetagenome_FD_207642 | JGI IMG/M metagenome (GOLD analysis project Ga0310811, IMG submission 207642) | Soil microbial communities from experimental microcosm in Duke University, North Carolina, United States - YC | ecosystem: Engineered > Artificial ecosystem > Soil microcosm > Unclassified ...
CGGCGCCCCGACGACCGGAACGGCGCCGAATCCGTTCGCCGGCGGTGGGACGCCTTCTCGGGGCGTTCCCGTGCTTGACACCAAGACCGGGAAAATCGTCTATCGGTAAAGCATCCTCTCTGGTTTGATAGTAGAACCGCTTGCAGTAGAATCGAACCACTGCGCGCTATCAAATCCAGAGGGGAACTCGTGGCGAATAACTCTTTCCTGCAACCGGCCACTTCCGACGACGATATTCAGGGCATTGCAAACGAGGGCGCGAAGGATCTTTCGCGCCTCTCGACGCCCAGCAACCCCGTATCTGCCCCCTCTTCCGCCACGTCGACCGCCGGCCGCGCGGCGCCGACGCGTGATGACCTGAAAGCCTTTGTTGCGAAGCGCGCGCCAGAACTCGGCGTGAACCCCCAATTCGCTAGGCAAATTTTCGGCTTGGAGTCGGACCTAAACCCGAATGTCAAGGACAGTTCGAAAGGAGCGGTCGGCCCCGGCCAGGTGATGCCCGACACGTACAAAATGATGATGGGCACGTACGCCGGCCAGCGCGATCCGATCAACAGCCTGGAAGCCGGTTTGCGCTACATGGCCTACGGCCAGAAGAAGCTCGGAACGACCGATCCCGCGTTGCTCGCTGCCGGCTATCAGGCTGGCTATGATCGTAAAGACTTGCAGCAAGGCATCATCCCGAACACGACGGATGGCGGGATGACCACGAAGCAGTATGCCGCGCGTATCGCGAGCCGCATGGGCGTGAATGGACCGGGTACGGCGGCCCCCGATAGCTCGAGTTCTGCCTCGAGCCTGCAGGCGCAACTCGACCAGCAAGACCCCGGCCGCTACAAGGTGCTCGATCCGAGCGATGCGAGCCGCCTCACCTTGCAGTCGCAACTCGATACCGAGGAGCCGGGCCGTTACCGCGTGCTCACGCAGCAGGAATTGGACAAGCTGCCCCCGAGCGCATTTTCCGATCTGCTGCCGAAGGAAAGCGCGACGGATAGTGCGCTCTCGTATCTCGGCCATTCCGCACAGGCTGGGATGTATGACCTGGCCGGCGGCGCGGCGCGGCTACTTGATGCCGTCAACCCCTGGACGTTGAGCGAAAGCGACGCAGCGACACTGTTCAAGAACGACCCGGCCAAGCTCAAGGACTTTCAGGACAACAGCGCCGCGATGATTCTCTCGCGCTTCGCCAACGCGATGACGCAGAAGAGCAACGACGCGATGAGCGCCATGTCGCAGGGGGCCAAGGATCGCTACGGCAACCTGCAATATGCAACGACGGATCTGAGCAAAGCGGCATATGCCTCGCCGGTGCGTGTGATTGGCGACGTCGTGCGCAACTTGCCGACGCAGGTAGCGATGGCTGTCACTGCGTACGTGACGAAGGGCGCCGCAGCGCGTGCTGAACAGGAGGCGCTTGCTTCCGGCATGACGGCTGAGGCAGCGCACCAGGTCGGCGTGCAGGCAGCAATGAAGACCGGCGCCATGGTCGGCGGCACGACCGAGGGTGGCGTCGGCTACGCGCAGCAGGCCAATCAAGCGGCGTCCGACGCCGCGAACGTTGACCAGGCTACGCTTGAGAAGTCGCCGAAGTACCAAGATCTGCTCAAGCAGGGGTACACGCCGGTGACGGCCAAGGCGCAACTCGTCGCCGATACGGCGCAGCAATCCGGCCTCGCTGCGGCACTCGTCGACTCGTCTGTCAGCCACGTCGGCGGTGAATTCCTCGGCAAGATTCTGTCCGAGGGCGGCAAGTTCATCCCGCGCGTGATGAAGGGTTTCGCCAACGAGGGCCTCGTCGAGGCGACGCAAAGCCCGGGTGAACAGTACGGCCAGAACCTGGCAACGAAGCAAAACATCAATCCCGACCAGAGCGAAACGGAAGGGCTCGCCGAAAACGCAGTTCAGGGCTTGGTCGTCGGCGGCGTATCTGGCGGCGCTGCCGCTGGCGCGTTCGGTGGACACCATGCGCCCGCTCAAGCCGTGCAGCCCGCCGCCGCCCCTGGTGCTGCCCCGTCTGCTGCGCTGGCTGGCCCGGCGCCGACCGCGCCGAGCGGCGCTGCGCCGGCCGCCGCGCCTGTTGCGCCCGCGCCTCAACCCGCCGCGCCAGTTGCACCGACGCCCGCAGCCGGGCCGATCGGCCGCGCGCTCGATCGCGCTACGGGCGCTGCGCCCGAGCAGGCTGCGCCCGCCGTGGGTAGCGTCATCATGGGCGACGATGGCAAGCCTTACCGCATCACGACCGACGAGAGCGGCGTTACGTTCGAGCCGATTGAGCAAGAAACGAATACCCCCAGCGAGGCGCAAGCCGAGGCCGGTAAGCCGGCGCCGGAGGCGGAATCGTCCGCCCCGGCATCGTCGGGAAAGAAGCAAGCCGCGCCGGCTGCGCCCGAGCCGAGCGACGAAACGAGAGCCGCGGCTCCTGCCGGGCCCGCAGAGAAGCCGGCAGAACGCCCACTCACCGATTGGAGCGAAGACGAGCTCCGCGACCGCCTGCGCTACCTGACGAAGCAAGCGAAGACGAACGGCGGCTGGAACAAGATGCTCACGACCGAGCGCCGCAAGGTGTCGGCCGAGATCGATCGCCGCAATGCCGGAGAGCCCGCACCGCCCGCGCCGGCAACATCCGCTACCGCTGAACTCACGCCCGAGCAGATCGCGAAGAACAAGCAAGACGCGCTTTATCCGCGCGTGCTCGACATGCTGCAAGGGCGCGAGGCGATCCGCCCGCAGGACGTCATGGCCGCGACCGACGTGAATTTCAACCGCGCCGCGCGCGCGCTCGATACCGCGGCGGCCGAGGGTCATGTCGGTGCACAGCCGGATGGCTCCTACAAGGTGCTGGCAAAGGAGGCGAGCAATGCTGCTGGAACTGGAAGTGGAAATGTCGCCGTTCGAGGCGCTGAAAATGGTGCGGCGTCTGGTGAAGGTGGACAGGCAGCAAGCGCGGCTGCTGAAAAATCTCATCAAGTGCCCGCGAATGATGTTTCCGAGCAAGCTCGAGCCGCTACTGGATCTGGTGTACCTGGCGCAGATGAGGCCGCTAACGCAAAGCCTGCACTGAGAGATCAGTACGCCGGCAAGTGGTTCGGCTCGCAGGAAAAGGCACAAGCCTTCCTCGACAAGAAGAAGGCCGGCGAGACGCACGAAATCGTTCAGACCGGCAAGGTTCGGTTCGAGATCAAGCCGAAGGTCGCGGAAGGCATGGAGCGCTTCGCGCCCGAAAGCGGCACGCTCGGCATCCCGCGCGCAGAAATGCCCCAAGTGCCGACGCAATCGCACGGTGCGCTCGTCAATCACCTGAATGCGCAGGGCATCGAGCACGAGACGAAGATGGTCCCGGCCGACGAACTCAAGCCGACGCAGGCCGAGTTCTCGCCGGAGAAGGTCGAGCACGCCAAAGAGGCGACGGGCGATCGCGCCGTGATCGTCTCGAACGATGGTCACATCATCGATGGGCATCACCAGGCGCTCGCCGCAGCTGAGGAAGGCAAGGACGTCAAGGCCATCGTGCTCGACGCGCCGGTCGATAAGGCGCTCGAAGCGGTCAAGAACTCGCCGAGCGCACAGCCTGCCGAGCGCTTCCCGAAGGTAGCTGAACTGCCGAGCATGCCTGTCGGCCCGACTACCATCAAGCCGAAGGGAATCGCACCCGGAAAGGTGTTGCATCGGGAAACGAACACGAGCGGGCTAGACACGCTGCTGCGTGACGACAAGCAGCCGAACGTGCGCCGCATGTTCGTTACCGACAATCCTGACCTGGCGATCGGTCAAGGCCAGAACCGGGGCGTGCGTATCGAATTCCGTCCGGACTCGTTGAGCGGAAGCGAACACCGCAAGCCGATGACTGGTGACATCGCCGGCCGCGAGTACGAAACGAACATGGCGGCGCCGCGCGCCATGCAGTCGATCACGATGGACGCTGCGCACGAGAAACAACTGAGCGGCCTCGCTCGCCGAGTGCTGAAGGATGAATTCGACCGCGCCACCACGGACGACGGGAAGCTGCGCTTTACCCGCAAGGGCATCGAGGCGCCGAGTGCAGAGCCGGTCGCCGAGAAGAAGCCCGTCATCGTGCGCAAGGCGGGCGAAGGCGCAACGGCGATCGTTATCGACCCGAGCGCAGTGAGCGCAGAGAAGGCCGCCAACGAGACGCCTGCCGAGCCGACTCCGCCGACCGGCGGAAAAGACCGCTTCGCCGGCAACAAGATCTTCACGTCTGATCGCGTCGAGGCCGCGCGCCAGCGCCTAAAGTCGAAGCTCTCCGGCGCGCAGCTCAATAGCGGCATCGATCCCGAGTTGCTGATGGACGGCATGACGATCGCCGGGGCCTACATCGAGAGTGGCGTGCGCGACTTCGCCACCTACGCCAAGGCCATGACGGAAGACATCGGCGACGCCGTAAAGCCGTACCTTCTCTCGTTTTGGGAGGCCGCTCGCAACTTCCCCGGGGACCACGCGGAAGGAATGACGAGCGTCGAGGAATCGAAGCAGCATCACGCCGCGCTGATGGCCGAAGGCGGCATTGCAAAGCAATCCGAGTCGGCTACAATGCAATCTGAGGAGGTCAACCAAAATGACCGAAGCGCAACTGACGGAAATCCTGACCAAGGCGCTGCAAAGCAAAGCGCCGGACGCGTATCGCCAGATGCAGGCGGACGGGTCACTGAAAATGTGGCTGAACAACCTGGTCGGGACGACGCTGGACGCGATCAGCGAGGCGCGGCAGAGCGCGGTCAACAAGATCGTGTCGATGAACAGCCCGCAGTTCGAAGCGAATCCCCTGTATCGGACGCAGGCGATCAACTCGGCGCAGAAGTCGGCCGAGGAAATAGCGCTGTCGCAGGCGATGGAAACGATCGGGGCCCTGTCACCCGAGTCGGAAACGACTACCACATCCAACCCGGCGAGCTGACGCGCACCGGCTCGTGGCGATCCACGGCCGAGCAGAACGTCCGCGCTATCGAGCTCGTCAAGCAGCTCGAGAAAGAAGGGCGCCGGCCGACGCCTGAAGAGGCGTCGCTCCTCACCAAATTCAATGGTTGGGGCGCATCCGAGATCGCCAACAACATCTTCCCGAACCAGTACGGCCGCTACAAGGACGCCGCGTGGCAAGCGCTCGGCGAGCGGCTAAAAGCGGCGCTCACGCCCGCCGAGTACGACCAAGCCAAGCGAACGACGCAGTATGCCCACTACACGACCGAGGGCGTCATCCGGTCGATCTACGACGGGCTGCAACGCATGGGCTTTGCCGGCGGCAAGGTGCTCGAACCCGGCATGGGTGTCGGCCGCTTCAAAGGGCTGATGCCGGCCAGCATGGCGGCCATGAGCAAGTACACGGGCATCGAGTACGACGGCCTCACGGGCGCGATCTCGAAGCTGCTCTATCCGCAGAGCAACATCATCGTGGGCGACTTCACGAAGACCGCGCTCCCGCGCGAATTCTTCGATGCGGCGATCGGCAATCCGCCGTTCTCGTCGACCGTCATCACGAACGATCCCGAGTACAAGAAGAACGGCTTCATGCTGCACGACTACTTCTTCGCGAAGACGCTCGATCGCGTGAAGCCCGGCGGCCTGGTGACGTTCATCACCAGCAAGGGCACGATGGACAAGGCGAGCGACCGCGCGCGGCGCTACCTCGCCGACCGCGCGAACCTGCTCGGCGCGATCCGCCTGCCGCAGACGGCGTTCAAGGACAATGCCGGCACCGAAGTCGTTACCGACGTGCTGTTCCTGCAAAAGCGCGGCGACGGCATCCCGGACAATGGCGTCAAGTGGCTCGGCACGGCCGAAGTGACGACGCCGCAGGGCCCGGCGCAGGTCAACGAGTACTTCGCGGCTCACCCTGAAATGGTGCTCGGCGCGCACGCGCTCACGGGCAGCATGTACCGCGCGAACGAGTACACGGTCACGCCCGAGCCTGGCGTGGATATGGATCAGGCGTTCGCGAAGGCGATCGCCAACCTCCCCGAAGGCGTCTATCAGCCCGGCGCGAAGAATCCGGCGGCATCGAAGGCGGTCGCGCTCGAGCGCGATTTCAATCCGATGCACAAGAAGGAGGGCGGCCTTTACGTCGCGGACGATGGCCGGCTGATGCAGGTCGAAAGCGGTAGCGGCGTGGAGCTCTCGCACCGTCGCGGATCGGACGGCAAGGACATCGCCCTCAAGCCGGCCGACAAAGCGTTCCTCAAGTCGTGGACGGCGCTGCGCGACGCGCTCAAGCAAGCGCAGCTCGACCAGCTCTCGGACGGCGATTGGGAGAAGTCGCTCAAGGCGCTTGCCAGCACGTACGACGCGTTCGTCGCGAAGCACGGCAACCTCCTCACCTACTCGACGATCGAGCGCAAAGCGGACGACGGGACCGTTACCGTCTCGCGCCGATTCAAGAACGATCCGCTATTGCGCCTGGACGTCGAGGGCGCGCTCGCCTACTCGCTCGAGCACATCAAGGAAAACGGCGAGATCGTCAAGGCGCCGGTACTGTCCGAGCGCGTGCTGCAACGCCCGCGCGAGCCGGAGATCAAGACGACGAACGACGCGATGTTCGTTTCGCTGAATAACCTTGGACGGCTCGACCTGGACGACGTTGCGCGGCTCGCGAAGATGAGCCGCGACGAGGCGATCGACGCGCTCGGGACCGCTATCTATCAAGACCCCAGCAAGGGGTGGCAGACGTCCGACGAATACCTGTCGGGCAATGTCGTGCGCAAGCTGCGCGAGGCGCAGTCCGCCGCGGCGACCGACAAGCGCTATGCGCGCAACGTCGACGCGCTCCTCGCCGTGCAGCCCAAGCCGCTCGGCCCGAGCGAGATCACGGTGAAGCTGGGCCAGAACTGGATTCCGGCGAGCGATATTGCGCAGTTCGCGAGCGAAGCGCTGGGCGAGAACATCGATGTCGGCTACAACTCTCGCCTCGGCAATTGGTCTGCCGAGCAGAAGGGCTCGAACTACTCCGAGTACAACGCCGGCAAGATGAGCGCCGGCATGATCCTCGACTCGGTGCTCAACAACAAGCAGATCAAGGTCACGTATCGCGACGCCGATGGCAAGACGCACGTCGATCCAGAGGCGACGGAAAAGGCGAACGACGTCGCGCAGAAGATGCGCGCGGCGTTCCAACGCTGGATCTGGACGGATACGAAGCGCGCCGATCGGCTCGTCAACCACTACAACGACAATTTCAACAACATCGCGCCGCGGCAATTCGACGGTTCGCACCTGACGCTGCCGGGCGTGACGATGCGGCTCGAACTGCGTCCGAACCAGAAGCGCGCGATCTGGCGCACGATCCAACAGGGCGACACGTATCTCGCCCACGCCGTCGGCGCCGGCAAGACGTTCGAAATGATCGCCTCAGGCATGGAAGAGCGACGCCTGGGCCTGTCGAACAAGCCGATGTACTCCGTGCCGAATCACATGCTGGCGCAGTTCGCGCGCGAATTTTTGGAGCTCTACCCGGCGGCGAACATCATGGTTGCCGACGAGCAGAATTTCCACACGCACAACCGGCGCCGGTTCGTCGCACAGGCGGCGCTCAACAACCCGGATGCGATCATCATCACGCATTCGGCGTTCGGCCGCATTGGCATGAGCGACGAGTACGCCTCGCAGTTCATTCGCGACCAGATCGGCGAGTGGCAATCGGCGCTGGACGACACGGACAAGAGCGATCGCATCACGCGCAAGCAGATCGAGCGGCGCATCGAGCAGCTCGAGCGGCGCCTCGAAGCGCGCCAGGGCGGCGACAAAAAGGACAAGGTTCTCTCGTTCGAGGAACTCGGTGTCGACCGCCTGTTCGTCGACGAATTTCACGAGTTCCGCAAGCTCGATTTCGCGACCAATCAGGGCGCTATCAAGGGTATCGATCCGGCCGGCTCGCAGCGCGCGATGGATCTGTTCATGAAGGTGCAATACCTGCGCGACAAGAAGCCGGGCCGCGCGCTCGTGGCCGCGTCGGGAACGCCGATCACGAACACGATGGGCGAGCTCTACACGGTGCAGCGCTTCTTTCAACCGGAGCAGCTCGCCGAGGATGGCCTGGATTCGTTCGATGCTTGGGCGAACCAGTACGGCGACATCGTGGCCGGCTTCGAGCAAAACGCCGCCGGCGGATACGAGATCGTCAGCCGCTTCGCGAAGTTCCAGAACGTGCCCGAACTCATGCGGCGCGTGCGCTCGTTCATGGACATCCTGACGAGTTCGCAGCTCTCGCAGTACGTCGATCGCCCCGAGGTCCAAGGCGGCGGCCGTCAGATCATGGTCACGCCCGAGCCGTTCGGCTACAAAGCGTATCAGCAGTCGCTCGAGCAGCGCATCAACAAGATCCGCGAGCGCAAAGGACCGCCGAAGAAGGGCGACGACATCATTTTGAAGGTCATCGCTGACGGGCGATTCTCCGCGATCGACATGCGGTTCGTCGACCCGACCGCGCCGGCCGATCCGAACAGCAAGCTGAACCAGATGATCGACGCCGTGGTGAATGACTACCACGCCGCGTCCAACTACCAGTACACGACGAACGGCAAGGTCGACCCGATCAAGGGCGCGTCGCACATCATCTTTACCGATATCGGCCTGGGTGAGCAGTCCGCGCAGAACCGCGGCTTCAACATGAAGGACTGGATCGAGCAGCGCCTCATCGACGGCGGCGTGCCGCGCGACCATATCGCATTCATGCGCGACTACGGCCAGCACTCCAAGAAGGAGCGCCTGTTCGCCGATATGCGCGAGGGCAAGAAGCGCATCTTGATCGGCGGCAAGGACATGGAGACGGGCACGAACGTACAGAAGCGGCTCTACACCGAGGAGCACCTGGACGCGCCGTGGTTCCCCGCCTCCGTCGAGCAGCGCGAGGGGCGCATCGTGCGGCAGGGCAACCAGAACAAGGAGGTCCGCATCCGCGCCTGGGCGACGAAGGGCAGCTACGACTCGACCATGTGGGGGATGAACGGCCGCAAGGCCCGGTTCATCGAGCAGGCGCTCAACGGCGACGACAGCGTGCGCTCGCTCGAGGACGTCAGCGAGGCGTCGGCGTTCGAGATGGCGGCGGCGCTGGCATCCGGCGATGAGCGCTACCTGCGCCTGGCCGGCCTGAAGGCCGACGTTGACCGGCTCGAGCGTCTCGCTTCCGCGCATCACGACGACCAAAACAAACTGCGCCGCGAGAAGCATTGGGCAGAGACGTCGATCGAGCGCGATGGCGATATGGTCGGGAAGTTGCGCGAGGCCATCGCGAAACGCAAACCGATCCGCCCGGGCGAGTTCGATGGGATGGTAGGAAAGACCAGCTACGACAAGCGCGACGAGTTCTCGAACGCGATCTTCAACCGGTTCAAAGAGCTTGCTTCGACGGAAGCCGACACCGAGGAGCAAATCGGCGAGATCGGCGGCTTCCCGATCAAGTTCTACGGCACTGTGCTCGAAGGCTCGGGGCAGTACATCGCCTCGGTGTCGATCAACATGCCGAGCGATCCGCCTGATCTCGTCGCGCTGCCGCTAGACCCCGATATGCCGGTTGGCGGCATCGCTACGCGCGCGGTGAACCAGGTCAATGCCTTGGACCGTGAACTCTCTCAAGTGGAAGAGCGCGTTGCGCAGAACAAGCGCCGCGTTGAGCAGATCGGTAATCGCCTCGGCGCTCCCTTCCCCGAGCAAGCCGAGCTCATCGAGAAAATGTCGCAGCTCAGCGCACTCGAAAGCGAGCTGACGTCGGAGAAGGCCGCGCAGAACGCGCCGGCGCCGTCTGCCGACGCTGCGGTCGCGACGCTGGAAGCGGAAGGCGAGAAGCCGCCGAAAACCGAAGAGCCGCCGAAATACAGTGTCGGGCCGGAGATCGACCGTAATCAGCAGGTTACGGTCACGCGCATTTCGACGTTCGACGTGCCGCAGGAGGATCTGTACTCGACGGCGAGCACCTACTACCGCGACAACCTGCGCGGCACGTCGGTCAATAACCCGTGGATCGGCACGGTCGACTTCACCAAGGACGGCGGCGGCAAGCTGTTGTCTGTGGGACGGCGTGAGCCGTTGCACACGTCTATCGTTCAGGCTCTTCCGGGGCTAGTTGAAAACGCCGTACCGGTTCGATTCGAGCAGGACAACAAGGGGCGCCAGCACGTCGAAGGCTACTTTGCAGCGATGGCGCCGGCCGAGATCGATGGGAAGCTGTATTCCGTCGAATTGAAGCTGCGCAAGGTCGACAAGAGCGGCGGTAATCGCACGTCTTTCTACACCCTCGCAGGGTTCGAAATAAAAGAGGTGGGAAGCGGTAGGGCGAATCCGGAGATAGCTAACCAGGGCCGGCCTTCTGCCGCTTCCCAGCCCTCGGGGGGTTATGCTGGCGCCGCCGTCTCCAAGCCTGGTACTGCGACAGCCCCTCTTCGGGCCTTGACTGTCGGAGATCTTCTCGACTCCGTGAATTGGGACAAGCGTTCGTTTAGTCTTTCTCCTTCCTCGGAGAGCGAATCCGAAGGAAGTCGCTCTAATGTAATCATGGGCGATGACGGGGGAAATCGCAAGGTATTTAATGCGAATGAAATAGGCGCTACGTTAAAATCGGGCGATTTGGGCGGCATCGTGTCGCACTTGATCGAGCGCGGTAGTGTGGTGCTGCACGATGCAGCATCGGATGTGCCCGAGAAGAACGTCCCGGCCAGCATCCGCGGTGTGACGCTGCCTGACGGCAAGATCCACCTTGTGGCGGCCAACTTGACGCCGGAGACGGCCCTGCCCGTGCTGCTTCATGAGGCTTTCCACCAGGGCGGCGAAAAGCTCATCGGCACGGCCGCCTGGACCGATCTTATGGGTCGCCTGGATAGCCTGCACCGCCAGGCAGAACAGTCGAGCGGGCGGGCTCGCGAGTTTTACGACCAGGCGCGTGATCGTGTTGCCCGCGCGCAACAAATCGGGGTGGTTCCTGATAAGTTGGCGCCGGAGGAGTTTGGCGCGTACACGATCGAGCACTACGACCAGGCTCCGCCGGCCTTCCGCAAGTGGGTCGACGACGTTCTCGGGGCGGTAAAGGCTTGGGTACTGCGCCGTTTCGGCAAACAGCTCGGCGAGGTCACTCCTGCCCAACTGCACGCGCTCGCGGTTGCCGCGCTGCGCGACGGTGCACAGGGTTCCTCGGAGCCGCGTTTCTCGGTCAACCCGGCCAATAGTGCGAGCACGTCAGCCAATGGCCTGACCCCGCCGGAACCCTCGCGCTTCGAGCGGTTGCAGGCTGCGGTCCAAGACAACATGAACCGCGTGAAAAAAGTGCAGGAGCGCATCAAGAAGCTGACGGGCGCCAAGGATCTTGGCTACGACGACTATTACCGCGCCGAGGCGAACCGGCCGGGCCGTATCGCCGCGCGCCTCGAGGACGTCAAGAAAGCGATGTTCGCGCCGCTGATGGCAGAGCTCGCGAAGTCCGGCTACAAGCAGGCGGATCTCGAGGAGCTGCTGCATGCGCAGCACGCGCAGGAGCGTAACGAGCGCGTCGCAGAGATCAACAAGGACATGCCGGATGGCGGATCGGGCATGACGACCGCCGATGCCAAGGCGATCCTCGCGAAGTACAGCAGCGCCCCCGAATTGCAGGCGCTCGCACAAAAGGCTCGCGACATCGCGCGCGCGACGCTCGACCTTAAGCTCGACTACGGGCTCATCAGCCAGGACGACTACGACACGCTCGCCAAGACCTACCAGAACTATGTCCCGCTCAAGGGCGACGGCGAGTATGGCCCGAAGGTCAAGCGCGCCATGGGCCATGAGGAGCGCGAGGAGCATATCCTCGAGAACATCGCGCGCGACTATGACCAGGCCGTTGTAGTCGGCGAGAAGAACCTGGCGCGGCAATCGCTGCTCGCACTGGTCGCGAATCACCCGGACCCGGAGCTGTGGACTATCGGAGTGCCGCCGCGCGGCCGATACGTCGCTGGCCGGGTGTACAACGTGGTCGATATGTCGAAACCTGGCGGCGAGACGGTTGGCTCGTTCTCTGCGCGCTCCCAAGTCAATGCGTTCCTCGAGGGCGCGGGCCCGAAGGCGGCGACGTATCAGGTGCTCGACTCGAATGGAGAGCGTGTCGCCGAATTCGTCAAGCCGCTCCAAGACAACGAGGTCATGGTGTACGTGAAGGGCGAGCCCGTGCGTATCCAGATCAACGACGAAGCGCTCGCGCGCCAGATCCGGCCGCTCGACCAGGGCCGCATGCATCCGATCCTCGAAATGATGCGAAGCATGAATCGCTACCTCTCGAAGATCTATACCGGCTACAACCCGGCCTTCATTCTGCGCAACGCCGCGCGCGACGCGCTGACGGGCACGGTCAACATGGTCGGTAACGAGGGCGCGGCCGTGGCGGCGAAGGCATGGACCAAGTACCCGGCCGCCGCGCGGGCGCTCGGCCAGTGGGCCGCGACCGGTAACGCCCCCGCCGGCAAGACGGGCGCCTACCTGAACGAGTACCGGGCGCAGGGCGGCAAGACCGGTGCATCGTGGATGTCTGACCTCGAGGAGCACGGCAAGTCGCTCTCTCGTCTCTACGATGACGCATACGGCGCAAGCGGCTACCTGAAGGAGGGCCGCAACCTGAAGGCGGCGCAAGTGGCGGGGCGCAAGGTTGTCGCCGGCATGGCGCACGTCGTCGAGATCGGCAACCAGGCGACGGAAAACGCGCTGCGTCTCGCGCTCTACATGCCGCTGCGCGATCAGGGCGTGAAGCCGGGCGTCGCCGCGCAGGCGGCCAAGAACGTGACCGTCGATTTTGACCGCAAGGGCACGATGACCGGCGCGCTCGGTGCGATCTACCTGTTCCTGAATCCTGCGATCCAGGGCACGGCCAATGCGCTGCGCACGGTTTCGAGTGGCAAGCACCGCGGCCAGGCGCTCGTCGCGCTCGGCATGCTCGCGACGCTCGGCTTCTTCGCCGGCGCGAAGGGCATGGACGACGACAAGGACCGTTGGCTCGGCCAGGGTTGGGATACGCGCTCGCGCAACTTCGTCTTCACGATCGGCAATCACACGCTGCACGTGCCGATCTCGCAGGAGTTCTCGCCCGCCTATGCCGCGGGCGTCGCGATGGCGGAAGCGATGCGCGGCCAGAGCGCGATGAAGTCGGCCGCACGCATGGTGTCTACGTTCCTCGACGCCTACTTCCCTGTGAACGGCGTCTACAACCCGGACAGCGACAACCACATGCTCGACGCGTTCCTCGCGACGACGCCGACGGTCATCAAGCCGCTCGCCGAGACGGCCGCAAACCGCAACAGCTTCGGCAGCCCGATCGTGCCCGACAGCGACGCCATGAAGGCGCAGCCGGACAACCTGAAAATGTACCGCGGCACGAAGGGCACGGTGTACGACGCGCTTGCGCAGGGCATCGCGCACGCGGGCGAACTGGCTGGCGCCAATCGGTACGAGAACGACCTGACGAAGGTCAGCCCGGAGACGTTGAAATACGTGTGGCGTACCTACACGGGCGGCCTTGGGCAGTTCGTGACGGACAGCATTGGCGTGGCACACATGGCATCGACCGATCTCGGGTCCGTATCGAGCAACGACATTCCGATCGCAAAGGACTTTTGGCAGGAAAACGACGTCAAGGCTATCCGTGGTCGCTTCTACGATGCGATGAACCAAGCGAAGGAAGCGCAAAACGAACTGGTCTCGGCAAAGAAGGCACGTGACGGAGAGGCGATTCAGCAGATCTTCGAGCGGCCCGGCCAAGCCGAGCTCATCGCGGCGAACAAGGTATTCACCAAGACGAACAAGGCCGTCTCGGCAATCCGCAATCAGGAGGTCGTGGTGAATGGCGACGCTACCCTGTCGCCGGCGCAAAAACGTGAAGCGCTGAAGGGCCTCGAAGGCCAGGAAGAGCAGCTCGAGCGCAGCGCGCTCAGTGCGTTCAGCAAGTAGAGGCGCCGGGTCGGCCTATCGTTTCCGCAGAAACATGGTGACGATGGCGCCGACCGTGGCCGCTCCGAGTGCGACGACAGCCATATCGCCGAAAAGCTTCACGGCGGCGTACGTCGCGACCGACGCCGCGGCAAGTCCGGCTACGGCCTTGATGGAGATCGGCCGCTCATAGCCGACGTCCCCGTTCGGTCCGATCGTTCCATTGGTGTCGTACACAGCACCCTCCTAACACGATGTCATTTCGCGCGCATTGTAACGCAATTAACGACGCACGCGATCCTCTTCTTCGATGCGGCGGACCGCCTCTTGGACTCGGCGCAGCTTTTCTATCTCACGAGTGGCAATCTCGGCAACCGCGTCGCGGATGAACGACGATTTTGAGTGAATGGCGCGGTGCTCGATCAGGTAATCGAGCTGGAGAATCGTCGGTTCTGGAAATGGGACGTTGAGCCCAATTTTCTTGCTTGGATCTCCGATGTTCCAGGGTGCTTCCTTGGTCGCTTTGGAAATCCTGCCTACGGCTGATTGGCGTCGCGGCTTGGTATTCATCGATCTCTCCTTTCACACTAAACGGCACGGTTCGACACTACACCGCAGATGGTGACACTCGATTCTGTTGTGTGATAGCGCCCGGATGCAATTTGTGGTTCTCTAATCGAACCATGGTGCTACAATCGCGCCAGTAAACGGGGAAACGGGCAAACTCGGATGAACGAAGAGATCAGGCAAGCAGCGGAGGCGGCGAAAGACCCCTCAAGTTACGGGCTTGCAACCTACGTTTGGGTGATTGCGCTCTCCGCTTGGGGTGGCGCCGTTCGTTTCATCCGCAAGTTAAAGGCAGGCGAGATGAGTCTCAAGCAAGTGTGCCTAACTCTGTTGGGCGAAGTCATCACATCGGCGTTTGCCGGCGTCGTCACCTTCTATGCTTGCGAGGCGAACTCACTATCGTCGCTGACGACCGCCGTGTTCGTCAGTATCGCCGGGCACATGGGCGGCCGCGCCCTTGAACCTATTGAATCTTGGTATCGCCGCTGGGCTGGCGGGAGCGAAAAATGACCGGCTCATCATCAAAGACCCTCACCCCTGACGACTTCGCGAACGCAGCAGCGGCGCTCAACGTGCCGGTGGCGGCCATTAAGGCTGTAACCGACGTCGAGAGCCGCGGATCTGGCTTCCTCGCCGATGGTGTGCGGCCCGTCATCCTGTTCGAGCGGCACATCATGCGCCGCCAGCTCATTGCGCACGGCATTGCAATCCCTGCATCGGTCAGTCTGAACATCGTCGACGTGACGCCCGGCGGCTACAAGGGCGGCGCGGCCGAATACGATCGCCTCGACGCAGCCGTGCACCTCGATCGCGACTCGGCACTCGAATCCTGCTCGTGGGGCGCATTCCAGATCATGGGGTATTACTGGAAGGCTCTCGGCTACGCGTCAGTGCAGGACTTCGTGAATGCCATGTATCGCAGTGCGGGCGATCAGCTCGACGCGTTTGTTCGCTTCATCAAGGCGAACCCGAACCTCGCGCGCGCGCTCCGCAACAAGGATTGGCCCGGCTTCGCCGCTGGCTACAACGGGCCCGGCTATCGGGCCAATCACTACGACGAGAAGATGGCCGCAGCCTTCGCTCGTCACAACCAGGAGGCAGCCGCATGAAAAAGCTCTTCATCGATGACTGGCGCCGCGCGCACAAGCTCCTCACGGTGCAAGCCGCAGCGCTGCTCGCGGCCGCCTCGGCGGCGTGGGACTACGTGCCCACCGTTCGCGACTACCTCGATCCCGCCTGGCTCAAATGGTTTGCCCTGGCGATGATCGTCTTGCGCGTTATCAACCAAACTGCGGTGAAGAAAGATGAGCCCGCAGCAAATTAAGCTCATCGCGTCGCTCGTCGGCGCGGCGCTCGTCATAGCGCTGCTGTTTGGCGCCGGCTGGACGGTGCGCGGCTGGCGCGCGGATGCCGCGATCAACGAGCTCAAGGCACAGCAGGTATCCGATCTGAAGAAGCTGTCGGACGCCGCTGAAGCCGCCTCGGAGAAAGCTCGCCATACTGAAGAGCAATGGCAGCAGAACGTCGCGGATCTCGACGCGCAACACGCCAAGGAGTTGAACGATGCAAAGCAAGAAAATGACCGCCTTCGCGCTGCTGTCGACGCTGGCACTGTGCAGTTGCGCGTCCACGCAAAGTGTTCAGCCGTTAGCAACAGCGTGCCCGCTTCCGCCGCCGCCTCCGGCGTCGCTGATGGAAGCACCGTCGAACTCGATTCCGCTGCTCGACAAGATTATTTCGCCCTCCGGGCCGCTATAAAGCACGACCAGGCGGAAATCCTTGGGCTCCAAGACTACGTGCGGGGCGTCTGCCTGGCTCCGCACAACTGATTGTCTCCTCCTCCCCTTGGCGGGGAATTTGCCCCGGCTCCGGCCGGGGCTTTTTTTATGCCATCGTCGCGAGCAGGCGGCGCAGCGTCGGCGACGGCTGATGCCCGAGTTCTTTAAGCAGCCCCTCGAGCTCGCGCGCGAGAACGACGTGCGGATCGGGAAGCGGATGCCAGGCATCCGGCTCGGGCGTCTCGGTTGCCGTCATTGCTTCTCGCATTGTCAGTTCGCTGATCTCTTGACCAAGCGCGCTCGACGCCGCGCGCGAGAGAACATCGATGCCTGAAAGGGTCGCGCAATTGATGCCTTTTAGCCACTCGCACAGCTTGTAAAACTCGATCGGCGTCAGATCCTTGGCCGCCGTCGACGAGGGCTCTTGTGAGTCGGATTTCTTCACGATGCTCCTTTTAGGTGTAATGACCGGGGGGGGGATTTCCACGGCCGGCGGGATGGGCGTGTTCTCGCGAGTGAAGCGGCGGATGCGCGAGCGCTCGTTTTGATCGCCGCGCACGTCGCCGTTATTTCGAGTTAGCGCGAAAGTCTGCTTCACACCGTTCGGCGCCTGCGCCTCGACACAGATTCGGCCAGGCTTCGAGTAATGCTGCACGACTTCCAGGCCCTCGTCCTTGACCATGTTCACGAGATCTCGAAGACGTGATGAGCTCATGCAGCGTCCTCCTTCTTTTCATCTGCGTTGGCGTGGTCGATAGCCGCACGCAAAGCGTCGTCTGCTTGTCCAGAAAGGGTGTCGCGCGTGCTGCCGAATTCGTGCCGCACGTCGCTATCGTCGTAGACGTCTAGACGGATCGTTCCTCGTTCGAACATGACAACCAGGCGCCATCCATCGGGAAGCTGTTCCTTTGCCGCATTGAGCCGATATTCAAGGAGGTTATCTCCGATGTACTGCGCGTCGGCCTGCTGATGGACCTTGAACGCGCCGCGCATCAGCCGTACGACCTCGGTCCGCAGGGCGCGGTTACGGTCTTTTCCTTCATGCTCGGCGAGATTACAGGCTTCAACGATATAGGACGGGCTTGTGCCGGCTGCGTTGAATGTCGCGCGGAAGAACGCTTCTTCAGTGTCGAATCGCATTATTCGACCTCCTTCGCCGCTCCGGCGCGGCCGATGCGCAATGCCTGTTCAAACGCGCAGAGCCATTTGAACTTTTGATCGACCCAAGAGAAACGAAGGTTCGCCTCTTTCTGCGCGTTGTTGATCCACGAACCGTATTCGGTCGTACCGGGCTCCGGCCGCACCGCCTCGCTCATCGTCGGGGCAGTGGCGATGCCTTGGTCAAATCCCCAGGCTATTCCTGCAATTAATGCACCGCGCACGTTTTCGTCCCGGTATTGAAATCGAAGGCCTGCCTTCCCGAGTATTTCCATCAAGGTACCTTCGTGCCAATCCGGAATTTTCTTCTTAATGTTTCGGTGCCTGATCTGCTCTTCGGCTGTGTGCTCGTGGGGTGAAGTGCGCCCGCAAATCGGGCATGCGAATGTTCCGGTCGGCGTCATGGCAGTGGCGAGTGCGGCGCGGGCTTTATGCTCGCGGCTATCGATCACGCAATCGCGACGGCATGCAGGCCACTGGCAATCTTCGCGCACCACGCACGCCGCCCGCTCGTCCACCGCTTCCCGCCCCGCAGCAGGCGCAGCGCTGGCTGCTCGATTGTTCCAGGCTTCAACGTCGGTCGGCGTCACGCGCACCACGGAAGCGAGAAAGCATCCGCTATCGATGTTGTGCCGGTAGTTCACGCCCCATGCTTCCAACTGCTCGCCGCACAATGGGCACGGCTTCAATTCGACGCTCATTTCGATTCCCCCGTCTGTGCCGCGCAAATCGCCTCATAGGTCTTTTCGTGGTATGGCTCATGCGCGTAGGTAGCCGGGAATGCGCCCCGCGTTCCCTCTGTCACGAAGTTGTACCAGCAGGTATGCGCGCCATCGCGGGCCGGCGTTCTCTTGACCCATTGGTGCGTCGGAAATCCAAGGGGCCAATCGAATCCTTCTTGACGAACCTTGCGCATGAATTCGTGTGGATCGTGATGACCGCGTGACATGACGATGTACTCGTCGTCACCAACGTTCTCGATTTCGAGAGGGTATTTATCGACCATCGCTGCCTCCCTGTGCCGCGCTTGCGGCGGTCTTCATGAATACGAGCCAGTGAGTGAGGCCCTTGCGGCCGGATAAATGCCCGAACAGTGGCCTTTGCGGCGCGAGTTCGAGCACTTCGGAAATTTTCACCTGCGTCTCGTTCCACTTGAACACCAGCACGCCATCAGCATCTAGGACGCGCAGGCACTCGGCAAATCCCGCTCGAATATCGTTCCGCCAGTTTTCGCTCAATTTCCCGTATTTGGCCGCGAGCCAGCTTTTCGGCCCGGCGCGAACAAGGTGCGGCGGATCGAACACGACGAGCTTGAACGAGCCATCCGAGTACGGCAGATCGCGGAAATCGATCAACGTGTCTGGTTCGATTCGAAGCGTGCGCGTGCCGCTTTCGTTGCCGTGAGAGCGATCCGTTACCTCGATGGTTTCGCTTCGAATGTCACCGAACACGACGGCCGGATTTTGCCGGTCATCCCAAAACATGCGGCCACCGCAGCAGGGGTCGAGGATCAATTTCATCCTTGCTCCCGGTTACGGTCCTCTGCCGCGCTTGCGGCGAGGATGGCGTCATAGGCGCGTCGCAATTCGAGGTAATCGCCATAGGCGACAAAGCCGCCATGATCGGCTGTCGTTGCTGTGCCGGTAGTCCAACGCTGCACGGGTTCGCTCAACGCCACGCGCGCCGAGGGCTGCTCTGTAGCCGAGCGCGTGTACAACTTTGTCGGCGCCAGTCCACCATCGCGCATGGCGAACAGTTCGCAATCATGCGGGCGCCGGCCGCTCAACCAGCGAAGTTTCCCGCCATCCTCAGCTACGGCTACATGCTGAAGTTCGACAATCGCTCCGCCGCCACCTTGCTGCTCGGCTTGTGCATCCGCTAGCCCGCGCGCGTAGCCCTTTTCTTCCTCGCATCGCAATTCGGTTTGGTGGCGAGATTCCATCGCATAAATCGTCCGATGGAGGTCCGTATCTTCTTCGCAGTGTCGGCGCACGGTTTCTTCCATCTCACGGTACTTGGCCGCGTCGATGGTGCATGCAGGTTCAGAAATTTGGCTACGCCCGAAATGCTCCTGCGCCGACGCTGCATCCGTGAACACTTCGTCGCAATGGAAGCAGCGCCACGGCTGCTCGGCTTGTGCGGGCGCGGCAACGGCCGGGGCCGGGTAAAGCCAATAGCTACCGTCCGCGTAATCCGTTTGCTCAAAGGTATAGGAGCGCACCTTGCCGCCAGAAATTTCCACTGTCCCTACGCGCGTCTTAGTAGCGGGGGCGGGCACTACAGCCGGTGCAGCGGGGGCGGCGGCACGGGCGGATAGTGCGGCTCGCCATGCCAAAAGAGCGGTGTTTTTTACGCCGACAGGCCACGTCGTGTTTGCGTTCCACCAATCATCAAACGACGTGTACACGGTCCGCCCATCGACGCCTTGCTGCTCGAGGTTGCTCCCCTCCGGCGCTCGCGCAACGTCCTGCGGCTCTCCTTGCTCATTTCTCGTTTCCACTTCTCTCTCCTCGCGCCGAGGCGCAGTGTTGAAGTGGTTTTATTTTAGCATAGAGTTTCGATTATGAAACCATTCGCAGCGAAGGCAGCGGAATATCGCCGGATGCTGGGATTTCGAACTCTTCGGCCGCCCGCCACTCACCCGTCTTGCGATCGACGTGGATCATGCGCGTCGTGCCGCGCTTGGCGATGAGTAGCACGCCTATCGTCTTGTCGTCCGCGTGCGGGTTGAAACCCTTGTTGTAGATGACGATGCGCGAGAACGTGTCGCTGACGAGCTGGCGCGCTTTGATCCTGGCGTCATAGTCGAGGTCTTCGACGCCCTTGACGAGATCGGCCCACGCTTGCGCGGCGGCCGGCGGCGCGGCCGATTCCGCGGCGAGCTTGTGCTCGAGCACGCCAATCTCGTTCTTGTCGCGATCGAGCTGCTCCTCGAGCTCGCGCAGGCGCTTGAGCAGCGCCGCCGGCGCGCCGGCGCCATCCTGAAGCAGCGCATCGGTCGCGCGGCCGATCTTCGCCTCAGCCTCGACGACGCGCATTTTGACCTTGGCGATTTGTGCGGAGAGCGCCGCGGCGCCGCTATCGCCTTCGAGCAGGCGGCTTAAGTTGATCTGGTCCGAGCAGTAGTGCATGAGCGCGCGCTCGACCGGGAAAGAGCTGATCGAGCCCCGGACGGGGCAGCCGTTCATTTGTCGGTAGGCGTGGCAGACTAGCCGGCGGTGTCCGCGCTGCGGTCGCCCCTGGTCGTCGCGGTTCCGCCCCATGAGGTTCTGTGCGAGCACGGTCGTCCCGCAGTAGCCGCAGTAGGCGATGCCGATGCCGGTCACGATCCCCGGAATCTCGCCTTGGCCGGGCCGGCCCTTGCCTTTGCGCCCTTTGCGCTGCTCAGCGACGTAGCGGACCTCGGCGAACTTCTCGGGCGAGACGACTGGCGGGTAGTAGCCCTCAAGCCGGTACTCTTCGCCGTCCAGCTCGACGACCTTCTCGCCGATCAGCCCGCGGTTGGCGAACAGCTTGTAAAGGTGCGGGCCGCAAGTCTTACCGGCATCGCTGATCGGAACCCCCAGTTTTTCAAGTTCGCGCAGGGTGCGCTCGGAACCGTAGCCGCCTAGGTACTTCTCGATCAGGAAGCGCACGGCGTCGGCGCGCTCCGGTATCAGCTCGAACCTGCCGTCGACCTCGCGCACCCATTGCGGATCTCGCCCGACACGGATCGGCCGGCGCCAGTGCCCGGCGATCCACCCTTGACACTGGCGCCGAATCGCGGCCTTGACGCGCTTGCTCTTTGTGTCCGATTCCTCATGCGCCCGGATCATGACGAGCAGGCTGTAGACGAGATCCATCGGCTGGGCCCGCAGGCGGTCGCGGTTATACTCGCGGCCGTCGCTGGCGGTCACGACCGTGATGCCGGCGTTGACGATCTGCGCGAGCTGCGCCTGCGCCTGGATCGGCTCAGCTCGGCTCAAGCGGTCGAGCCCCTCGACGATGAGGACAGAACCGTGCTGCACATGGCCGTCCTCGACGGCACGCAGGAACACGCCGAGCGCGCCGTTCGTGATATGGCGCTGATGGTAGGCAGACAGGCCCTCGTCGCGCAGAGTAAGAGTGTCGTCGAGCACCATGCCGCGCTCGGCCGCCCACTTTCTGGCGTACTCTAGTTGCCGGTCGGCGCTAGATCCACTAGCTTGCTTTGGGTCGCTGAAACGTAAGTAGCTGTAAACTTTTGATTTTTTAGACACCTTGGAACCCTGATGACGTCACGTTCTCCGAGTATATCTTTTATAGCACTTGGGTGCCCATGAGCAAACGAAGATATACCGAGTGATGTACGTCGAGCCCCAAAAAAAAGAGCCGCCCGAAGGCGGCTTTCAACAAGATGTCGATGACTGAACCATGAGATCTAGCCATCGAATGGAATCATAACACAATTCCATTCGGTACTATCAATCAAGACTGGTCCAGTCGTCTGCGAGACAATCCGTAACGCTCGGAACCCACGTACTCACGCGCTCGTCGACAGTCTTGAGTGCGAGGTAGGCGTTGTACGGAACGAGCGATCCCTCGCCGAAATGCGCCTTGGCCGCGCCAGTCTGAACCGGATAGGAAGCCGCAGGGACGAGATAGACGAACTGACCTTTGCCGTTCCACCCAGCGCGCGCGATACGCTTGCCTTCCTTCAGCGCTTGAATGGCGTCCCCGAACGTCATCGGTCCGGTTGCGTCGTAGGTCTGCTTGAAAATGTCGGGCTTGCAAGGGTAGCGCTCGCCTTTCACGCCAGTGATGACCCAATCGCCCGGGCAAACAATGTGGCCGCCTTCGAGCGTATCGATCCAACCGTGATCGTGCATCTTAGCGCCGCAGTGCTCGCACGACCTTTCGCCGGGAACGACGGGGTGGCGAAAGTAGCGAACGACCGCGCCCTCCATGCTAGGCTCGCCATCTTGCGGATGATCGCCGTTCTTGAACCATTGGTGCGCTTCGATGACGACCGGCTTCTTGCGGTACTGTCCCATACCCCTCCTTGCTTAGTGTACTCGGGTGAAGCGCACCCGAAACGCGGCTACGCGCCAGCCGGCTTGGCGAGCACGCGAAGATGACCCGATCCCTTGAGGAACTCGCGGTACGCCTTGATCGCGACGTCCCAAACCGCATCGGCGATTGCCGATCCCATTTCGATGACGTGCCCCTCAT
>Ga0310811_10002609_pt1 | contig 22569 bp, 21 predicted proteins | sample YCmetagenome_FD_207642 | JGI IMG/M metagenome (GOLD analysis project Ga0310811, IMG submission 207642) | Soil microbial communities from experimental microcosm in Duke University, North Carolina, United States - YC | ecosystem: Engineered > Artificial ecosystem > Soil microcosm > Unclassified ...
GTTGAAGAGATTCCCTTCCTGAAGAAGCAGCAACGCCTGACCTTCGCGCGCTGCGGCCTCGCCGACCCGCTGGACCTCGACGCGTATCGCGCGCTCGGCGGCTTTGCCGGCCTGCAAAAGGCGCGGGCGATGAGCGCGGCGGACATCTGCGCGGAGGTGAAGACCTCCGGCCTGCGCGGCCGCGGCGGCGCCGGCTTCCCCACCGGCATCAAATGGGAGACCGTCCGCACCGCTTCGGCCGATCAGAAATATATTGTCTGCAACGCCGATGAAGGCGATTCCGGCACCTTCGCCGACCGGCTGATCATGGAGGCCGACCCGTTCTGCCTGGTCGAGGGCATGGCGATCGCCGGGCTCGCGGTCGGCGCCACGCGCGGCTACATCTATACCCGCTCGGAATATCCGCACGCGATCCGCATGATGGCCGCCGCGATCGAGATCGCCGAGCGCGCCGGGCTGCTGGAAAACTTCCGTCTGGAAGTGCGCGAGGGCGCTGGCGCCTATGTGTGCGGCGAGGAGACGGCGTTGCTCGACAGCCTGGAAGGCAAGCGCGGCCAGGTGCGGGCAAAACCGCCGATCCCGGCGCTCAAGGGCCTGTTCGGCAAGCCGACCGTGATCAACAACACCCTCTCCTTCGCCGCGGTGCCGTGGATTCTGGCCCATGGCGGCCCGGCTTACGCCGCCTTCGGCATGGGCCGCTCGCGCGGCACCATGCCGGTGCAGCTGGCCGGCAACGTCAAGCATGGCGGCTTGTTTGAAACCGCGTTCGGCATCACGCTCGGCGAGCTGATCAATGACATTGGCGGCGGTACGGCCTCGGGCCGGCCGGTCCGCGCGGTGCAGGCCGGCGGCCCCCTCGGCGCCTACTTCGCCGTCAGCCAGTTCGACACGCCTTATGATTATGAGGCGTTCGCCGCCAAAGACGGGCTGATCGGCCATGGCGGGCTGGTGGTGTTCGACGACACCGCCGACATGGCGCAGATGGCGCGTTTCGCCATGGAATTCTGTGCTCATGAATCCTGCGGCAAATGCACCCCCTGCCGCATCGGCTCGACACGCGGCGTCGAAACCCTCGACAAGATCATCGCGGGCGAGTCGGTGGAACAAAATCTCGCTTTGGTCACCGATCTGTGCGAGACTTTGAAATTCGGTTCGCTCTGCGCGCTCGGCGGCTTCACCCCTTATCCGGTGATGAGCGCGATCAAGCATTTTCCTGAAGATTTTCGCGGCCCGGCCACGAAACTGGCCGCTGAATAAGGGATTTTCATTATGGGCATGATCCACGAAATCGATTACGGTACCAAACCGAGCGCCGCCACCAAACTGGTGACGCTCACCATCGACGGACAGAGCGTCAGCGTGCCGGAAGGCACCTCGGTGATGCGCGCGGCGACCGAGATCGGCACGCAAATCCCCAAACTTTGCGCCACCGACATGCTGGACAGTTTCGGCTCCTGCCGTCTCTGCCTGGTGGAAATTGAAGGGCGGGCGGGCACCCCGGCCTCCTGCACCACGCCGGTCGCCGAAGGCATGGTCGTGCACACGCAAAACGCCAAGTTGGCGAAACTGCGCCGCGGCGTAATGGAGCTCTACATCTCCGACCACCCGCTCGACTGCCTGACCTGTTCGGCCAATGGCGATTGCGAGCTGCAGGACATGGCCGGCGCGGTCGGCCTGCGCGAGGTGCGCTACGGCTATGACGGCGCCAACCATCTTGGCGCCACCAAAGACATCTCCAACCCGTATTTCCAGTTCGACCCCTCCAAATGCATCGTCTGCTCGCGCTGCGTGCGCGCCTGCGAGGAAGTGCAGGGCACGTTCGCGCTCACCATCGAGGGCTCGGGCTTCGGCTCGAAAGTCTCGCCCGGCATGTCCGAGCAGTTCTTCGATTCCGAATGCGTCTCCTGCGGCGCCTGCGTGCAGGCCTGCCCAACCGCGACGCTGATGGAGAAATCGGTCATCGAGATGGGCCAGCCGGAACATTCCGCGGTCACCACCTGCGCCTATTGCGGCGTCGGCTGCTCGTTCAAGGCGGAGATGCGTGGCGAGGAAGTGGTGCGCCTGGTTCCCTACAAGGACGGCAAGGCCAATCACGGCCATTCCTGCGTGAAGGGGCGCTTTGCCTATGGCTATGCCCAGCACAAGGACCGCATCACCAAGCCGATGATCCGCGCCAAGATCACCGATCCCTGGAAAGAAGTCAGCTGGGAAGAGGCGATCGCCTACGCCGCGTCGGAGTTCAAACGCATCCAGCGCGACCACGGCCAGGACGCGATCGGCGGCATCACCTCCTCGCGCTGCACCAATGAAGAAACCTATCTGGTGCAGAAGCTGATCCGCGCCGGCTTCGGCAACAACAACGTCGATACCTGCGCCCGCGTCTGCCACTCGCCGACCGGTTATGGCCTGGGCAAGACCTTCGGCACCTCGGCCGGCACGCAGGATTTCGACTCGGTCGACGAAGCTGACGTGATCCTGGTGATCGGCGCCAACCCGACCGACGGCCATCCGGTGTTCGGCTCGCGCATGAAGAAGCGCCTCCGCGCAGGCGCCCGGCTCATCGTCATCGACCCGCGCCGCATCGACCTGGTGCGCAGCCCGCATATCGAGGCCTCGCACCATCTGGCCTTGCGCCCCGGCACCAACGTGGCGATCGTCAACGCGCTGGCGCATGTTATCGTTACCGAGGGCCTGGCCAACGAGGCGTTCATCCGCGAGCGCTGCGACTGGGCGGAATATGCCGAATGGGCCGCGTTCATCAGCAAGCCCGAGCACAGCCCGGAAGCCATCGCCATGCTCACCGGCGTGCCCGCGGCGGACATCCGCGCCGCGGCGCGGCTCTATGCCGAGGGTCCGAACAGCGCGATCTATTACGGGCTGGGCGTGACCGAGCATAGCCAGGGTTCGTCCACCGTCATCGCGATCGCCAACCTCGCGATGGTGACCGGCAATATCGGCCGGCGCGGCGTCGGCGTGAATCCGCTGCGCGGCCAGAACAACGTGCAGGGCAGCTGCGACATGGGCAGCTTCCCGCATGAGTTCCCCGGCTACCGGCATGTCTCCAACGATACGGCGCGCGGCATTTACGAGCGCGAATGGGGCGTGCCGCTGTCGGCCGAGCCGGGCCTGCGCATTCCCAACATGCTCGACGCGGCGATGGATGGCTCGTTCCTCGGCCTCTATGTCCAGGGTGAGGACATCGCGCAGTCTGATCCGGACACGCAGCATATCGTCGGCGGGTTGACCGCCATGGAATGCGTGGTGGTGCAGGACATCTTCCTGAACGAGACCGCGAACTACGCCCACGTGTTCCTGCCGGGCTGCACCTTCCTCGAGAAGGACGGCACCTTCACCAATGCCGAACGCCGCATCCAGCGCGTACGCAAGGTGATGAGCCCGAAGAACGGCTATGCGGATTGGGAAGTCACGCAGATGCTGGCACAGGCGATGGGCATGAAGATGAACTATGCGCACCCGTCCGAGATCATGGACGAGATCGCCCGCACCACGCCGAGCTTCGCCGGCGTCTCCTTCGCCCGGCTGGAGCAGGAAGGCTCGGTGCAATGGCCGTGCAATGAAGCCGCGCCGGAAGGCACGCCGATCATGCATATCGACCATTTCGTGCGCGGCCGCGGCCGCTTCATGATCGCCGATTACGTGGCGACCGACGAGAAGACCGGTCCGCGCTTCCCGCTGCTGCTCACCACCGGGCGCATCCTCTCGCAATACAACGTGGGGGCGCAGACACGGCGCACCGAGAACGCGCAATGGCATCCGGAAGACCTGCTGGAGATCCATCCGCACGATGCCGAACAGCGCGGCGTCAAGGATGGCGACTGGGTGAAACTGGCCAGCCGCGCCGGCGAGACAACGCTGCGCGCCAAGGTCACCGACCGGGTGGCGCTGGGCGTGGTCTACACCACCTTCCACCACCCGGTGACGCAAGCTAACGTGATCACCACCGACTATTCCGACTGGGCGACCAACTGCCCAGAATACAAGGTGACGGCGGTGCAGGTTTCTCACTCCAACGGCCCGACCGAGTGGCAGCGCGACTATCAGGCGCATTCCAACGCGGCGCGGCGCATCGATGCGGTGGCGGCAGAATGAGCAAGATGGAAGACCGGTTGGTCCATATGGCCAACCAGATCGGCAAGGCATTCCTGCTGCGGCCGTATCAGGAAGCGGTTGACGAAACCGCCGCGCATATCAAGGCGTTCTGGGAAAAGCGCATGCTGACGCGGATGTTTGCCCATCTCGACGCCGGCGGCGCGGGGCTGGATGAGATACCCCGGCAGGCTATGCTGAAATTGCAGCAGGCGCTGCCGAAGTAACTTCCGCCGGCCCAAAGACGAGACGTGCCTATCCCCCGGCTGCCCAAGGCCGGGGGCCTTTCAAAATAAAAAAGCAAGAAAGGAAACGTCCTATGGGCCTGTTCGCTTTCCTCGACCGCGACCACATTGTGGCGCCGCCGGGTTTCAACCGATGGTTGGTTCCCCCGGCGGCGCTGTGCATCCATCTTTGCATCGGCGAAGTCTACGCCTTCAGCGTTTTCAACCTGCCGCTGACCAGGCTGATCGGCATCAAAGCGTCGGCGCCGGGTGACTGGTCGCTCGTCGATGTCGGCTGGATCTTTTCCATCGCCATCTTGTTCCTCGGCCTGGCCTCGGCTTTCACCGGCTTGTGGCTCGACCGGGTCGGGCCGCGCAAGGCGATGACCGCCGCGGCTTTATGCTTTGGCGGCGGCTTCCTCGTCGGCGCGCTCGGCATTGCCCTGCACAACCTGCCGCTGCTGTTCTTCGGCTATGGCGTGCTTGGCGGCTGCGGCCTTGGCATCGGCTATATCTCCCCGGTGCGCACGCTGATCACCTGGTTCCCCGACCGGCCGGGCATGGCGACGGGCATGGCGATCATGGGGTTCGGCGGCGGCGCGATGATCGCCTCGCCGCTTTCGGTGGCGCTGATGCATCATTACGCGACCCCGACCAACGTCGGCGTCGCCCCCACGTTCGTCACGCTCGGCATTATCTATGCAGTGTTCATGCTGATCGGCGCGGCGATCGTGCGGGTGCCGGCGCCGGGCTGGCGCCCGGCTGGGTATGTGCCGGCGGCCAGCACCTCACGGCTGATTTCGGATCACCATTATGACGTGTCCACCGCCGTTCACACGCCGCAATTCTACCTCCTCTGGGCGATTCTGTTCCTGAACGTCACGGCCGGCATTGGCGTGCTCAGCCAGGCCTCGCCGATGATCCAGGAAATGTTCCACGGCCATGTCACGCCGGTTGCCGCTGCCGGATTTGTCGGACTGCTCAGCCTGTTCAACATGGCCGGGCGGTTCTTCTGGGCGTCCACCTCCGACTATATCGGCCGCAAGCCCACCTATTTCGTGTTCTTCCTGCTTGGCCTGGTGCTCTACGCCGCGGTGCCCAGCATCGCCCGGAGCGGCAGCGTCGGGCTGTTCGTGCTGTGCTACGGCATCATCCTCAGCATGTATGGCGGCGGTTTTGCCACCATCCCTGCCTATCTGAAGGATCTGTTCGGCACCAGCTATGTTGGCGCCATCCATGGCAGGCTGCTCACCGCCTGGTCGGCAGCGGGCGTGCTGGGGCCGGTGCTGGTCGACTATATCCGCCAGTACCAGATCTCCCACGGCGTCGATAAGGCCGATGCCTATTCGGTGACGATGTATATCATGGCCGTGCTGCTGCTGATCGGCGCGTTATGTAACCTTGCGGTGGGGCCGGTCGGCTCGCATGTCCGCCATATTTCGGCACCGGCAGAATGAGGAGAACGCCATGAATACCGACACCACGCCGTTCCAGCTGGGAATTTATTGGGCCATCGTGCTCGTCCCCCTCGCCTGGGGCGTGTACCATACGCTGCTCAACGCGCTGAAACTGATCGGCTGAGCGAGAAGGAAAGGCTACTTTTTGTGAACAAAAAGTAGCAAAAAAACTTTGTTCGTTTGGGCCGTGCTGGCTTCACCGCCACCGGCCCAGCTAACAAAAGTTTTTGCGCCGCTTTTTTCAAAAAGCGGCCACTTACTTATACTTACCCTGAATCACCAGCGCTCGGTCTCTGCCTCCAGCCCCAGCATCTGCGCCAGCCGTTCCAGCCGGCGCAGCACCGCATCGCCGGCGAACACGCCGGTCGCCTCGGTGAGCCCCAGGATCAACCGGCCCGGCGCCATGGAAAGCTGCGCCCCGGACAGCAGTTGCGGGGTCCCGGCGCAGAGCGTGTAGGCCAGGCGCAAGGCCGTGCCCAGCGTCTCCGCCCGCCGCGCCGTCTGCAGGTCCAGCAGCGTGCGCGCGGGCGCCAGGAAGCCGGCATCGGGGGAGGCTTCGTAGCGCAACGCCAGCGTCAAGGCGAGAAAGGCGCGGGCGTGATGGTCCACCCCGATGCCCGGCTGGCGGAACGCCCGCAGAAAGGCCTGCTCCGCCCGATATTCCGGGTGCTCGTGGCTGCCGATGTCGGAGAGCCAGCACGCGGCTTCGCGCAGGCGCCGTTGCGCCTCGGTCTCGCCGGGAAAGAGCGGCGCGGTCCAGCCGATCAGAGCCGGCGGCAATTTCGGATCACGCACAGTGCCGCGCGTCAGATCGCGTCCGGCCGCGAGAAGCGGGTCCTCGGTGCGGATCTCCGCCGGCATCTGCCGGGCGAACCAGCCCTCGCGCAGCCCATTGGCGCTGAACACCACGCGGCTCGCGCCGGAGGCCCGCAACAGGCGGCGCAGAATCAGCGCGGCATAAGGCAGATCCTCGATGCGCCGGCGCGGCACGCCGGGCATGCGCTCGATCAGCTTGCGTCCCGCCTCGTTGACCACCCCGGCCAAGTCACGCGCCTCCTCCCAGCCGATCGTGTAATGATGCACCATGTTCAGCGGATAGCCGGTCTGGGCGATGTGAATGCGCGCGAGGGCCCGGAACCCGCCGCCCGACAGATACAAATCCCGCCCCGCCGCCCCGCCGATAAAGGGTGTGGCCTCCAGCGCCGCGCTGACGATGCTGCGCGCCTTGATCAGGTCGCCCCCGGCCCGGTCGGCGAGGCGGATCACGCCCACCGGCAAGGTCGCCGCGGCGCCAACGCCCCCGCGCTCCAGCCGCACAAGTTCCAGCGAGCCGCCGCCAAGATCGGCCAGGATCCCGTCCGCTGCGGGAATGCCATAAAGCACCCCCTCGGCCGCCAGCACCGCCTCCTGCGCACCGGAGAGAATGTTGATGCGCATGTCCGGCACAAGCGCGGTCATGCGCTGCACGAACTCCGCGCCATTCGCGGCGTCACGCACGGCAGAGGTGGCCAGCACCTCGAAGGGCGAAGCCCCCATGGCGCGGGCGATGGCGGCATAGCGGCACAGCACCGTCTCCGCCTGGTCCATCGTCGCCGGATCGAGGCGGCCTGTCCTGGTCATGCCTTTCGCCAGGCGCAACACCGCTTTTTCGTTGAAAATCTGCACCGGGTTGCGCGCATCGCCCTCATAGACAACGAGGCGCACCGAATTGGAGCCGAGGTCGACGACCGCCCTCCGTATCGCCTGATCCGCGACACCGGAACGGGTGTCTTCCTGGGTCAGCTGGTCCATCGGCGGCTCTTTCGCAAATTCGGGCATCGACTCGATCACATTTATATGAATTCTTTACGCCGGGAACGGCCCCTCAGCGCAATTGCGGGTTGTCAAAACCTGGGTTGCGCCAGCCCTGCAAGGCGCGGCTCAAGGCGGCAGCGAGGTCCCGCTTCTCCGTCTCGCCCAGCTGCCGCGCCACCTCGCAGGAGGTCCCGCGCGTCGTCAATAACAATTTTGGCACCGTGCCGGCCCGCTCCTCCAGCACCACATGGGCCCAGGCCGGTGACAGCGACATGAAACTCTGCCGCCCGCTGGCATCGCGCCACCGCACGGAAAGCTCGGTCTCGCTCAGCCGGATCGTCTCGCGCGCCCGGGCCGCGCGCACGTTCAGCCAGATCAGCACCAGCGCCAGCAGCAGGTCCGCGCCATTGAACCCGATCACCGGCCAGGCGCCGAGCCATGCCATCAGGCTGGTGACAATCAGCGAGCCCAAACACATACCGGCAACGACAAGCCCGAGGCCACGGCGCGACAGGGAGCGATGCGGTTTCACTTCCGCCTCGAACATCAGGCGGTCAGCACTGGCGACAGGCGCGTCCATACCGCATAGATCGCGCAGACAGGATAGCAGGCAAGGAGAAAATGGCGAAACCGGCGAAAACGGTCACACGAAAGAGTGAGGCGGCCCCCGCAACCGCGGCAAAACGCCCGCAACGTGCCCGGACCAAGCTGATGAAGCCGGCGGATATCGGCCCGTTCCTGACCGCCATCGCCGGCGGCAATCCCAACCCGCGCACCGAGCTCGAATATGAAACCCCGTACCAGTTGCTCGTGGCGGTGGTGCTGTCAGCCCAGGCCACGGATGTGGGCGTGAACCGCGCGACCCGAAAACTTTTCGCCCATGCGCCCGGCCCGGCCGAGATCGTCGCACTCGGCGAGACGGGGCTCGGCGACTACATCAAGACCATCGGCTTATGGAAAGCCAAGGCGAAGAACGTCATCGCGCTCACGCAGCTCTTGTTGGAGCGGCATGGCGGCGAGGTGCCGGGCGACCGCGAGGCGCTCGAGGCGCTCCCCGGCGTCGGCCGCAAAACCGCGAACGTGGTGCTCAACGAGGTGTTCGGTCAGGCGACCATGGCGGTGGACACACATATTTTCCGCATTGGCAACCGCACCGGCCTGGCACCCGGAAGCACGCCACGCGCCGTGGAGGACGCGCTGCTCAAACGCGTCCCCGAGGCGATGCTGAAACCGGCGCATCTCTGGCTGATCCTGCACGGGCGTTATTTATGCAAAGCGCGCGTGCCGGAATGCTGGCGCTGTCCCGGTGCGGCCTTCTGCACATACGCCGACAAGACACCCATGCCGGCAGCGAAAAAGCCGCCGAAGCGGCTCGCTGTGGGGTAAGGAAGCGGCCGCTTTTTAAAAAAAGCGGCCCAAAAACCTTTTGTTAGCTTGGGCCGGTGGCCGTGAAACCAGCGCGGCCCAAATTATCCTTTGGGCGACGCCTCGAACGTGACACCGCTGCCGAGTTCGCAGTCGAACCGCGCCTCGTGCAGGACGGTGTAATTTGCCGGGTTCAGGAAGATGCTGTTCAGAACGACCTGCCCGCCGGGTTGAACGCGAAACGAATTGAATTCGAGAACCGGCGTCTTATCGGGCCGAACCGTAAAGTGAGTCGCTGAGAACGCGATGTTGTGATTGCCCTGTACCATGAAGGCATCCGGCTCAATACTGCCACGAATGGCTGGACCCGGCTTGCCGGTGCCCTGCTCCGTACAGCGCGACAAGTCGAGAACGACATGAATATCCTGGCCGCGAAGCACAGCATGTTCGAGGGCAGCGGTGCTGTTGAGTTCGTACGCCAGGGCGTCGCGGTGGGTTCCGAACAGAGCAATGACCGCAACAGCGGCGGCGGTAAGCAAACGGGATGTCATCATTTCTCCTATAATGAGATGGGACGAGCTGGATATGTGGCTTCAGGCCGAAATCACCAGTCCCGCTCGCGGAAGCTAAGTCGTGACAAACATATCGGCCAGATCGAGCGTCTCGCCGATATCCAGCGCGCAAAAAAGGTCCCGCTCGATCCCCGCCGCATGCAACGCCGTCGCCAGATCGCGCTGCGGGGCGTCGATTTCCTCGGCGGTGAGTTGGAACGTGCCATAATGCATTCCCACCGCCCGGCACGCCTGCAGGTCGTTAAAGGCCGTGACGGCATCTTCCGGGTTCATGTGCACCGGGCTCATGAACCAGCGCGGCTCATAGGCCCCGATCGGCAGCAGGGCCAGATCCGGCGCCCCAAGGCGCGCCCTGATCTCGGCGAAGAATTTCGTGTAGCCGGTATCCCCGGCAAAATAGAGTGTTGCGCCCTGATGCTGGAGCCAAAACCCCGCCCACAGCGTCTCGTTGCGGTCCCACAAGGTGCGGGCGGCGAAATGCCGCGCCGGGGTTGCGGTGATGGTCGTCTCCCCCAGCGTAACCTTGTGCCACCAGTCCAGTTCCACGGCGCCGGCCAAGCCCTTGCGCGCCAGGAAAGCCGCATTGCCCAGTGTGGTGACGATCGCGGCGCCGGGAAAACGCCGTCTGATCCGGCGCAAAGCGCGTACATCCATGTGGTCATAATGATTGTGCGAGAGCAGGATCAGGTCGATCGGCGGCAGCGCATCGAGCCGCAGACCAGGATCGCGCACGCGCTTTGGCCCCACCCATTGCGACGGCGAGCAGCGCTGGGAGAAGACCGGGTCGGTGAGCAGCGTCAGCCCCGGGAGACGGAGCAGAAACGAGCTGTGGCCGATGAAGGTGACGTTGGGCGCCGGTCCGGGTGGCGGATAGGGAGCGTTCTCAACCCACTTCGGCCATGTCGCCCAGGGCGTTTCTTCGCGCCAGCGTGAACGCAGGAGGGAAAACAACCCGCGCCGTCTCCGGCCGCCACCCCCTCGATGCATCGGCTCCGGATTGAAGAAATGTTTGCCATCATAATGGTCGGAGATCGGATACGGCATCTTTTTTATATAGGAGAGAAAAGTGGCCGCTTTTTGAAAAAAGCGGCGCAAAAACTTTTATTCGTTTGAGCCAGCGGCGTTGAAACAGCACGACCCAAACTAACAAAGTTTTTTTGCTACTTTTTGTTCACAAAAAGTAGCGCTTTCTTCTTCGCTTACCGCCCCTTGGGCTCGAACCGGTACGGGCTGGCGCTGGTTGTCTGCGGGTCGATGGTGAGGCGATGCGCGATCGGCGGAAAGGCGCGGGACCGGCAATCCTGCCGTTCGCACAGCCGGCAGGACAGGCCAATGCCCACCGCGGCGGTGGCCAGGTTCAACCCGTCGCCATAGACCAGCTCGGCGGCATGGCTGACATCGCAGCCCATCGCCACCACCCGCACCGGCGGCGGATCGCCCCAGCGCGCGGGACGGCCGGTGATGGCGCGGGCGAAGCAGAGATATGTCTCCTTTTCCGAGAGCTGCGCCACCTGCACGCGGGTCGTGCCAGGGGTGGCGAAGGCCGAATGCACGACCCAGCGCGGGCAGGTGCCGCCGAAGCGCATGAACGGAAAGCCAGCGGCGGAAAAACGCTTGCTCACATTACCCGCGGGGTCGACGCGCAGGAAAAAGAACGGCACGCCCCGCGCCCCCACCCGCTGCAGGGTGGAGAGCCGATGGCAGGCCTGCTCGTAGGAGACGCCGAAGCGCGCGGCGATGGCATCCACGTCGTAACGCAGCGCCCGGGCCGCCTGCAGCAGCGGCTCATAGGGCATCAGGATCGCGCCGGCGACGTAATTCAGCAGGCCGATGCGCAAGAGTTCGGTGGCGTCGCGCGACGAGGGGCTCGCCGCCCGCATGATCGCCCCCACCGCGCCACCGGCTTCCAGCAGGGCCAGCTGAAACGCCATCTGGAACCCCCGGCTTTCGCGAGAGAGGTCTTCCGAGAGCGTCAGCAGCCGCGCCTTGGCGTCAAAAATCCGCAGGGCGCCAGGCGTGCTCTTCACGCTCACCACCAGCCCGTGCTGGCGCCGCAGCCGCTCGGCCAAGGCATGGCTGGTGCCGATCTCCACCGCATTCAGGGAGGCCCCGATCGCCTCAGCCGCTTCCTCCAAAGCCGGGAAATGGTTGGCATGGTCGTGGAAAAAATCCCGCACTTCCTCATTCGGCGGCATGATCCGCCGCCCGGAGGGGAGCAAAATGCCGCTGGAATCCTCCCGGGCCCCGGCCCAGGCGCGATGCAGCGCCAGGATCGCCCGCGCGCCGGCCGGCGTCGCCGCGATCGAGCGGATATCCACCTCCGGCACCGGCTCTTCCAGCCCCAGCAGCGGATCGGCGAAAACCTCGCGCAGCGCCACTTCCAGCTCGCGTTCCTGCACCCCGGACAAGGCGGCGAGATCGACGTTGAGAATGTCGGTCAGCTTGAACAGCAGCGAAGCGGTGACGTTGCGCTGGTCATGCTCAACCAGGTTCAGATAGCTCGATGAAATGCCAAGCTTCTGCGCGAAACCCTGCTGCGAGTAGCCCTGCTCCATGCGCAGCCGGCGGATCGTCTTGCCGATGGCGGTTTTTGACATCTTTTACTAATCGCAAATTTTTACAGTGAAGTCCATCACTCGTTTCGGCAATGAGTGCCATTTTGGACCTGTGCATCGCAGCGCAATGTAAATATTTCACGTCACGACAGGAGGCGTAAGGGGCGGCCACGGGCGGGACAGCCAAAGTTTCCAACCCACGCCGAAATCCCGACCGGACCGAAGTCCCGAACCGGCGCGAGGCCGAAACAGGGCCCTGCGCACAGATCAAAGAACGCGTGAAGGAGTTTTATCATGATGACGAAAATAGCATCGCATTGTTCTCCGGACGGCATCGGCATGGGTATGGCCGCAGCACCGGGCCGGTTCGACGGCATCACACGGGATTACACCGAGGCCGATGTCGAACGCCTGGCCGGGAGCTTCCGCGTCAAGCACACGCTGGCGGAGATGGGTGCGGCGCGGCTCTGGCAGTTGCTGCATGCGGAACCTTACGTGAACACGCTCGGCGCGCTCACCGGCAACCAGGCGATGCAGCAGGTGAAAGCGGGGCTGAAGGCCATTTACCTTTCCGGCTGGCAGGTGGCGGCGGACGCCAACAATGCCGGCGAAATGTATCCCGACCAGTCGCTCTATCCGGTCTCCTCGGTGCCGCAGGTGGTGGCGCGCATCAACAACGCCCTGCGCCGCGCCGACCAGATCGCCAAAATGGAGGGCGATACGTCGCAATATTGGATGGCGCCAATCGTGGCCGACGCCGAGGCCGGGTTCGGCGGCGCGCTCAACGCCTATGAGCTGATGAAAGCCATGATCGCCGCCGGCGCGGCCGGCGTGCATTTCGAAGACCAGCTGGCGTCGGAAAAGAAATGCGGCCATCTCGGCGGCAAGGTTCTGGTGCCGATCGCCCAGCATATCCGCACCCTGAACGCGGCGCGCATGGCGGCGGATGTGGAAGGTGTGCCGACCCTGGTGCTCTGCCGCACGGACAGCCACGCCGCGCAGCTGCTGACCTCCGACGTGGACGAGCGCGACCGCCCCTTCCTGACCGGCGAGCGCACCCCGGAAGGGTTCTACCGCATCAAGCCCGGCCTTGGCGTGCAGTATGCCATCGCGCGCTCCCTGGCCTATGCGCCCTATGCCGACCTGTTGTGGTGGGAAACCTCCGAGCCAAATCTCGAGGAGGCCGAGCAGTTCGCTGCCGCGATCCACGCCAAATTCCCCGGAAAGATGCTGGCCTATAACTGCTCCCCCAGCTTCAACTGGCAAAAGAAGCTGAGCCCGGAAAAAATCGCCTCCTTCCAGCAAGAGATCGGCGCCATGGGCTACAAGTTCCAGTTCGTCACCCTCGCCGGCTTCCATGCGCTGAACCATTCGATGTTCCAGCTCGCCAAAGGCTACGCGACACGCGGCATGGCGGCCTATTCGGAGCTGCAGCAGGCGGAATTCGCCGCCGAGCCGGAAGGCTACACCGCCATCCGGCATCAGCGCGAAGTGGGCACGAGCTATTTCGACGCGGTGGCCACCGCCATCACTGCTGGACAGTCCTCCACCACCGCCATGAAAGGCTCAACCGAAACCGAGCAATTCCATGAGCATGATGCGGGGCCTGCCAAATCCGACCATGATGACGGTCTTGTGCACGGCCATGCCTGGGCGGTTTCCGCGCCCGCGCGCTAGAGCGTGCAGGCGCGAGCGAAGGAGAAGACTTCTTTTTGTGAACAAAAAGAAGCAAAAAAACTTTATTAATGCTGGGCCATGGGCATAGGCGCTGACAACGGCCATGGCCCAGCATAGCCAAAAGTTTTTGCGCCGCTTTTTTCAAAAAGCGGCAGCTTTCTTGCTGCCAACCGCATGCTCCGTCGTGGCGCCCCAACGGGTTTTTATCGTATGAGCTAGCGCAAGATCTCTTTTCATCGCAAATACGCGGGACCATGTCAGCGTAACGAAAATGTCCAACCGGCCCTTCAATCTGAATGCCGATCTCTTGCTCCGGGCCTACCGGCTTGGCCTGTTTCCCATGGCTGAGTCGCGCCGCAGCCGGGCGTTGCACTGGTTGGACCCGGAAGCGCGCGGGGTGCTGCCGCTGGATGGGTTCCACATTCCACGCAGCCTGATGAAGATCGTGCGCGCCAACCGCTTCGAGGTGACGGCCGATGTCGATTTCGCCGCCACCATCGCCGGCTGCGCCGCCGCCCGGTTGAACCGGCCGGAAACCTGGATCAACGCCGAAATCGAGCGGCTGTTCACCGAATTGTTCAGGCTCGGCTTCGCGCACAGCATCGAGACCTGGGAGAATGGCCGGCTGGTCGGCGGGCTGTATGGTGCTTCGCTGGGCGGCGCGTTTTTTGGCGAGAGCATGTTCTCGACCGCCACCGACGCTTCCAAAGTGGCGCTGGTGCATCTGGTGGCGCGGCTGCGGCTCAGCGGCTATGTGCTGCTGGACACGCAGTTCATCACGGCGCATCTGGCGCGCTTCGGTGCGGTGGAAATTCCGCGCGCGACCTACCATGCCCGCCTGGCTGAGGCGGTGGGGGTGTCGGCGCGGTTCATCGCGGCGCCGAACGCAATGCTGCTGGCAAGGGAAATCGAGATCATGCGGAGACTGGGGTAGAGTGAATAAAAAAATTTTGGTCCTGCTGGCGTTTTGCGCTGCCGGCAGCAGTGCGGTCGCAGCCTCCGTCCCACGCTTCCTGCCCAACCGCGACGTGGCGGTGACGTATCAGCTTAACCTGCCGGGACGTGATCCGCAGACCTATCTGTTGCGTTACGACGCGGCCGACGAGCTCGCGCGCATCGACAGCCCGGCACAGCATATTTTCGTGCTGGCAAACCTGCCATCAGGGCAGGCGCAGGTGGTGGTGCCCGCCCTGCACGCGGTGGTGGATACACCGGATTTTTCCGGCATCACGAGGCAGATCGAAGGGGCCGGCGGCGCGCATTTCACGCGCCTTGGCGATGGACATTATGCGGGGCTGCGCTGCGAGCGCTACCACATCACCAGCCGCGACGGCGCGGCGGAGGCCTGCATCACGCCGAGCGGCGTGGTGCTGCAATTTGACGGGCATAACCACAATGGCGGGGCGGAGGTGACAGCGGTTTCCGTGACCTTCGGGCGGCAGCCGGCAAAGGAATTTTCGCCCCCTGCCAATTTCGCCAATATCCATTTGTCTCCTGGTCTGCTGGCTGGGCTCCTGCAATCGCATTAAGGGAAGGAAGCGCTACTTTTTGTGAACAAAAAGTAGCAAAAAAACTTTGTTGATTTGGGCCGTGCTGGTTTCAGCAGCACGGTCCAGTTTCAAGAAAGTTTTTGCGCCGCTTTTTTCAAAAAGCGGCTACTTTACTTCCTTACTTAGCGTCAGCGCATCACTGCCATCGGCGTAATAGCGCCGCCGCCGCCCTGTTTGGGTAAATCCAGCCTTCTCGTACAAGGCGAGCGCGGCAACGTTCGGCGCGGCCACTTCAAGATGCAATATGGCGACATCCCGGCGCCGCAGCAGTTCGATGGCCGCCTTCAGCAGTGAGGTAGCGATCCCTTCGCGCTTGCGGGTCACGCCGAGGGTGAGAATCTCCGCCTCGTCGAGCACCAGCCGCAGCAGCAGAAAGCCACCGCGCTCATCCAGCAGCCCCACCACGCCGGGCTGCGCCAGCAGCGTGGAAAAGCTTTCCGCGCTCCAGGGGTCATCCGGAAAGGCCTGGACGTGCAGCGCCGCCAGAACCGCCGCGTAAGCGGGGCCGGCCTCGACGATCACTGCGGCGGCGGGCGCAAGCCCGAAGCAGGCAATTTCGCTTCCGGCGGGTCGATGTAAAGCGGCACCGCCTCATGCGGCGGCAATCCCGCCGCCCGGCGCGCCAGAGCCGCCTGGCCCACCCAGACCGGGTCGAGAGCTTTTACGCCGGTCAGCACCACCTGGGCGCCGCTGGCGGCGAACTGCGCCGCCGCCTCGTCGGCGGCATCTCCGGCCAGCGCGACCGGCACGTCCGGCACCGGCACGTCCGCGTCGGCGAACGCCTCGGCCCGGTCGTCCCGGAGCAGAAAAATCCGGTCGCGCCGGGCGCGGACGGCGACCCAAAGCGGACGGTCCAGAGACGGGAAGGCCGCGCGATAAGCCTCTGCGACCGTGACTCCGAGGAGCGGGATGCCAGCGGCAGCGGCAAAGCCTTGGGCCAACGAAAGCGCCATGCGCAGGCCGGTAAAACTGCCCGGCCCGATGGTCACTGCCACCGCCTCGGGTTTGTGCGCCGCCGCCTCGCGGAGCAACACCGGCAACGTTTCGATCAGCCCTGGCCGGCCGGGCGTGAATGACTTCCACGCCAACGCGCCGTCATCCCCGATCAGGGCGATGCCGGCGCGCGGCCCTGCGGCATCGATGGCCAGAATGCTCAAGCGAATTGCGTAGCTTCTTCGAAGTCGAGCTTCGGCAGGCGCGGGAACGGGTGCTCACCCGGCTTGGCGTGGCCGAGATTGACCAGGAAATTCGACTTCCAGCCATTGTCGGAGAAAAAGGCACGGTCGATCTTGGCACGGTCAAAGCCCGACATGGCGCCGGAATCAATGCCCAGCGCGCGCGCCGCCATGATCAGATACGCGCCCTGCAGAGTGGAATTGCGGAACGCGGTCTCCTCCGCCAGGTCCGGATTGCCGGAGAACCAGGATTTCGCATCCGCTGGCGGAAACAGTTTCGGCAGCTGATAATAGAAGAGCGGGTCCTGGGCGACGATGACCGTCACAGGTGCTGCCATGGTCTTATCGATATTTCCCGCGCTCAAGGCCGGTTTCAGCTTTTCCTTGCCCGCCGCTGAGCGCACGAACACGAAACGCGCTGGCGACGAGTTGGCCGAGGTCGGGCCAAGCTTCACCAGATCATAGAGCTTGCGCAGATCCTCCTCGGTCACCGGCTGGTCGGTCCAGTCCCACTTCGTGCGGGCGCTACGAAACAGGATATCGAGCGCGGAATCGTCCAATGCCATGAGAATCTCCGAGGGTTAGAGGGCCTGCTGTACCGATTTCACCTCGGGAATATAGTGCTTCAGCATGTTTTCAATCCCGTGCCTCAGCGTCGCGGTGGACGAGGGGCAACCCGAGCAGGCACCCTGCATGACCAGGCTGACCACGCCGTCGCGATAGCCGCGGAAGACAATGTCGCCGCCGTCGCCGGCCACCGCCGGGCGGATGCGCTCATTCAACAGCTCCTTGATCTGCTCGACGATCTCCATATCGGCGGGGTCCACATCCTCCGCCAGAAGCGCGGCATGCTCATTCATGATCGGCCGGTCATTGAGCAGATGCTCCATCAGCAAAGCGAGAATCTGCGGCTTCAGATCCGGCCAGTCGGCCTGCGAGTCCTTCGTCACGGTGACAAAATCGCTTCCCAGGAACACGCGCGCCACGCCCTGGATGCCGAACAGCGCCTCAGCCAGCGGCGAAATCAGGGCTGCATCGGCATCGGCAAAGTCGGCCGTACGGGTGCCGAGAATCGTCCGGCCGGGGAGGAATTTCAGGGTCGCCGGGTTGGGCGTGCCTTCGGTTTCGATGAACATCTCGTCGTCCTTCAACAAAGCGGACTGGAACGGTCCTTTTGCAGGGTAGATCGGATTTTTTATGTCTCCTGGCAAGGGGTCGCCTGCCCTGCCGGCATGGATGGCTGCCCTTCGAGGAAAGCAGCCAGATGAGAATATAATTTGAGACGCGCGGATATGTATCAAATTAAAGAAAGAGGCCGCTTTTTGAAAAAAGCGGCGCAAAAACTTTTTTCACTCTGGGCCGGTGGCCGTGAAACCAGCACGGCCCAGTTTAAAGAAAGTTTTTTGCTTCTTTTTTTTCAAAAAAGAAGCCTTCGCTTACTTCGCTTAGGTATTCATCGCCTCGAAGAAATCGGCGTTCGTCTTGGAATATTTCAGCTTGTCGAGCAGGAATTCCATGGCGTCGATCGTGCCCATCGGGTTCAGGATGCGGCGCAGCACCCACATCTTCGAGAGCACGGATTTCTCCACCAGCAATTCTTCCTTGCGCGTACCGGACTTGGTGATGTCGATGGCCGGGAAGGTGCGCTTGTCGGAGAGCTTGCGGTCGAGAATCAGCTCGGAATTGCCGGTGCCCTTGAATTCTTCGAAAATCACTTCGTCCATGCGGCTGCCGGTATCGATCAGCGCGGTGGCGATGATGGTGAGCGAGCCGCCTTCCTCGATATTGCGCGCCGCGCCGAAGAAGCGTTTCGGCCGCTGCAGCGCGTTGGCGTCCACACCGCCGGTCAGCACCTTGCCGGAGGACGGCACGACGGTGTTGTAAGCGCGGGCAAGGCGGGTCACGGAATCCAGCAAAATCACCACGTCGCGCTTATGTTCGACCAGGCGTTTGGCCTTTTCCAGGACCATTTCGGTGACCTGGACGTGGCGGATTGCCGGCTCGTCGAAGGTGGAGGCGACCACTTCGCCTTTCACCGAGCGCGACATATCGGTCACTTCCTCCGGCCGCTCATCGATCAGCAGCACGATCAGGAACACTTCCGGATGGTTCGCGGAAATGGCCGCCGCGATATTTTGCAGCATCACGGTCTTGCCGGTGCGCGGCGGGGCGACGATCAGCGCGCGCTGGCCCTTGCCGATCGGCGCGATCAGGTCGATCACGCGCGTGGTATTGTCCTTGGGCAGGCCCTTTACCGCCGGTTCCGGCACTTCGACTTCCATTTTCAGGCGCGAAGTCGGGTAAAGCGGCGTCAGATTGTCGAAATTGATGCGGTGTCTGACCGCGTCGGGGGACTCGAAATTGATCCGGTCGACCTTGACCAGCGAAAAATAGCGCTCGCCATCCTTCGGCGCGCGAATTTCGCCGTCCACCGTATCGCCGGTGCGCAGCGAAAAACGCCGGACCTGGGCCGGGGAAACATAGATATCCTCCGGACCGGGCAGGTAATTGGCTTCCGGATTGCGCAAAAATCCGAACCCGTCGGGCAGGATTTCCAGCGTGCCATCCCCATGAATCGCCTGGTCATTTTCCGCGAACGCCTTGAGGATCGCGAACATCATGTCCTGCTTGCGCAGGCTGGACGCGTTCTCAACCTCCAGCTCTTCAGCGAGGGTGAGAAGGTCCGATGGCGATTTGGCCTTGAGTTCGGCGAGATGCATGGAAAGTCCGATCTTCCCCGGGGATGCGGGGCCGAAATGGGTAAAGAATGGAGAATAAACGCCGCAGAACGCCGCGCCGGCACGGATGGCCTGAAGCGCTTATTGGCCAGGAATTTTTGAAATGCAATAGGCCCAAAGAAATTTCCGGGGGCCCGTAGGGGACAAGGCAAGGGGAAGGCTTCTTTTTGTGAACAAAAAGAAGCAAAAAAACTTTTTTACTCTGGGCCGTGGGCGTTGTCGGCGACACAGGCTCAGGCCCAGAAGATAAAAGTTTTTGCGCCGCTTTTTTCAAAAAGCGGCCGCTTTCTTACTTCGTTAAATCACCACCACCAAAACGATGATGAGGAACAAAACCGTCGGCACCTCGTTGGCGACGCGATAGAATTTCTCTGACTTGGTGTTGGCGTCGTTAAGAAAATTTTTGCGCCATTTCGAGCAGGCGCCGTGGAAACCGCTCATCAGCAGCACGGCGATCAGCTTGGTCCACCACCAGGCGGCGTGCCAGTTCACAGCACCGGGGGTGAGGACGAGCAGGATGCCGAAAATCCAGGTGGCGATCATCGCCGGCGTGGTGATCTGACGCAACAGGCGCCGTTCCATCACCTTGAAACGCGCGGATTCCGCCGATCCCGGCGCGGTTTGGCAATGATACACGTAGAGTCGCGGCAGATAGAACAATCCCGCCATCCAGGCCGTGAAACTGATGATATGGAAGGCGAGGATGATGCGAAAAACCGGCGCCAAGGCGTCGATGGTCATGCCAGAACTCCGAATAAATCGTGCAAATCGCGCAAAATGTGCGTCGCACCGGCGGCGCGCAAATGCGCCCCGTCACCGTGCGGGGCAAAACCGACGCATCTCATGCCCGCGGCCACCGCGCCGGTCACGCCCACCGCGCTATCCTCCAGCACCAGGCAGGATTTTGGCGGAATATTTTCCGCCGCGGCGGCGGCGAGAAACACGTCCGGCGCGGGTTTCGGCCGGCCGCCTCTGGCGATGACGCTTGCGGCCGAATGGGTTTTTCCATCGACAAGCGCGGTCAAACCGGTGCGGGCAAATTTCACCGCCATTTCCTGATCCGACGAATTTGAAGCGATGCGCCAGGGAATGCCCAGTTCCGTCACCCGTTCCAGCAGTTCCCGCGCGCCGGCGATCAAGCTTGCTTCTTCCCCCAGCGCCAGCACCAATTTTTCCGCCAGTTCGGGGCGCCAGCGCGGCGGCAATTTGCGGCCGAGCCGGATTTCGATGAGCGGCTGCATGTCCGTGATCGACATGCCGAGAAAAAATCCCTGCGCGTCGTCCACGGACATTTCCCAGCCGAGCGTGGTGAGTTCGCGCGCGATCACCGCAGCGGCGACGCCCTCACTGTCGATCAACACCCCGTCGCAGTCGAAAATGATCAGTTCAGGTGGCATTTTGCCCCGTTCGATACCGGCTCCAGGGACAATCTTTGTGTTTCGCATCGCAAACCCGGCCGTTTTTGTGGCTGCACAAACCCGGCCCGTGCGCGAGCGCGCGACGGGTCAGGCCGGCCAGAGCGCGGATGAAGGCCGGATCGGCATTGGGAACCGCCGCGCGGAAATAGCCCGGAACCTTGTTATGCTCGGCCAGTTCGCGGTTCTCGATATCCAGTTCCACCAAGGTTTCGATATGGTCCGACACGAAGGCGATCGGCACCAGCAGCACCGCCACCTGGTCGCGCCCCGCCTGTTCGATCGCCTCGATCGTGCTTGGACCCAGCCATTTCTGCGGCGTTGCGCGTGACTGGTAGCAGACCAGATGCTCGACATTCCTGTCCTTGAGCCGCGCCATGACCGCGTTGCTGTTGGCTTCGACCTGCGCCTGGTACGGATCGCCGGCGGTGACGATGCTCTCCGGCAGACCGTGCGCCGAAAAAAGCAGCCGCAATTTCACACCAGGCGGAAGGGAGGCTTTCGCCTCGGCAATGCCGCGATCGACCAAAGCGGCGATGGAATCGACGTAATCCGGATCGTCGAAATAGCAGCAGAGGGTGGTCGTCGGCTTCACCAGCCCGGCCGCCGCGGCGGCTTCATGCCAATCGGTCAGCGAAGATCCGGTGGTGGTGGTGGAAAATTGCGGATAAAGCGGCAGCAGCAGAATCCGGTCCGGATTCCAGGCTTTGACCTGCGCCGCCGCTTCTTTCGCGAACGGATGCCAATAGCGCATGGCGATAAAGGTTTTCACCTCATCGCCTAACTCCGCCTCGAGCGCGGCTGCCTGCGCTTGCGTCAGTTCCAGCAACGGCGATTTTCCGCCCATCAGCTCATAGTTCGCCGCCGCTTGCTTGGCCGAGGAGGCGGCAATCAGCCTGGAGAGCCAAAAGCGGATAAAAATCGGCGCGCGGATGATCGCTTTGTCGGAGAATAAATTAACCCGGAACGGCTTCACGGCCTCCGGCCCGTCCGGACCGCCGAGATTGAACAATACGATCGCAGTCTTCATCGGGCAGTAGATGCGTTGCGAATCAGATTCATCAATCGCTCGACATTTTCCGGCGGCACATCCGGCGTGATGCCGTGGCCGAGATTGAAGATATGCGGCCGTCCGCGGCACTGGCTCAGCAGCCGCAAAACCGCCTCATCCAACGCCGTTCCGCCGATTTTCAAGGGCAGAGGATCGAGATTTCCTTGGAAAACCGTGTTTTCCGGGCAAGCGGCGACGGCTTGCGGAAGGTCCGTGACGGTGTCGAGGCCGACGGCATCCACCCCGGTTTCACGCGCGTATTCGCCGATCAGCAAACCTGACAGGCGCGGAAAGCCGATGATTTTGACCCCAGGATTTGTGCTCTTCAGCGATGTGACGATGCGTCGCGTCGGGCCGATGACGAATTTCCGGAACTGTTCGGGCGGAAAAATGCCCGCCCAGCTTTCGAACAGCATCACGCAATTGGCGCCGGCATCGAGCTGTTCCTGCAAATAGGCGATCGTCGCCTCGGTCAGAATGTCCAGCACGGCCGTGACAAAGCCAGGATTTTCGTAAGCCAAAGACCGGGTGCGGGGAAAGCCTCCGCCTTTGCCGTCCAGCATGTAGCAGGCGACCGTCGCCGGTCCGCCGGCGAAGCCGATCAAAGCTTTGTCACCCGGCAAAGCGGCGCGCACCCGGCGCACGGTTTCCATCACGGGCGCGTAACGGGCCGGAGCCGCCGACGGATCGAGGGATGCAATATCCTGCAGGGGCGGCAACACAGGCCCTTCGCCCTGAGCAAAATTTAGGCACTGCCCCAGGGCCATGGGCAGGATCAGAATATCGGAAAACAGGATCGCGGCATCGAAGCCATAACGGCGAATCGGTTGCAGCGTCACTTCCGTGGCGAACGCGGGATTGAGGCAAAGAGAAAGAAATTCTCCGGCCT
>Ga0310811_10002610_pt1 | contig 22565 bp, 22 predicted proteins | sample YCmetagenome_FD_207642 | JGI IMG/M metagenome (GOLD analysis project Ga0310811, IMG submission 207642) | Soil microbial communities from experimental microcosm in Duke University, North Carolina, United States - YC | ecosystem: Engineered > Artificial ecosystem > Soil microcosm > Unclassified ...
CTGGTGTCTCAGTACAACAACATCCTGAACCAGATCGACACGACCTCGCAGGACTCCTCGTTCAACGGTGTCAACCTCTTGAACGGCGACCAGCTCAAGCTGGTGTTCGACGAGACCGGCAAGTCGAGCCTGAACATCACCGGCGTGACCTACAACTCCAAGGGTCTGGGCCTCGCGTCGCTGACGGTCGGCGTCGACTTCATCGACAACGCGGCGTCCAACCGCGTGTTGACCAGCCTGAATGCCGCGTCGAGCACGCTGCGCTCGGAAGCCTCGAGCCTCGGTTCGAACCTTTCGGTCGTGCAGATCCGCCAGGACTTCAACAAGAACCTGATCAACGTGCTGCAGACCGGCTCGTCGAACCTGACGCTGGCCGACACCAACGTCGAAGCGGCCAACAGCCAGGCGCTCTCGACCCGCCAGTCGATCGCGGTCTCCGCGCTGTCGCTGGCCAACACCTCGCAGCAGAGCGTGCTCCAGCTGCTCCGCTAATAAGCGACTGAAATTACTAAAGAAAAACCGAGCGGCGGGGCTTTTGCCCCGCCGTTTTTTTTGTGTTCCGGGATCGGGAAGGCCGTACACCAGCCATTAACCCTATCCCTTAAACCGGCGTTAACCATACTTTAAAGGACAGGCCCTAAAACTGGACCAAAGCCCGCTTCCAGACCCGCGCGGCCGATTCGTATCCGGTTCAAGAGGAAGACCTGCCAATGTCCAACATCGTTCTCTCGGCGTCCGTTCGCCAGAACCTGTTGTCGCTGCAGTCGACGGCCGACTTGCTGGCCACGACGCAGGAGCGGCTGTCGACCGGCAAGAAGGTCAACACGGCGCTCGACAATCCCACCAACTTCTTCACGGCACAGGGGCTGGACAACCGCGCAAGTGACATCAGCAACCTCCTGGACGGCATCAACAACGGTGTGCAGGTGCTCCAGGCGGCCAATACCGGCATCACCTCGCTCCAGAAGCTGATCGACTCCGCGAAATCGATCGCCAACCAGGCGCTGCAGACCACGGTCGGCTACTCCACCAAGTCCAACGTCTCGACCACGATCCCGGGTGCGACGCCGGCGGATCTGCGCGGCACGACCTCGTATGCCAGCGCAACCGCCAACAGCAACGTGCTCTATACCGGCGCGGCCGGCGGTGTCACGCCGGTGACGGCAGCTGCCGCGCTCGGCGCTTCGCTCGGTTCGAGCGCCGGCACCCTGGTCGGCGGCACGGTGAACGCGGCCGACGGCACCACCGCGCTCAGCGGTACCGATACGCTGCTCGGAACCACCACGTCCACGACGTTCAGCACGGCGCCCGCCGACGGCGACACCATCACCGTGAACGGCAAGACCATCACCTTCCGCACCGGCCCCGCGCCCGCGACGCAGCCGACCGGCTGGGGCCTCAATGCCAGCGGAAGCATTGCCACCGACGGCAACGGCAACTCGATCGTCTATGAGGGAACGGCGGCAGCGCCCAAGGCGACCGTCAACGACGTGCTCAGCGCGATCGACCTCGCCAGCGGCGTCAAGACGGCGACGATCAGCGCCGGCGCGGCCACGATCGCGACGAGCGGCGGCAGTGTCGGTACGATTCAAACGCCATCCTCCATCGGCGCAGGCGGCGTCATCACGCTGAAGAGCTCGACCGGTGCGGACCTGTCCGTCACGGGCAAGGCCGACTTCCTTCACGACCTTGGCCTGACGGCCGCGACCGGCGCGGGCAATGCCAGCGTGACCGCGAACCGCTCGACCACGTCGGGTTCGCTCGGTTCGCTGGTGCAGGACGGCTCGACCCTGAACGTCGACGGCCACACCATCACCTTCAAGAACGCGCAGACGCCGCAATCGGCATCGAGTGTGGCCACCGGCTATGGCGTCAACGGCAACATCGTCACCGACGGTAACGGCAACTCGACGGTCTACATCCAGAGCGCGACCCTGACCGATCTGCTCAATTCGATCGACCTGGCGACCGGCGTCAAGACTGCCAGCCTCTTCAACGGTGCTGCGACGCTCAACACCACCTCGGGCCAGATCCCGTCGTCGGTGAATTCGAGCGGCCAGCTCTCGATCTCGACCGGCATCAACGCTGACCTCTCGATCACCGGCACCGGCAACGCGCTCAGCGCCTTCGGTCTCAGCGGCAACACCGGAACGGCGACGGCTTTCAGCGCGGCGCGCACCTCCGGTGTCGGCGGCGTCAGCGGCAAGACCCTGACCTTCACCTCCTTCAACGGCGGCACCCCGGTCAACGTCACCTTCGGCGACGGCACCAACGGCACGGTCAAGACGCTCGACCAGCTCAACGTCCAGCTTCAGGCCAACCACCTGACCGCGACGATCGACGCCAACGGCGTGCTGACGGTGACCACGGTCAACGAATACGCCTCCTCGACGCTCGGCTCGTCTGCCGCGGGCGGCGCGGTCGGCGGCACGCTCACCGGCGTGCTCGCCTTCACCACCGCGCAGCCGCCGGTGCAGGATCCCGTGGCGCAGACCGCGCGTTCGAGCCTGGTCAGCCAGTTCAACAATATCCTGGCGCAGATCGACACGACCTCGCAGGACTCCTCCTTCAACGGCGTCAACCTGCTGAACGGCGACACGCTGAAGCTGGTCTTCAACGAGACCGGCAGCTCCACGCTCGGCATCAACGGCGTGGTGTTCAACGCGGCGGGTCTCGGGCTCAGCAATCTCGTGCCGGGTACCGACTTCATCGACAACGGCGCGACCAACAGGGTGCTCCAGAGCCTGAACGCTGCCTCGAGCACGCTGCGCTCGGAAGGTTCTTCGCTCGGTTCGAACCTGTCGATCGTGCAGGTGCGCCAGGACTTCTCGAAGAACCTGATCAACGTGCTGCAAACCGGCTCGTCCAACCTGACGCTCGCCGACACCAACGAAGAAGCGGCCAACAGCCAGGCGCTGTCGACCCGCCAGTCGATCGCGGTCTCCGCGCTGTCGCTGGCCAACCAGTCGCAGCAGAGCGTGCTGCAGCTGCTCCGCTAGTTCGAAAGCGCAGGAATCGAATCTTGAGACGGCGCGGCGGGGCGAAGGCTCCGCCGTTCTTTTGAAGGAGTTCGCTAAGACAAGATTAGCTGAGATCGATGTGCATGATGCAAGGCGAGTTTACAGCTCGCGTCTCGCGCATCTATCCTCGCGCTCACGAAGAACTCCGCGGCCCGTAATAATCCGGAGTGCTTCGAAGCGCACACGTAAGCAAATCTTAAGCGGTGATGCATAGGGTTGGGAAAGAAATCCTTAAGTCCGTTCAACGGGCTAGGAAGCTTCCAAGGTGTGATTGATGTCGAATTCTGCTGCCTCGGCCTACGCGCGTGTTGCAACGACCACCGCATCTCCTCGCGATATCGAGGCGCAGACTCTGCTGAAGGCCGCCAACAAGCTTCAGGACGCGGTCAACAATGCTGACCCATTCAGCGAGCAGACCACTCAGGCGCTGATGTTCAATCGCAAGCTCTGGACCATCTTCCTCAGCGAAGCGATGCGCGAGAACAATCCGCAGCCGCTCGACGTCCGGCAGAAGATCGCCAACATCAGCGTGTTCGTGCTGAGCCAGACCGCGGCGCTCCAGATGAGCCCGCAGTTCGATCACTTCCGCCCGTTGATCGAGATCAACCGCAACATCGCCGCTGGCCTGTCCGGCCGCCCGTAATGGAGCGTCGTGATGTCCGACATCATGAGCATCCTGTCGACCGCGTATAAGTCGAACGTCCTGTCGAGCACCTCAGGCTCGTCCAAATACGTTGCGGTCGACTCCTCGCTGTACCAGGGCAATTGGTCCGGCACCTATCCCGACGGCAAGACGTTCTCGCTCAACATCTCGCAGGTCAGCGGCTTCCGCGCGCAGATCCACTATCAGAGCGGGGGGACCTCCCAGTATCAGCAGGTGCTGATCAAGGATTCCTCGTTCCGCTTCGGCAATACGAAGTTCACGCTGACCGATACCGGCAAGGCGCAGATCAAGAACGTCGTTACGGACCCGGCGACCGGTTCGAGCTATCTCGACACCGCCCAGGCCACGCTCGACAGCTGATCGGCTGGCGCGCTTTAAGCGCTGAGGTCCGTGTTGAGCGGACGCGAGGGCTCCGACTTCAAATCCAGTGCGTGGAAATAGGCTCGCCGGCGCAGCATCGCCTCGTCGGGGAACTGGTTGACCACCGCGTCGGTCTTGTCGTTGACGACCTGGAAGACCATGGATGCAGCCGCCTGGTCGAACACGACCTGGCGCGAGATGCTCTCGTTGCTCTGCAAATCATTGCGCGCAGGTGCGCTCGTATCGCTTGCGGCGACCGTCTGGCTCACCGGCAAATCGGTTTGCACGGCATCGTTCGCCGCCGAATTCGACGTCGTGACGATCTGTACTGGGGCCGGTATCCCCACCGGCCTGATGCTGAAATCTGTACTCATGGCAGCCTCCTGGTTGCCTTGCGTGAGTCAAATCCCAACCCCTCTCAATACGCAACCATGGAACACCAGGATTGAACACCCGGTAAGGAAACGTGCCTAACCGCGCGACGCTTTCGCCGCGCGGTTTTTCGTAAAATTGGAGACAGTTGTGTGCGCTCAGAGCGAGCGGCTGACCGCAAGCGGCGTGATGTGGCGCGGGCCGGGAGTCGCACGGCGTCCGGCTGCGGTATAGGTGTTCGGCACATTGCGCTTCTGGATCTCGGCGTTGACGCCGCGTACGACGCTTTCGGAGACCGCATGCGCGGTCGCGAGCACGGTGAGATTGACCTGGAGCATGGCGCGGAAGGCGTCGTGGTGGCGATGTAGCGTCGAGAGCAGCTCGGGCGCGGATTTCGCAAGCTTGTCCTGGTTCGCCTTCAACTGGCTGACGGCGGCGACATAGCGCCGCGACAGCTCCTGCTTCTGGCTTTCGAGCGTCATCGCCTCGCGGACCTTGCCGGCGCGGACCAGCTCGGTCTCGCGCTCGACCAGGCCGAGCAGCGCGCTCATCGCGTCCATCAGATCTTCGGCGAGCTTGCGCGCCTCGGCGCTGCCGGGCGTGTTGTTCGCGCGCTGCGCAGGCATTGGCTGACGTGACGCGTTGAAGTGGTTCATCTCGTTTGACCTTATGCCGTACGAAGAGTGGTTTTGGCCTGCTGCATGATCAGGGTACGGTAGACGTCGCGAGCGACGCCGACGCCGCCGGCGCTGGCGAAGTTCTTGGAATATTGCTCGGTCAGCATCGAGCGCCACACGCCGGTGCCCGGCGTGTCGCCGAACGGGCCTTCGCCCTTCAGGCCCGAGGTCATTTGCGCGAACATGCTGTTGAGGAACATGCCCTCGAAGTCGGTGGCGGTCTTTTGCGCCTTGGCTTGTTGTTGCGGCGAGACCTTCTGAAGTGCCGCGGCGAGCTCGAAGTCGGGGCGGCCGTTGCGGCTCTCCACGGAGAAGGCGGGATTCGAGGAGAGGGCCGCGGAGGCGACGCGCGCGGAGCTGAGCATGCCGGTCTGCATCACATCACCTCGATGTCGGCTTCGATCGCACCGGCGGCCTTGATAGCCTGGAGGATGCTGATGAGGTCGCGCGGGCCGATGCCGAGGCCGTTGAGGCCGTCGACCAGCTGCTGGAGCGAGACGCCGTCCTTGACGACGGCGAACTTCTTGCCGTCCTCGGTGACGCCGACGCTGGAGCGCGGTGTGACCACTGTGCGGCCCCGCGACAGCGGGTTGGGTTGGCTCACCTGCGGGCTCTCGGAGATCGTGACCGTGAGATTGCCTTGCGCGACCGCGACGGTGGCAACGCGGACGTCGCGGCCCATCACGATGATGCCCGAGCGTTCGTCGATGATGATCTTGGCCGCGAGATCCGGGTCGACCTGAAGCTGCTCGATCTCGGTCAGGAACGCGACCACGTTGCCCTTGAACTCCGGCGGGATCGTCAGCTGCACCGTCGAGGGATCGATCGGCTCGGCGCTCTTGACGCCAAGATAGTCGTTGATCGCGGATGCAATGCGCTTGGCGGTGGTGAAATCGGCGTTGCGCAGCGCCAGCCGCACGTTCGGGAGGCGATTGAGCGCGAACTCGATCTCGCGCTCGATGATGGCGCCATTGGCGATGCGTCCCACGGTCGGAACGCCGCGCACGATCTTGGCCGCTTCGCCCTCGGCCTGAAAGCCGGAGATCGCGAGCGAACCTTGGGCGACGGAATAGACGTTGCCGTCGGCGCCGAGCAGGGGGGTGACGAGCAGGGTTCCGCCGCGCAGATCCTTGGCATCGCCAAGGGCCGACACCGTGACGTCCATACGCGTGCCTTGCGTCGCGAAGGGGGGCAGATTGCCTGTCACCATCACAGCGGCGACGTTGCCGGTACGGATGGTGGCGCCGCGGATGTTGACGCCCATGCGCTCGAGCATCGCTTGCAGCGACTGCTTGGTGAAGGGGATGTTGTTGAGCGTGTCACCGGTTCCGTTGAGGCCGACCACGAGTCCATAGCCGATGAGCTGGTTCTGCCGCACGCCCTCGATATTGGCGAGATCCTTGATGCGCGAGGTCGCACTTGCAGGCGCGGCCGAGAGCACCAGCGCTGACAGCGCGGCGCAGGCCGCCCCAAAACACCCGCTCAGAATCTTCACCCAACGAACGCCTGGCATCCTCTGCTCCCCGAGGCTCCTCACATCTCGGACCCGCCAGACACTCCCATGACGAGCTGGTCCGACGCTGTCCTTGCGAGCGCCGTGCCAACGCGGGGCGGCGGGGTTAGGCGATTGAATAGGTTGAGTAAATTTGTTTCCTCCTGTGACAGCGGCTGTTGTCGCTGAGGAGCGAAACTGCCGTGTGTCGGCAGATTTTGCCGGGCCGTTTACGCCCCGTTAACCATAAAGCGGCGAATGTGGCGCATCGATCACCCGGACTGCTTCGATGCGCATCTACGGACCGAATGGCACCACGCTTGGGACGCCGGCCAGCCAGGCCAGGCGAACGAGCTCCGGCACCTTCGTGCTGCCGGACACTTCCTCGGCGCAGGAGTCACGAAGCGCTGCCGCACCGAAGGCCACCGCCAACATCGACGGGCTGCTCGCGCTGCAAGGCATCGAGGAAGATCTGGTCGAGCGCCGCAAGCGTTCGGTCGCCCGCGGCAGGACCGCGCTCGATGTGCTCGACGATCTCAAGATGGGACTTCTGTCCGGCAATCTCGACGCATCGACCGTGATGCGGCTGCGCGATGCGGCGGCGAACCTGAAATCATCCTCCGGCGATCCCGGTCTGGATTCCGTCCTGTCCGAGATCGAACTGCGCGTCGAGGTCGAACTGGCGAAGGCCGGGCAGGGCTGAGAGACAGAACTCCCATAAACGGTAGTCTCAGAATCGTTGCTCGCGCACCTTACGCTGCTTCCTCCTTCTGCTGCGTGTCGTAGCGGCGCTGGGCGGCGAGCACGTCTTTCAGATTTTCCTCGGCCCAATCGCGCAGCGGATCAACCGCGGCGGCGAGTGTCACGCCGAGCTGGGTGATCGAATATTCGACCGTCACCGGCACAGTCGCGATGGCGCGGCGCTTGAGCAGTCCGTCGCGTTCGAGCGACTTGAGAACCTGGCTCAGCATCTTCTGCGAAATACCTTCAATCGTGCGACGCAACTGATTGAAGCGCATCGGCTCCTCGCGCAGCAGCAACAGGATCAACACGGCCCATTTGTCGCCGACGCGATCGAGGATTTGGCGCGTCGGGCACTCGGCGGCATAGACATTGGGTTTCATCCTGGTTCCTCGCACTGGCTCGGCTCGGCATTTACTGTTGCCGGTTACTCCTGCGTAAGCAGGTAAGCACAAAGTGCTCTCTTAACACCAGCGTTCTTTGCGATATCTAGTAACTATTGGTTACTATAGAAGCAAAGGATCCTTCCATGAAAATCGCAGTCGCCGGCGCCTCGGGCCGGGCCGGGTCGGAGATCACCAAGGAACTGTCCCGCCGTGGCCACGCGGTCACCGCCGTTGCCCGCAACCCGGAGAAGATTGCAGGCCTGCCGAACGTGACGCCGACGAAGGGGGATGTGCTCGACCAGGTCGGTCTGGCCAAACTCTGGGCCGGGCACGACGTCGCGGTGAGTTCCGTGCACTTCCTGGCCAGCGACCCGCATAAGCTGATTGGCGCGGCCAAGGACTCCAAGGTCGGGCGCTATCTGGTTGTCGGCGGCGCCGGCAGCCTCGAGGTCGCGCCCGGCGTCAAATTGGTCACAACCCCCGGTTTTCCGGCTCAATACAAAGCCGAGGCGGAGGCGGGCTCTGTGTTCCTCGACCTGCTGCGGCAGGAAAAGGACTTGAACTGGACCTTTATCTCGCCCTCGGCGCTGTTCGTTGAAGAGGCGCGGACCGGCAAGTTCCGGCTCGGCACCGATCAGCTTCTCGCAGATGCGAACGGCAAGAGCTGGATCAGCTTCGCCGACTACGCCATCGCGCTTGCCGACGAAATCGAGAAGCCGGCCCATTTGAGGCAGCGTTTCACGGTCGGTTACTAGGCTTTTGGCCGCCCCCGGGCTCTCCCGGATAAAACCTTCCTGTGCAAGGGCTTGGGGGCGGTAACTGCGCCATTAAGGAAATATTGTCTGTCACAGGAGGCCACTATATAAGGCCCGGCTCAACGGACCCCGTTCCGTTGCGAGTCGTTGCTTAAAAAGATAGGCCGCCCTTGGAAAAGTTGAAAAACTACCGACCGACCGAAAAAGAGCCTTTCATGAACGACCGGCAGAAGGAGTACTTCCGTTTGAAGCTCCTCGCCTGGAAGGATGAGATCCTCAAGGAGTCCAAGCTCACCCTGCAGGCTCTGCAGGAGGAGAATGTGAATCACCCCGATCTCGCCGATCGAGCATCGTCCGAAACCGACCGCGCCATCGAACTCCGCGCCCGCGACCGCCAGCGCAAGTTGATCGCCAAGATCGACGCCGCGCTCCAGCGTATCGAGGACAACACCTACGGCTATTGCGAGGACACCGGCGAGCCGATCTCGTTGAAGAGGCTCGAAGCCCGTCCCATCGCAACGCTCTCGGTGGAAGCGCAGGAGCGCCACGAGAAACGCGAGAAGGTCTATCGCGACGAATAGAGTCCGAGCCGCAGCGATGCGGCTCTTTGTTTTTGAGCTCATGGTGCTGCTTCGCGCCATGATCAGCTTTTTGACTGTCGTTTGCGCCCACATGCTACGACGCGCGTGCACAATTGCGAAAAGTGAATCACGATCAATAGGCTAGGGTCGATTCCTGATAGCTCACGTGAGTTCACATGAGAAACAGCCTTCACTTCAGGTGCGGCGAGGTTTTGGGAGTCGCATCAACGAGATCGACTCGGATGCTGAGACAGAGATCGAGCGGCATCAAGTTTCACCGCAATCATGTCTCGTGCGTCGCAGCAAGGCGCGCTTCTTCATAAAGCCTGGATCAGCTCAATATTTCCTTAAGCGCCGGCAGCAGGCCTCAAGCCACGGCGAGGTCGGTGCTGGGCCGGCAATCCCGTTCCAACGACGAGGCAATCCTCGCCACGGCTGAAAGCCTGATCCGGCTCGGCCCGGGCAAGGGCTGATGTGCGCACGCCGCCCGCGCTTGTCAGGCCCGGGCGGGGATGCTGAAGTGCTGCCCCTTGATTTGCGTAGCGTGGGAGGCGGCGCCGATGGACAAAATTCTCGAAGCCGCAAAGGCGATCGCGCTGGCGCGCCGCAACCATGCGCCGCTCGCGGCGCTCGCGGTTCCTCCTGATGACGAGGCCGAGGGCTATCAGGTCCAGCGCGCGCTGCACGACCTTCTGCTGAAGAATGCCGGCCCGCTGGTCGGCTACAAGATCGGCTGCACCAGCCAGGTGATGCAGGAGTACATCGGCATCCCGCACCCCTGCGGCGGCGGCGTGTTCCAGAAGGGCGTGCACGACAGCGGCGTCAGGCTCGCGGCGTCCGACTATGTCCGTGTCGGCGTCGAATGCGAGATCGCGGTGCGCCTGAAGCGCAACCTCGCCGCCGGCGAGGCGCCGTTCACGGCCGAATGGGTCGGTGAAGCCGTCGAGGCCTATCATCCCGCGATCGAGATCGTCGACGACCGTTACGTGAAATGGGAGACGATGGGCGCGCCGACGCTGATCGCCGACGATTTCTTCGCCGCCGGCTGCGTGCTCGGCGAAGCGGTGCCGCGTTCGTCGGTTCCGGATCTGAAAGCGGTCAAGGGTCGCGCTCTCGTCAACGGCGAGGAGGTCAGCCACGGCACCGGCGCCGACGTGCTCGGCCATCCCCACAACGCACTCGCCTGGCTCGCAAATCACCTCGCCGCCGACGGCAAGGGCCTGCATGCGGGACAGCTCGTGCTGACCGGCAGCCTGGTGAAGACGCTGTGGCTGAAAGCCGGCGACAAGGTGCGGATGGAGCTGGACGGACTGGGCGTGGTGGAGGCGGAGTTTACGTAGAGATCTCTCCGCGCCGTCATTGCGAGCGCAGCGAAGCAATGCAGAATCTTTCGACGGTGGCAGTCTGGATTGCTTCGTCTCGTTGGCGCCAGAATACATGCGGCCCTCGCCAGGGGAGCTAGCGAGGGCCGCGTAGTACATCGTCGTTCGCGCCTAGGTTCGCGAACACGATGTGGGAGCTCTTAAGAAGACTAGAAGGGCAGCAGGACGTCCATGACTTGCTGGCCGTAGCGCGGCTGCTGTACGTCCGTGATCTGGCCGCGGCCGCCATAGGCGATGCGGGCCTGCGCGATCTTGCTGGAATCGATGGTGTTGTCGCTCTGGATGTCCTCGGGGCGGACGATGCCGGCGACCACGAGCTCGCGGATCTCGTAGTTGACGCGGATCTCCTGCTTGCCTTCGACGACGAGGTTGCCGTTCGGCAGCACCTGGGTCACGACGGCCGCGACGTTGGTCTGCAACGCTTCCGTGCGATTGACCGAACCCTTGCCGTCGCTGGAGGCGGTGGAGTCGGCGGTGAGGATGCGGCCGGGCAGCACCTTCTGCGCCTGGACGCCGAGTGTCTTTGCGCCGATGAAATCGGTGATGCCGGAATCTTCCGAGTTGGTGCGGCTGCGCTGGGTCTCGTTGGAGAGGTTGGCCTTGTCGGTGATGTTCACGGTCACGGTCAGGAGGTCGCCGACATGGGTGGCGCGCTGATCCTTGAAGAAGGCGCGGCTGCCACTGCGCCACAGCGAGTTCGGATTGTAGGAGGCGACTTCCGGCTTCGGCATCGGCATCTGCACCGGCTTGTAGCCGGGCTGCGTCGTCGGATTGTCGATCGCCGACAGCTTCGGCTGCTCGCCGATCTGCGACAGGCGATCGATCGAAGAGCAACCGCCCAGCGCGCTGGCTGCCAGCAGCAGGGCAGAGATCGCGATGCGACGAAGACGGTAAGCCGAACTGAAAGCGGACATGACTAACTCTTACTTGGCTTGAGCTTGCGAGACGCGAGCTTGCGGGATCTGGGCTTCTGCGACGTGAGCTTGAGTGGCTTGGGCTGGCGACGCAGGGGCCTGCACCAGGTTCCGGAGGAGGGCTGCGGTGTCGACGGGGGCGGGCGCGTCGTCACGCTTGAGCGAGGAAGTCTGCTCGACCGCAGCCGGCATCGGCGCGGACTGGCTGGCGCCCTGCACGGTCACCTGACCGCGGGCGGTGACGACGCCGGTCAGCGTCCGCTTGGTCTGCAGATTGAGAACGCTCACGGTGTCGCCCTCGGCGCCGCTTTCGATCGCCTTGCCGCGGGTGGTGAGGTAGATCCCGGGGACCTGGTAGATGACGGTGACGCTCTGGTCGCGCGACACGAATTCGGGCTTGGCGATGTCGGCGACGCGGATCGGTGTGCCGGCGCGCATCGGCCGGCGCAGCTGCATGCCGACGGCACGCTCGCGCAGCGCGGGCTCACCGGTCACTTCCGCCTTCGGCCGGCGCTCCTGCGCGACGTCGGAGGATCTCAGCATCTCGCTCCGATCGATGTCGCGGGTCAGGACGGCGACCTCGACGGTCTCGATCGCGGTGCCGGTCAAGCGCAGCTTGGTCGGCGCGGAGTTGCTGTCGTTGCTGATCTCGAAAGCGATGTCGAAGCGGCCGCCGCGTGCGTCGTAGCGGGTCGCGACCGGCTGGAGCGCGCCGGTGTTGGAGGCATCGAGTCGCATGTCGGAGATGCCGCGGTCGAAGGTGACGGTGATGTTGGCGGCGTCGCCCAGCCCGAAGCGGCGCTCGAGCGCGGAGGCGACCGCGTTTTCCAGATCCTTGTTGGCGAAGGTGCGGGCGAGGCGGGTGACCTGGACTTCCCGGATGTCGCCGGTCATCACGCCGATCACCTGCTTGGCGCGGAGCACGCTCAGGACCTGGGCGACCGGCAGCGCGCCGGTGGTGCCGAGATCGGGCGAGCGATAGACCGGGATCAGCGCGGCCGAGCCGGCATTGTCGATGAGGTCGCCGACCCGCACCACGTCGGAGGTGACGGTGACGCTGGCGCGCAGCGTCGGCGCGGCGATGCCGTCGTCGGCGGCCTGCGCCGGCAGGGCCAGCACGAGCAGGGCGGAGAGGGCGAGAAGCGTGGTGCGGATCATGGCCATCACCTCAGCGGAACAGCGCCGTGGTCGATTGCATCATCTGGTCGGCGGCGCTGATGACCTTGGCGTTCATTTCATAGGCGCGCTGCGCGGCGATCAGGTCGCTCATCTCCGAGACGACATCGACATTGGCCTGTTCGAGGCTGCCTTGCGTGATCTTGCCGTAGCCTTCGGAGTTCGCGGTGCCGTCCTGCGGCGTGCCCGACGACGTCGTCTCGACGAACTGGTTGCTGCCGACCGGCTGCAGGCCCGCCTTGTTGATGAAACGGGTCACGCCGATCTGGCCGAGAACGGTGTTGCTCGACGATCCCGGCAGCGTCACGGTAACCTGGCCTTGCTCGTTGACGGTGATGCCCGAGGCATTGTTCGGAATCGTGATGGTCGGCTGCACCGGGTTGCCGCCGGCGGTGACGACGCGACCCTGATTGTCCATCTGGAACGTGCCGTCGCGGGTGTACTGGTAGGTACCGTCGGGCATCAGGATCTTGAAGAAGCCTTCGCCGGAGATTGCGAGGTCGAGGTCGTTGCCGGTCTGCGACAGCGTACCCTGGGTCATGCTGCGCGGCGTGCCGACGGTCTTGACGCCGCCGCCGATGTCGACGCCGACAGGCAGGATGGTGCCCTGGTCCGAGGCCTGGGCGCCGACGCGGCGGACGTGTTCGTAGATCAGGTCCTGGAACGCCGCAGTCTGCTTCTTGAAACCGGTGGTGCGCAAGTTGGCGATGTTGTTGGAGATCACCTGAACGTTGAGTTCCTGTGCCGCCATTCCGGTCGCTGCGGTGTGAAGCGCCTGCATGTCAGTTCTCCCTCAATCAGGCCGGAACGTCGGCGAGCTTTTCGATCGCCGATTTGTGGAGGTCGCTCTGCTGCTGGAGCAGGTTGGCGATCGCGGTGTAGCTGCGCATCACCTCGACCATGCGGCTCATCTCGCCGACGGAATTGACGTTCGATTTCTCGATGTAGCCCTGTTGCAGCGTGGACTTGCTGTCGGTCTGCTGGTTGGCAGAGCCGGCGCCGTAGAGATTGGCGCCGAGCTTCGTCAGCTTGGCCGGATCGTCGAACGTCACCATCTTGATCTTGCCGCGGATCGAGTCGGTCTTGGCCGTACCCTCGAGCACGGTGACGGTGCCGTCCGGGGCGACGTTGATGTCGTGGTCCGTCGGCTGGAACACGATCGGACCGCCGGTGCCGAGCACGAGATTGCCGTCGGAGGTCATGAGCTGGCCGGTGCTGCTGAGCGCGAACTTGCCGTCGCGGGTGTAACGCTCGGCGCCATTGGCCTGCACGGCGAAGAACGCGTTGCCGCTGATCGCCATGTCGAGCGGATTGTTGGTCGCCTCCATCGGCCCCTGGCCGACGTCGCGGTAGGTGCCGCGGTCCTGCACATAGGAGACCCGGCGGTCGGAGCCGATGAAATTGTCCTCATGCGCGTTCGAGTTGAGGTACTCCTCGAACAGCGAATGGTCGGCCTTGAAGCCGTTGGTATTAACGTTGGCGACGTTGTTGGCGATGACATCCATCTGCCGCTCCAACGTCATCTGCCGTGACAATCCGATCAGAAGCGCATTCTGCATCGGTCAATCTCCCCTGCGTGAGCTCGACCAATTCGCTCTCCCAAGCGCCCTGGCCGGTCCCGTGAACGAGGCCGGCGGGTTCTCCCAAACCGTTCGGTCTCGGCCCTCTCTCAGCGAAAGCCGTGCCAACTCGAAATGGTTCGTATTTACAATGCCTTGGCTATTTTCCGGCGTCGCCGGCGGGGGGCAGAAAGGTTCTGTTAGCCATGTTTGCCCGGCAGATTTTTCCTAGCGGAAGCCCGATCGAAAGGTTCCGTTAACCATTATTACCGTAGCGTTTGCGCTGAAGAGGAGCGCTTTGCGCTGGGGCATTTGTATCGCGTCACTGTCTGCCAGGAGCCTTCGCTCTTTCGACCCTTTATGAGATGAGCGAGCCCGGACGATCATGGCAGATGAAGCGGAAGGTGGCGCAGCCGCCGAAGGCGCGGAAGCCGCTGCCCCCAAAAGCAAGTTCAAGCTGATCCTGATCATCGTCGGCGTGCTGGTCGTGCTCGGCGGCGGTGCTGCGAGCTGGTTCCTGTTCTTCCGCCACGGCGACGACGAGCATCACGCCGAGGCCGCGCCCCCGCCGAAGCCGCCAGCTTTCGTCGACGTGCCCGACATGATGGTCAACCTCGCCGGTGCGCCCGGCGAGCGCGTGCAATATCTCAAGCTCAAGATCGTGCTCGAGCTGAAGGAAGAGAAGCAGATCGAGGCGATCAAGCCGTCGATGCCGCGCGTCACCGACATCTTCCAGACCTATGTGCGCGAGCTGCGCTCCTCCGACCTCAACGGCTCCGCCGGCATCTTCCGCCTTCGGGAAGAGCTGACCAAGCGCGTCAACGCTGCGGTCGCGCCGATCCAGGTCAGCGCGGTGCTGTTCAAGGAAGTCGTGCTCCAGTGAGGATGCTGCGGAAGGGTACGGGCTAGCGTCATGGCCGGCAACGAGCAGATGGACCAGGATGCGATTGCCGCCCAATGGGAGGCGTCGCTCGATTCCGAGGACCCCGCGGAGGCCGCGAAGGCTGCTGCCGAAAACGAACTATCGGAGACCATGGCCCTGCAATGGGCGGCCATGGTCGAGGACGGCAGCCGCGATCTCGGCAATGGCAAGAACTCCGGCGAGCGCGTGCTGTCGCAGGAGGAGATCGACAATCTCCTCGGCTTCACCGTCGGCGACGTCACGCTCGACGATCACAGTGGCATTCGCGCGATCATCGACTCCGCGATGGTCTCCTACGAGCGTCTGCCGATGCTCGAAATCGTCTTCGACCGCCTGGTGCGGTTGCTGACGACTTCCTTGCGCAATTTCACGTCCGACAACGTCGAAGTCTCGCTCGACCGCATCACCTCGGTGCGGTTCGGCGACTACATGAACTCGATCCCGCTGCCTGCCGTGCTCTCGGTCTTCAAGGCCGAGGAGTGGGAAAATTTCGGCATGGCGACGGTCGATTCCAACCTGATCTATTCGATGATCGACGTGCTGCTCGGCGGCCGCCGCGGCTCGAGCCAGCTGCGCATCGAAGGCCGGCCCTACACCACGATCGAAACCGAACTGGTCAAGCGCCTGGTCGAGGTGGTGCTGGCCGACGCCGAGCAGGCGTTCCGGCCGTTGTCGCCGGTGACCTTCACGATCGACCGGCTCGAGACCAATCCGCGCTTCGCCGCGATCAGCCGTCCCGCCAACGCCGCGATCCTGGTGCGTCTGCGCATCGACATGGAAGACCGCGGCGGCAATATCGAGCTGCTGCTTCCCTACGCGACCATCGAACCGATCAGGCCCGTCCTGCTTCAGATGTTCATGGGCGAAAAGTTCGGCCGCGACCCGATCTGGGAAGGCCATTTCGCCAGCGAGATCGCGCAGGCCGAGATTTCAGTCGACGCCGTGCTCTACGAGGCCGACATCCCGCTCAAGCAGCTGATGCGGCTGAAGGTCGGTGACACGCTGCCGCTGGACATGCGCGCCGATGCCAACGTCACCGTGCGTTGCGGCGACGTCACCATCACCGAAGGACGCATGGGCCGGGTCGGCGAGCGCGTTGCAATCCGCGTAACGAAACCCCTGCGCAAGCCAAGTACGACACTTGCGATGTTCGAGAAGGTGGACGAACAGAACAAGCTGATGGAGGCCCCATGAACCACTCCCTGGGAATGGCGATCGAGACGCTTGTGGCTATCCTGCTGATGCTCACGATCGGTTATTGCATGCTGCTCAACAAGCGGCTGACGCGGCTGAAGGCCGACGAGCATTCGCTGAAGGCCGTGATCGGCGAACTGATCACCGCGACCGAGATCGCCGAGCGCGCGATCGGCGGGTTGAAGCTCGCGGTGCGCGACGTCAACGAGAATCTCGGCAACCAGCTTGCCGCCGCGACGCAGATGTCCGACCAGCTCTACAAGCAGCTTGGCGAAGCCGACAACGTGGTGCGCCGCCTCTCCAAGATAGCGGTCGCGGCGCGTCCGGTAACGAATCCGGAAGCGGCCACGGCTCCCGTCGCCAAGCCGTCGCCCGCAAAGGCGGTGGCCGCCGCCGCCGAAGCCTTTTCCGAGCGCCGAAGGTCCAACGGTCTCGCCGCATAAAGTCAGGGTATGAAGTCCTTTCGTAACATCCGCGTCATTCCGGTCGTTCTCGTTGCGGTCGCAGGCCTCGCCACGTTGAAAGTGGCGGGGCTCGTGCTCAATGGCGGCTATGTCTTCGACTACCAGCCGAATACGCTGAAGAAGTCGTGGGCACAGGAGAACCTGAACTTCCCGACAGGGCGGGACGACCCTGACATCACCGGCTCGACGCATGGCGAGCCGAAGGAAGCGCCGAAGCCGGCCGCGCCCGAAACCAAGCTCGAGGGCACGCCGGTGAAGATGGACGAGACCCAGCCGCAGGTTTCGGCGTCCGAGCGCGCGATCCTGGAACGCTTGCAGGCGCGCCGCCAGGAGATCGAGGCACGCCAACGCGAGATCGACATCCGCGAGAGCCTGCTCAAGTCGGCGGAGAAACGGATCGAAGGCAAGGTCGAGGAGATGAAGGCGGTGGAATCCCGCATCACCGCGACCCAGGCCGAGCAGAAGGCCGCCGAAGCCCAGCGCTTGAAGGGCCTTGTGACGATGTATGAAGGCATGAAGCCAAAGGACGCCGCACGGGTGTTCGACCGGCTGGAGATGAGCGTGCTGATCGAGATCGCCTCGGCGATCGCTCCGCGAAAGATGTCCGACATCCTGGGACTGATGTCGTCGGAAGCTGCCGAGCGCCTGACCGTCGAGATGGCGCGCCGGGCCAATGGGGGCGGGGATCAGTCCGCCTCCGCCGGCGATCTCCCCAAGATCGACGGCAAGCCGACGCAAAAGCCGAATTGAGAGCTCATACTTAAGAAGTCCTTAATTGGCAAAACCTACATTCGAAGGCATGGGCCGGCATCAGTGCCGGCGTGGACCCGTCGAACCGGAAGAAATGCCGCGAATGGCGCGAGAGGCTGCCGCTGGATTTGTGTCGCGAGCCCGCGCCCTGGCGCTGGGGCTGTCGCGTCATGTCCGAAAGGCGCCTGTGCTGGCAGCCTGCCTGCTGATCGGCCTCAATGCTGATGCTCGCGCCGCGGATGCGGTCCGGGGCGAGGCGACCTTCTCGACCGGCGGCGGCTTTGCCCGTCTTGTCATCAAGCTCGGCGAGGACGTCCCGTCCGAGGTGACGACCGCCGGCTCCATCCTCATCATTCGTTTCGACCGCCCGGTCGACGTTCCCGTCGACCGCGTGCCGGAAGGCGCGCCCGATTACGTCAACTCCGCGCGTCGCGATCCCGACGGCAGCGCGATCCGGCTGTCGCTGGCGCGGCGCGTCACCGTCAACACCATGAATGCCGGCGAGCGCACCTTCGTTGATTTGATGCCGGAAGGCTGGAAAGGGCCGCCGCCGAGCCTGCCTCAGGAAGTGGTCAAGGAACTCGCCGAGCGCGCCCGTGCTGCCGAGCGCGCGCTACGCGCTCAGCGCGCCGCGGCGGAAACCAAGAAGCGCCCGCCGATCCGCGTACGCGCCTCGGTGCAGCCGACCTTCGTGCGCTTTGTGTTCGAGATGCCCGATGGCGTCGGCGTTTCCTCGGTGCTCAACGAGCAGAAGTTGACGCTCGCCTTCAACGCCAATCTCAACTTCGACCTCGCCGATGCCGTCGTCGCAGCGCCTCCGAACGTTGCCTCGATCAAGCAGAAGGCCGACATCGACCAGACCAGCGTTGAGATTGCGCTGATCGGCGATTCCGACGTGCACTCCTTCCGCGACGACAAGAACTATGTCGTCGACATCGCTTTCCAGCCTGACAAGGGCAAGACTGCCACGACGGCTGAAGCTGCGATCGCGAAGGCCGAAGCCGGTGCTCACGGACCGGCGCGTGCCGCAGAGAAGCCGGCGGTCGCGAAGCCGAAGGATGCCCATAGCGAGATCACGCCGCCGACCTCGGAGGTGATCGCGCGCGAAGCCAAAATCGACGTCAAGCCCGAGGTGAAGTCGGAGGTCAAGCCGGAAGCTCCCGCCGCGATGCCACTCGTCGAGGCACCGAAGCCGGCACCAGCGGCTGCGGAGCCCATGACCGTGGCTCCGCCCGCCGCGGAGGCATCCAAGGAAACTGCGATGCCCGCGGCGCCCGCGAAGGAAGCGGCGGTCGTGCCCGTCAAGCCGGCGGAGCCCGCGGTTGCCGAAGCGCCCAAGGAGGAAGCGGCCAAGGAGCCGGTCAAGGACGCACCAAAAGAGGCCGCGAAGGTCGAGGCCAAGCCTGCGCCTGCCAAAGCTGCACCGGCGGAAGCGCAAGCCGCGCCCGCGCCTCCCGTCGCCAGCGTCGACGCACGGCGCGACAGCGACGGTCTGCGCGTGACGTTCCCGCTGTCTGTCGCAACGCCGGCCGCAGCATTCCGCCGTGGCGACACGGTGTGGCTCGTGTTCGACTCGCCGAAGCCGATCGATCTCGAATCGATCCGCACCCGGGGTGGCGCGATGATCGGCGACGTTAGCCGCATGCCGCTCGACAAGGGGCAGGCGGTGCGCATCCGCCTCACCCGTCCGCTGGTCTATTCGCTCACCAGCGAGGAGGTCGGCAAGGAGACCAACTGGCTGCTGACGCTCGCCGACAAGATCCAGGCGACGCCGCTGCCGCTGATGATGTCGCGCAACATCACCGATCCCGCGCTCGCCAACATCGCCATCCCCTTCGCCAATCCGGGCTTGCTGCACAAGTTCATCGATCCCGATGCCGGCGACATGCTCTACGTCGTCACCGCACAGCGGCCGGTTCGCGGCTTCATCAAGCGGCAGGATCTGGTCGATCTCTCGCTGCTGGAATCCGCCCACGGCATCGCGATCCGGCCCAACTCCGACGAGGTCGGCGTCGAGGTCGGATCCGACAAGATCATTCTCGGCAAGAAGGGCGGCCTGACGCTGTCGCCGGTCGACGTCTCGGCCGAACGCGCACCGACTGCGGTGCGGCCGGTCTTCAATCCCGAGGGCTGGCGCAAGGGCCAGTCGGAGGATTTCTGGACGCGCCAGAGCGAGTTGATCACGGCGATCTCGGCTGTCGAGCCGGCGCAGCGCTCGCTCCCGCGGCTCGACCTCGCCCAGTTCTACATGTCGCGCGCGATGTATTACGAAGCCAAGTCCGTGACCGATGTGATGCTGACCGATCCCCTCAACAAGGAGGAGAGCAGCGCATTGATCATCCACGCGATCGCGAGCATCCTGATCGGCCGGCCGGCACAGGGCCTGAAGGATCTCGCCAATCCCGTGATCGGCAACAGTCACGATTCCCAGCTCTGGAAGGCGCTCGCCTATGCGCGCCAGGGCAAATGGGCGGACGCCCGCGAGAAATTCAAGAACGTCGAATTCGCGATCGCCTCGCTGCCGCTGGACATCCAGCGTATCGTGACGATGGATGCGATGCGTGCCTCGCTCGAGGTCAAGGACTATGCCGGCGCCTCCAAGCGCCGCGGCGAGATCGAGGTGGTCGGCGTGTCGGCGGAGGCCGCGCCCGGCTTTGCCGTGCTGCGCGGCAGGCTCGCCGAGGCACTCGGTCACGACAAGGACGCGCTCGACGACTACAAGTTCGCGGTCGCCTCGAACGACCGGCCCGCGGCCGCCGAAGCCAAGCAGCTCGAGGTCGCGCTGCGGCAGAAGCGCGACGAGATCAGCAAGGAAGACGCGCTGCGCGAGCTCGAAACGCTGTCGATGACCTGGCGCGGCGACGCGATCGAGGTCAAGACGCTGCAGATGCTGTCGCAGCTTTATTCCGAGAACGGGCGCTATCGCGACGCGCTCACCGCGGCACGCACCGCGACCAGGCTGCAGCCGAACGCGGAAGCCTCGCGCCAGGCGCAGGATCTGGCGTCGGATCTGTTCACGCAAATCTTCCTGGGCCCCAAGGGCGACGAACTGCCGCCGGTCGAGGCCCTCGGGATGTTCTACGAGTTTCGCGAGCTGACGCCGATCGGCCGCCGTGGCGACGAGCTGATCCGCCGTCTGGCCGATCGCCTCGCCTCGATCGATCTGCTCGATCAGGCCGCAGAGCTCCTGCAATACCAGGTCGACCACCGCCTCGAAGGCGCGGCGCGCGCGCAAGTCGCCGCGCGCCTTGCCATGATCTACCTTGCCAACCGCAAGCCCGACATGGCGATCACGGCGCTGCGGGCGAGCCGCATCAGCGACCTCTCCGGCGAGCTGCGGCAACAGCGTTTGCTGCTCGAGGCGCGCGCGCAGAGCGACGTCGGCCGCCATGACCTCGCACTCGATATCGTCTCCAACGTCTCGGGGCGCGAGGTGCTGAGGCTGCGATCCGATATCTTCTGGGCCGCGCGGCGCTGGCGCGAGTCCGCCGAGCAGATCGAACTCTATTACGGCGAGCGCTTCCGCGACTTCAAGCCGCTCAATGCGGTGGAGAAGAGCGACATCATCCGCGCCGCCGTCGGCTATGCTCTCGCCGACGACTCGATCGGGCTGTCGCGCTTCCGCGAGAAATACGCGCCCCTGATGAGCGAGAGCGCCGACCGGCTCGCCTTCGACATCGCCAGCAAGCCGGCAGCCTCCTCCAGCGCTGAATTCGCCGAAATCGCTAAGCTCGCTGCAAGCGTCGACACACTCGACGGCTTCCTTCGCGAGATGAAGCAGCGCTTCCCCGACGCCACCGCGCGCGCCCCGGCCTCGCCGCAGGCCAAGGACGAGACCGAGCACACCGGATCGCTGCCCACGATCCCCGTCGTGCGGCAGATCAAGATGACGCGGTAGGAATCCTGCTACTTCTGGCCTCTCGACAGGTGCCGGGCGAGACGGCAACCTGTCGTCCTTCATGCCGGGAGAGCGTTGATATGAGCAAGCCTGCCAAGACCGAAGCCGAACTCATCGCCATGGCGCGGGCCGAGTTGAAGGCCCATGCCGACGGGCCTGATGGCCTCGCCATTTCGATCGTTCGCGACGGTGACAGCTGGGAGTTCCGGGCCGATGCGGACCAGGAGACGCGCGCCAAGCCCGGCTTTCCCGAAAGCGTTGCTATGCTGGTGCAGATCGGAGATCACCTCAGCAAGCAATATGATGTGACGGGGTAGGGGCCAACGGGCCTCCGCTCGGCGCAAGGCGCGTCCGAGCGCTGGCCTCGTTCTCCGTCATTGCGAGCGCAGCGAAGCAATCCAGAATCTTTCCGCGGAGGGGATTGCTTTGTCGCAAGGGCTCCTCGCAATGACGGGGAGAGGCAGGGGCCGCTATCCCCCGTAGCTCTGCACCAGGCTTCCTGCCACGAGTGACCAGCCGTCGACCAGCACGAAAAAGATCAGCTTGAAAGGCAGCGAGATCGTCGCGGGCGGCAGCATCATCATGCCCATCGACATCAGCACCGAGGCAACGACGAGGTCGATGATCAGGAAGGGGAGGAACAGCAGGAAGCCGATCTCGAAGGCGCGCTTGAGTTCGGAGATCATGAAGGCGGGGACGAGGATGCGCAGCGCGAGCTCGTCGGGCGTCGCCGGCGGCGGTTCGCCGGAGAGATCCAGAAACAGCTTCAGGTCCTTCTCGCGCACGTTCTTCTGCATGAAACCGCGCAAGGGGACGGAGGCGCGCTGGAGCGCGTCCTCGACGCTGATCTGGTTGGCGACCAGCGGGCGGATGCCGTCGTCGTAGGACTTTTGCAGCACCGGCCCCATCACGAAAAAAGTGAGGAACATCGCCAGCGCCAGGATCACCGAGTTGGGCGGCGCGGTCGCCGTGCCCATCGCGGTGCGCAGCAGCGACAGCACGACCACAATGCGTGTGAACGACGTCATCATGATCAGGATCGACGGCGCGATCGATAGCACCGTGAGCAGCGCGATCAGCTGGATCGCGCGCTCGGTGACGCCACCGCCGCCAGCGCCGCCGCCACCGAGATTGATGCTGATGTCCTGCGCATGCGCAGGCAACGCGACCGAGGCCGCGGCGATCAGGACAGAAAAAAAGAATACTCTACGCGGGAAGGACGGCAGCCTCACGAAGACGGCTTCGGACGGCCGAGCAG
>Ga0310811_10002611_pt1 | contig 22565 bp, 20 predicted proteins | sample YCmetagenome_FD_207642 | JGI IMG/M metagenome (GOLD analysis project Ga0310811, IMG submission 207642) | Soil microbial communities from experimental microcosm in Duke University, North Carolina, United States - YC | ecosystem: Engineered > Artificial ecosystem > Soil microcosm > Unclassified ...
ACCTGCCGGCGGATCATCCGGCTTGCCCTTGGCATGAAACTCCATCGTTCCATCCGCCGTGCAGAAACGCATGCGCGTCATGGCATTGATGATCACACGCAAGCGATCCCAGCCCTCAAGATCATCGGTCCAGCGATCGGGCTTGCTACCCCACATGTGTTCGAGCAGCTCGACGTATTTTTTCTTCTTCGACAAAACATCAGCAACTTCAGTCGCCAATGCCGCTGCCTCGGTAATGGACCATTGCGGTAGCAAACCCGCATGCACCATTGCGTAGTCGCCTTCGACGTGAAACAGCGGCAAGCCTCGTAGCCAGGAAAGCAACTCATCGCAATCTGGCGCTTCGAGGATGGGCGCAATCGTATCGCCCCGACCATCGCGACTGAAACCCTCGGCACGCATCGCCAAATGCAGGTCATGATTGCCAAGCACTACCGTGACCCGATCGCCGAGCGCCTTGACGAAGCGCAGCACTTCCAGCGACTTCGGCCCACGATTGACAAGATCGCCGACCAGCCAGAGCCGGTCATGCACAGGATTAAAGGAAATCTTGTCGAGCAGTTCTCGGAATTCGTCGTAGCAACCCTGTAGGTCACCGATTGCGTAAGTGGCCATATTCGAGCAATCGACTCAGGACTTGTCCTTGCGCAACACCAGTTTGCGCGGGGCCTTGAACAACACGATACGGCGATACAGCCAGACATAAATCACAACAAAGAGAAGCACAAAGCCCATCAGGATTGACGTGGAGCGCCAAAACAGCATGGCAGGGAAAACAGCCAGCGAAGAGAGCAGCCACAAATATGGCGCGGTCAACGCATTGCGCTGGGTCCGCTCCTCAGCCTCTACACTTCCCACTGCCCAACGCACCAAACGTTTGTAAACCAGCATGTGCAAATGCACGCCATCAGGCACCCCGGGGGACATACCACGCAATATTTTTTTGCGATACATCGAAAACAATGTCTCGAAAATTGGATAGATCATCAAGAGAAAAGGGAACCATGCCGACACTTCAGGATGACGCAGCACGAGTAGCACGGCCAGCTCACCGGCCATGAAACCGAGAAAATACGCACCCCCATCGCCCAGAAAAATCAGGCCACGTGGGTAGTTCCAAGCAAGGAAGCCCAGTATTCCGCCAATGAGTGCAGCGCATACCGTCCACAAGAACGTGTCACCCAGCATGAAGGCGACGTAGCCCAATGCACCAAAAATCATCAGGCACACCACACCGGCCAAGCCATTGAAACCGTCAATGATATTGACAGCATTGGCCACGCCCGCAATCGCAACCACAGTGAACAACAGCGATACGGGCCAGAATCCGAGCACCACGTCAATCCACGGTAAATCCAGACGATTCAGAGCCGCGCCCAGCAGCCAGTAACCCAGCCCGGCCGAAAACATGGTCAACGCCAAACGCCATTTTACCGACACGCATTTGGTTAAATCTTCAGTCAGGCCTCCTGCAAAGGCAGGGAAAGCGGCCAACATCAACATCCACAGTGGCGCGCCGACCATAGGGCTTTTGTAGAGCAGCCACAGCCCTACCCCCATCACACCCAAATAAAGCCCGGCCCCTCCAACACGCGGTGTTAGACCTGAATGAAACTTCTGCACGCCCGACTCACTATCTGCTGTGAAATCGGAGTGCAGGTGGTTGTAGCGAATAATCAGCAAAGTAACCAACCAGGAAATCAAGGCTGCAATGACGATACTATTCATGGCGATCTAGGCCTTCGCTCGTCATCTGCTGAAATTGCCATACGCTGGCACACATGTCCTCCAATGAGCGAACTGCCTGCCACCCCAACAGGCGCTGAGCCTTTTCTGGATTCGCATAACACTCAGGAACATCCCCTGGACGACGGGAAGCAATGGCATAAGGAATCACGCGGCCGCTTGCCTTTTCGAATGAGCGCACCATTTCAAAAACGCTATAACCCCGTCCGGTTCCCAGGTTAATGACGTCCAACCCGCTACGGTCACGCATATAACTCAAGGCAGCGGCATGTCCCTCTGCCAGATCCATCACATGGATATAGTCTCTGACACCAGTACCATCCGGCGTAGGGTAGTCATCGCCAAAAACCTGTAATTGATCTCGTTGCCCAGCGGCAACTTGAGCAATAAATGGCATCAGATTGTTGGGCATACCAAGAGGCGACTCGCCGATTATTCCACTCGAGTGCGCCCCCACGGGGTTGAAGTAACGCAGACACACAATGTGCCACGCAGGATTTGACGCCGCCACATCCCTCAATATTTCTTCAACATGCAGCTTGGTTTTTCCATACGGATTAGTAGCGCCCGTGGGATGAAACTCATCTAGTGGAAGATATTGCGGCACACCATAGACCGTCGCACTACTACTAAACAGCAGTGTATTAACGGACTCTGCTTGCATGGCCTGAAGCAGACTCAACGTTCCCTGTACATTGTTTGCGTAATATTCGACAGGCAACTCGACAGATTCGCCCACAGCCTTGAGGCCAGCGAAATGAATCGCCGCATCAATGCGGTGTTCGCGTAGAGTCTTGCCGACCAGCGCAGTATCCCGAACGTCTCCATATACGAACGGCAGATGCTTTCCGACAATTGTAGAAACGCTCTCTAGAACAGTGGCATTGCTGTTGGACAAATTGTCGAACAGAACAACATGATGTCCCGCCTGAGTCAGAACCACGGCGGTGTGGCTACCGATATATCCAGCACCACCAGTCAAAAGAATATTCATTCGGGAAACTTGAACTTCGGAAAGTTGACGCGTTTAACTCTGCCAATTGTACTAATAGGCAGCGCGTCCGTTTCTAATGTTTAAGGACATCGCCCGCGTAACGTACGTGTTGTCATACACAAACCTAGGCAGCTCAACAAGCAACAAATGTTGCCCAGTCCCCCGAGTCTCACTTGGTATGCGCTGCAAAAAACATCCCGCTCAAAAAAAATACTGCCAGCACCAACCTGTCACGCATACGACGCCGCAGATGTCGTACCCCCCATGCCAGCGTAAGCCGATCTAGCCAGCTCCCACGCTCTAGGCGGCGCGCCAATATAATGAGCTCTTGATCCCATGGACGTAAACGCACACTCATTCGCGCAGCACTCAAAACCTCCTTGCGATACCACCCAGAAGTGACCTTACTCAAACGAGCCTTCCCCGCTTGCACACCATCATTGATCCCTACCTCATTACTACCATGCTGCCGATAATCCATTGAGGCTTCGGGATCAATAACCCATCGTCCTCCGGAGGCACGGCACAGTACATAGCAGAACCAGTCATGATGCGCCGGCAAGTCCATGCCAGCAGCAATACGATCCGTCAACTGCCGCTGCACTGCACGCACGAAAGCCGTAGTCAGCACATAAGTGCAGCCCGGCCCCGCAGCCTCGAACAGATAGTCATATGCTTGTTGCGGCTGAGCCTTGTTCAAAAGCTGCCTTCGCCCACCCGGCCAAACCGCTATGACGTTGCTCGAATAGGCATCAGCGCCGGTCTCAGCCAGCATCTGACAAGCTCGTGCCAGCTTGTCGGACTGCCAGATGTCATCCTGATCGGCGAAACACACGTAATCACTGTCAGAAATATCTACCTCGCCTAACAAGCGATAGAAATTTCGGGCAGCGGAGCCATACGGCCCTGCTTGCGGCAACAACGTGGTGCGTGCATCATTTTCCGCCAATGCATGTAGCCATACCGTTGTGCCATCTGTAGAGGCATCATCGGAAATAACTAGGCGCACATTCGTGCCCTGTTGCCCAAAGATGCTATCCACCTGCTCAGGCAACCAACGCAGACCGTTATGGGTGGCAAGTAAAACAGCGACGTTCACAGTTTGACAACACCTTGCCGGCGGACCTCGAGGCTCCCTGCCAATAGTCGGCCCACGAGAGAGACGATCTCCGAATCATCTGCCACGATCAAACGTTCGTTCGCAGCAATACCCTCCGCGCCTACAGGTGTAGCAACTACCGTAGCCCCGGCCTCTAACATTTGCAATACTTTGATCTTGACGCCCGCCCCATATCGCAAAGGCACAATACACAAAGTCGCGGCCCGAAAGACCGGAGCCGGGTCGTCCACTGCACCAACCACCTCAACCCCCCCTACCCAATGTGCGAGCCATCGCAAAGATGTGCGCGGTGCCAGCCCGAGAATCCAAAAGCGAACATTAGGGCAGGCTTTACGTAGAGAGGGAAAACGAAAAGCCAGAAAATGCATTAACGACCAGTGATTCTCCGCGCGACGCATATTACCGAAGAAGACCAGATCCCTCCCCGCTGAAAACTCGCTCACGATAGAGGCCGCCGTACGGTCGGCATCCACAACTCCAACCGCTACGCCCTCTGGTGGCTTCACTGCAATCTCCCCCGTATAACCTAAGCTCAGCAGCAACGCCCTGTCTTTCTCCGATAACACATGACACCGATAACAGAACTTCATTAATCGAAGCTCGACTGATGCGACCCACTTGGAAAGCCACGACCAAACGACACGCCGCTCAATCTTCTGCGCGACCACGTCATGAACGAAGTAGTCAACCATCCTTCCGTCCAAATGTGGGGCGAAGCCCAGTACAGCTGGGAAGTCAATCCAAACATGTGAAAAAGCACTCGCACGGAGAGATTGTTTAACCTCGTGCAGATTGCGGGGGCTGGAGCGGGTAAAAAACCATGGAGCCCCCAAGCTCCCCCAGCACGCGCCTCTCAGCACGCCGAGTACTGTTTGCAAAATACTCTGCTCAAGGATTCGATACGATGCGCAAAGCGCCACGATCTCTGGATTAGCGCGTTGCTGCCGCTTTGCGAAGCAGATAACGTGCACCTCATGCCCGGAGGCCACCAGCCCTCGAAGGCTAGAGGCACTCAGGGCCTCCCCAGCTCCAATAAAGCCCGCTCCACCAGGGTGGGCCGAAGTCAAAAATAAAACGGCTTTAGGCACTTCTCTTACCCTGCCTCAAACAATAAGAAATGGAAATCTGCCTGTTCATCTCACTGCAAACCCAGTTTCCGCCGCAAAGCACTTGCCTTTTCTGCGACATAAAGACGTAACCGAGGGAGCGCGCGCTCATTAGTTGAAATGAGGCACCCGACTCGAGCAATCTCTCCAGATAAACGATGCTCCAAGTAAATACACCTGGCCTTGATTGCGATTAAGCGATCATTGACTGCGTAACGCTTCAACCCCGGCCAAACAAACCACGAATTACCATATGACACGTAGGCACGAATAAACTCTCGAAAACTCGGTAGCAGCCTTTCCGCCCATTGTGGATCCGACACAGCCAGATCTCGATCAAGGCCGTCCTCATCCGCCCAATGCGGTAGTGCACGCAAAATATCAAACGCCGGACGATTCAGGAGAAAGCAGAAAGACGAGACATAGAGTGGCAAACCACTCCATGGGCTCTGATGACACAAAGCCGCGTACGTATCCGTTTTCCCGCATATTGAAGGCACCTTCAATTGCCTCAATAAGCCCGCATATGCAACGGTCTCTCGGGCATTTGCATGTGCGCTATGCAGCGTAAACAAACTATCGTTGACGAACAAAATAGTATCGAGAGGCTCACCTGCTTTTTCTATACACAGCTCCAATCCCTCTATGTAGGCGGAAAAATCATGGTCACCATTTGATCCAGCGATGTATGTCCAGCAATCATCAGCCGATGGCACTTCGGACTGCTGATTGTCAACAATAACTCCTTGAAATTTGACGTCAAGCTGCTCCGCCAAGGCATCCAATCGCCTGCGCAACTCCAATGCTGAAAGAGCATAAGCGCAAGCAACCGTCCACAAGGTCTCACCCATTGCAACACCACCTCTCATTATCCAGCCCCTCGCCAACATGTTGCCATTGTGAACGGTGGGGGCCTCCAAGCCAGCCAACGGCTAGATACTCGCGTTAGTCGTCGCGCAACAATAGCCTGCGCCTCAAGCCAAAAACCTTGCGATTCCCGGCTACTTACGCATTGAAATACAAGGGTTCGGACTGTACCATCCAGCCACTCGCTCAGTCCCGCACCAACGATTAGCGGTCTGTAAAAACTCAACGTCAGAGTCCAGAATGTCTTTTACCAAATGGTTTTCCCATGCACGCGGGGCAGTCAGATATGCACGGAAAGGAAACTTCCTAGGCCTATATCGCCGAGTTTGTGCGCTTCGGGAAGAAATGCTATTTACCAAGGCAGCGCGCGCCATTCGATCGCAGCCCAAGTTGGCATGGGGGATTATGTCCCCTCCAAGCGACCTCCATTTGGCAAATCGTATTGCAGCGCAATTATCGGGGTATGGCTGGGAAGCCCAGGTCGTCTCCCCACGCCACTTTAGTGACTATGACTACTGGATCGTCATACGTCCGGAATCATTTGATCGCCTCCCGCCTAAAGCAACACGCATCATTTACCAGCTCGCGCCTCCCTCCTATTTGCGCCACACTCCCCGTAAATATTTGTCTGTCCTGAAAGCCTCTTGGGCCGTCCTTGAGCATGCTCAGGAAAATCTCGCTCTCTTACTTGCGGAAGGCGTCCAATACCCTCGGCTCCATTACGTACCATTGGATACTGTTGCCTTGATGACAGCCCCGACTGGTACATCAGGGGCAAAAAGCGACGAGCAATTCTGTTTTATGTTCGAGCGTTTCTTGGTGGCCATGAGCTTTTTACCCGCCACCCATGTGCGAAACATGAAAATCCCATTTTCAGCCCAAGGGGACAAATTCGCGCTATCTCTACCAGAAACCCCCCAGCGTCGAAAACTTCTTGAAACCACAAAACCTGATGACTTCTCTGTATTTGATGGGATGCGCCGACGTCCTGGTTGGATCGGCTGCGGTTTAAGTTATCAGTTGATGGCCCAGTACGCGCTCTCAAACGGCCTATCAACTCTAACCATAATGGAAGACGATGCCATTCTTCCGCTGGATTTCAAAGAAAAACTCTCGACCATTCACACGTACCTCGAACAGCATGCAGGCGAATGGGATATTTTTGCGGGTGTCATTGCTGACCTCGCACCGGAATGTGTCGTGCGGGATGTAAACATTTTCGACGGCCTTACCTTCGTAACCATCGACAGAATGACCAGTACGGTATTCAACATCTATGGTGAAAAAGCTTTACGGGCGCTCGCCGCTTGGAATCCTGAAAATCTAGATCCTTCACTAGGCAACACCATCGATCGAGCCCTTGGTTCGCTGCCAGGGCTTAGGGTCGTGACGCTATTGCCTTTTTTTGTAGGGCACCAAGAAGATGCTCACTCCACTCTTTGGGGAATACAAAACACGCACTACACCGAAATGATTCAGGCAAGTGAGACCCGCCTAGATGAGAAGGTTCGAGTTTTTGCGAATCAGAAACCGAAAAATTTAGCAAACTGAATCATGCCTTCCTCTCCGAGCATATCAGTCCTGATTCCAGCGTATAACGCTGCGGCATTTATCCGTGAAACAATCGATTCGATTCTGCAACAGACCGAGAGCAACTTTGAGCTGATCCTGATCAATGATGGATCCACAGATGAAACCCATGAAATTGCGCTCGAACTCTGCAATAGCGATAGCCGCATCCGCTATTTCGCACAGGAGAACCAAGGGATCGTCGCGACTCTGAACCGGGGTTTGGAATTATGTCGTGGCGAGTTCATCGCCCGCATGGACGCTGATGACATTGCCCGGATTGACCGCTTGCAAAAGCAAGTGGCCTTGCTCAAGGCGAATCCGGACGTAATCATCTGCGGCTCCGAAGCCGACCTGCTTGGCCCCATGAAGAAAAAAAGGAAAATTTGGGTGCCCGGTACTAATTATGCGTGCCGGGCAGTACTGCCTCTTTCCCCGTGCTTCATCCATCCCAGTGTCATGTTTCGCCGTACAGCAATAGATCAAGGGGCTAGGTACAACTCGGCCTTTCAGTATGCGGAGGATTACGAGTTTTGGCATCAACTCCAAGCCTTCGGCCAGCTCAGAAACATCAAAGAGTCTCTACTGGAGTATCGCCTGCACGACGGTCAGCTCTCACAGACGAAGCAAAATATCCAGATGGAAACCCACCTGAAAATTTCGGTGGCCCAACTCACCAAACTCGGCATATCAGTACCTAAAGAGTCATTGCGAGCAATTCTGTGGCCACAGGAGCGCAAACAACCAAAGAGCTACGTCCTCGCTTCAGCAATACGCCTGTTCCTGCTGATGGCAATACGTGGTCGCGTCAATCTATACCAAATGTTGAGAACGCTAGCATTGATCATTAGAACACGCTCCTAAACACTCCAGCCACATCGCTGCGAGCAGCTAGCCAAGATGCAGGTCCCCTTCACCCATGGGAGGAGGGTAACGGCACCAAACACCTCTTGACCTTCCCCAGTATCCGTCCAGCAATATTGATCGCTTTTACGGTTGATCTGCGACGCATCCCTAACGACTCAAACACTTGTGCGCTTATCAACAAAGGCACACCGAGCCCCTTCAAGTCATCCTGCGTACGCACGCAATAGCTCTCAAACACGTTCCTCAAGTGCCGTTTTGACTTCCGATCCCCACCAAGACGATCAGCATATTTCTTGAAAAGATACTGGTATTCGAACAACTCGACTTCAGCATTATCGAGACATGACTCCGTAACTTGATGAGAGGCTTTGGTTGGCGTAACAATCAAAGGAGCACTCGTCATTGCAACTCGCCCAGAATGCCTCAGCATGGCGATATAGAAATCTACGTCCACCAACCACTTCAAGCGCGCATCAAACTCAACCACATATGCCGATCGACGAAATATCGTCGCACTTGGAGCCCCGATCAGGTTTGCTCGAAAAAGAATCTCTGGAGAACTCGTCAGTAGTTCAAAGTCGTGCTTGGGGCACTTATGGAGTCTCTGTCCGCCATTAACGACATCCACAACCTGACTTCCTGAAAACGCAAAAGTAACCTCAGGGTCGGCATCCAACAATGCAACAAATTTACTTAAAGAATCAGGCCCAGCAAACCAATCATCATGGTGCAATATCTTCACATACTCACCAGACGTCAGCTCTATCGCCCTACTCCAGTTTCTTGGCGACCCTAGCCTTTCGGGGTTCCGCAGATACTTAAATCTCCCATCCGCCCCGTACGCTTGGAGCAGCGTTTCCACTGCAGTATCAGGAGAGTCATCGGTGACAATCACCTCATAATCTTGAAACGTTTGCTCTACAAGAGAAGCAAGTGCCCGGGAGAGATACTCCACCTGCTGATAGGCTGGAATGCAAATCGAGACCTTAGGCATTCACGCCACCTTCGTCTTTACGGCCCACATTTGCGGTCGCCCATGAGGAATCAACACCCCAAGTAGAAATCCCGCCCAAAGCATGAGAACGGTAGTACTGGCTTTCTTCCGTAAGCTGCTGGCTATCAGCGTACCAAGGCATATGGCGAGCCTCATACAAGCCTCGAGTACGAATTGCTGGACCATAGCAATAACCAGTACCCGGCCGATACAAAGCAAAAGTTGTATCTATGTCTGCGGCAAAAGCCCCAGGGCCCAATTCGCGCTGGTATAACCCAGACTCCCACTCAATGACTTTCCCCTTCATTGAATAGTGATCGGGCAGATCGTCAACTCTTAGACCAAAACCCGCTTTTTCGTAACACTTGTAGCGTAAGAGCAGTTCGTAGAAATGCGCAACCGCATCACGGGGGCATTTTTCATCTGGGATCACGTCCGGATCGGTATACACAAACCATTCTTTTTGGATCAACTCTGCAAGCTGCGGGGTCTGCCACAAGGCCGTATGTCCCAAGTTTTTTGAGTGTCGGACTACTTGCCCCTTAAAACTTTCAAGGTAGTCACATAAGGGGGGGTAGGTAGAAGCGTTATCGACAATGATGATACGTTCGTGTCCCGCTTCCCTGAGCCACTCAACGAGCAACTTCAGTTCTGTGACCCGATCGCGCGTATTAATGATGATCGGGACTTTTCGTATAAAACCACCTTTATCGGTAACACTCGACTGCATAGAAAAATAACGTCCTGCAATACTCATTGCCCGTGCGAATGGCCTTGGATTGCGCGCCAGCAAACTAATCATTGATAACTTCGCGCGAATTGGGAGCCACCGTACGCAAAGCATTTCTCGCAAATCAAGCAACTCGTCATCGCGTACACCGGCCAAAGAGGAAATCGACTCCGACAATTCGAGGATCGCATCACCGTACGGCTCATCACCTGGCTGAAAACCCTCAGTCACGCCACAAATCAAAGCATGCGCGATTTGTTTACACCGCGCCTCCTCCAGTATGGGAGGATATTTGCCCTCTTCAACTACGCGACTCAGCCGGTTTCTTGCTATTTCATCGGCGATACATGCATGCTCGGTTGCGCGTGCATGGCTGTCTGAGCTGGGGAAAACGCGGTAACGCATTAAGACCTCGGGGAGGTTCGCCCCCCTCAATCCGCTCTCCAACATTCGCACCCATAAATCGTAATCCTGAGCAGGCACCTCTTGATACACAAGAGACGCCTCACTCAAAGAGTGCCGCCGAAACATGACAGAGGGGTGCGCAAATGGCGTGCCGAACAATGATTGGAACGCAACTGCCGCAGGAGTAATGGGTTCGCCATGTACACGCAAGTATTCACCAGACGCATCCATCAACTCGATCAAAGACCCAACAATCGCGATATCGACGTTCTGATCAAGGAACTCAACCTGCTTTACGAGCCGGCTATCAAATGCGATATCGTCCGCATCATGGCGGGCCACATAATCGCCAACACATAACTGCAGCCCCAAATTCAATGCATTTGCTATTCCATGTGGCCCCGTATTCAGGACCACGCGAATACGCGGGTCCTCCTTGCTGAGGCGCTCCAGAATCTTCGGGGTCTGATCTGTGGATCCGTCATCCACAATAACAAACTCAAAATCTGTATATATCTGCCTGAGAATGCTATGTACTGCGGACTCTATGTACTGTTCACCATTTCTAACAGGCATTAGTACCGAAACACGGGGGGCCCTTTGGGCGTCTGATCCAATACTCAACCTCGTCTTCCCAAACAAACAGAAACGCCCCTACGTAAAACTCGAATCGCCACGCGAATTCTCAAGGCATCAATAATGAACGGAGCAACACCAGCGCCCTCAGCCTCGGTTCGCGTCGCATAACTTGAATCCCTCCCGCACTCAAATAGATATTGGTATGTACGGGCCTGCGGAGAAAACGCACACAGACATTGCACAAGCCAAAGCCAAATTGGAGTACGAGCAAATTCGGTTGTCGTGACCCCCCGTTGAAGAAAAGTTATTTTCTCAACGTTCAATCCGATGCGACGAAATAGTTCCAAAGCGAATGGCAAGGTATAGAAACGCAGGTGTGTGCGCTCCAGCAGCCCGGAATCGGAATACTCAAAACGCCCACGTAGCAGCTCGACTCTGACACCGGCAAACCCAACATTGGGCAAAGACACAATCACCTTCGTCTTCGACGGCAGGGCGGCAAGCAACCCTTCCAACACAGGTTGAGGATCGGCAATATGCTCAATGACATCCGCCAAAATCACATAGTCATACTGCTGGACAGCTATCTCTTGATAAAAGTCTTGCACAAACCCAATGTGGATCCGCCGGTAACACTCAGGTATCAAGCCTGCTGCATATACGCTGGGCTCGATCGCATCAATGGTCACCGACTTGCCTGCCTGAGCAAACACGCGGCCCAACAAGCCATTCCCCGCGCCAATATCCAAAACAATAGCGCCAGCCGGGACAAGCTCGACAATTCGCCCCAACGGATTAGCGCGATCTCTCAAGATCGCATCAAGAATCGCATCAAGAATCGCATCAGGCACAACATAATTAGACTCTGGCCGAGTAAACAAATTACTGTTCATAACAAATGCCACCCAGAGGGAATCAGGTCATCTGCACAAAGCTGATCAGTAACAAACCAGCGCTTAGGGGCAATCACAATTTTGTCCTGATTGGGGTTCAGCCATGCCCCCCACCAACTGAAAGTACTGTTCGCAATAATGTGATGTTTGCAAGCGGACATCAGTCGCAGATCTTCATAGTTTGTCTCGGCATCATTCGTCGTAACGAAGTAGTGCTCCTCCCCGGCAAAAGACATGTTGCAACGCACCCATTCGTGGTCATCCGAGAACACAAAAAACACCGGGGGGTCTGACAAACCATTCTGCATCTGCGTTACTGCAGCGTTGTAATAATCGAGACCACATGTCCCGTGCGTTTGACTTGCCGCAGGACTAGTAACGTAATCACCGCGACGAACGTGAATAGACACCGCATTGACCTTGCCAATAAGGTCAAGCCAATGCTGGTTGGCATCAGACGGTGGGGTTTTTACTTGCAGCTCACGACGAATAACGGGCGCAAACTCAATAAAGTATTTCTCGCTTTGCCAATAACCTTCAAAATAAAAATCGCCACGCAATTGCGTGGCGAGAGGGTCGAATTGAAAACCCTGCTCTACATACACACTCGCTCTTCCTGGCAAAAAACGCCGCAACAATCGGTTGATACGCCCCCGCCCTTGTAGCATTAGAAGCATCGCATCCGGAGCATCGTGTATCTCTGTATTAAGGTGCTGCAAGCCAAAAGAGTGTGTTTCATAGCCCGCAAATCCTCTTCTATCCAGAAACAATTGAGTGTTCCCACGTAATGCATTTGCACGCCCGAATGCATACTGAAACATCTGGTTGCCCAGACCACCTAAAATTTTCGTTACGACCATGTGTAAATATCCATTACTCTTCTCACAAATAAAGAAGAGGCCTTCCTTACGCTTGACCTTACTCCAACCCTTTCATTGCCTTAAACGCTGCCTCGAGCTGAGCAACCTTTATCTTGGCTTGATCTAAGGGCAATAGCCACCATTGACTCGTCAAGATCATTGCAATTTGCTCGGGGCTAAACCGCATGCGGATTACCTTAGCAGGGGAACCCGCAACAATTGCAAATGCAGGTACATCAGCATTCACAAATGAGTTCGCCCCAATAGCGGCCCCAATCCCAATAGAGACGCCTCGACGAATAATGCAGCCTTCAGCAATCCATGTGTCATGCCCGATCGTTAATGGCCGTGCAGTTAATGTTTCCCAAGCATTCTCATAGAACAGACTACTTGTAGAAACAGCATCCAGAGGATGCTCGCCTGGGCCAAGTGTGCAATTGTTCGCAATCGACACATAGTGCCCAATCTCCGTTCTCGTGACACAACAGTTATATCCAATGTACGAGTTGGAGCCAATCCGGCTATCTGCACTGACGATGCTCCTAGCCATTACCTGAATATTTTCCCCTGCAAGAAACGCAGGTTTAGGAGCCTCAAAGGGTGGCTTGAAAACATCCGAATGGAGAGATTGCTTAAGGGGCATTTCAAGCACAGGCGGTGTTTGAGGTTTCTTTCCAAGAAAAACTCTTTTGAACAAGCTACGAAAACGCATGCTCATCATGCCCAAAGTTGTGCGCCAAGACGACGTGCTCGCGACCATACTCTTGATAACAGTCCGTGTTTCCTGACGCTTTTCATGGTCAGAAAGTGGGTATTTGGCTTAAGAACCACCTCTTGTTTTGCTTGAGGCGATACTCCGACGAGTAGTTGAATCACAGCCGCCATGTTCGCAAAAAACTGATTATGGTGAAGATAAAAATTTCGGGCTGTCGCCAAACTCTCCAAGCTATTTTGATAATGATCGGGGTTATCAATGCACTTCAGTATCACCTCGATGCTTGCGTCAAAGTTACTCATCGATATTTGCTCACAACCTCCCGTCGGGAAATATCTAGCTACATTTGGTGCTCCGGCATAAAAGGGGAAACAGTACGCAAGCAAAGCATCCGGTAACTTCTCAGTCAAGAAGTCGTTCTCTTCACAGTTTTCGAGCACCACGCAATAACGATAAGCCTTAAGTAACTCCCATTTGGACTCAAAGTCGCGAATCCCTCGACCAAACACATCTAGCCGATCACCTAGCCGTGACTTCATCTCCCGTACAAAATCTAGCCGGCGTTGATGGCCGGGTGTAAATGCCTTATCGGAAGAAATAACGCAGATTTCTGCCGTTTTCACCTCAGGCGTGTACGTCAGAAGGTCATCAAAACTTTTCTCCACAAACCAAGGGTGTCCTTGCTGGAGATGAATCACATTTGGGTGTTTCAAGCCTCTATGAGAAGTTACCACCACACCAAATTGCGCCAAAAACTCTTCGCTATAGTGGCCAATGCCGGATGGCTCACCTGTTACAAAAACAAGCCGCTCGGGGGGGCACTTTGTACTTAGTTCGCTCGGTAAACTTTCAAACACAACCCATGCATCACACTCAGCCATGGGACGGTTGATATTAAAGCGCACCCCCCCCCATTCACCAGTCATACCGGGCGTTTGCCTATGCCACGGCCACTCAGGTGCCGTTGTTGTCAGATTGACATTGATCACAACTCAAGCCCCTTCCAAATGCCAGTCGGCATTCAGGTGCACATGCCCAAAAGGCTCCTCTCCTGGGTACAGCGAGTTGTATCTTTCAGCGCGACGAACCGTGATCGGAATGGATATCTGGCTCCCGAAATAATCACGTACACCAAAGCGGCTACAGTGCAGCTCAAATGTAAAACGGCCCTCAACAAGGAAGTTGGCGGGGATTCGGCCTTGTGCAATGAACCGCCCCTGCTGAACATTTCCAAGATTGTCATCTCGCCAATCGGCCAACAAACACCTCACCAGTCGCTCACCGAATACAGTATTGATGTAGAAGCCGATCCGAAAATCTTTCAAGTTCGAAAGTACGTTGAAATCAATTTCGACGTCAATCTCATCGCCCCCCTGAAACTCACTAGCCACATCACCGTGCTGTATCAGTCGGAGTCCGTTAATGACGACCTCATCCGTTACATAGGGAAAGCTTAGGCCTTCGTGATGGTCTGACAACGCCAAATAAGCACTCACGGCTTGTGCAACCGGCATTTTTTCACTTGCGCGACCTGCCTGAAGCACAATCCCTGAGTCGCAGATTGAGCGCACTGCGGCCATGCTATGACTCACAAAAATAACGGTGCGGCCTTGCCCCGCCAACTCAAGCATCTTTTGCTGACTTTTACGCTGAAACGCAGCATCTCCGACAGAAAGCACCTCATCCAACACAATAATGTCCGGGTCAAGGAAAGCTGCCACAGAGAAAGCAAGCTTCACATACATGCCACTCGAGTAACGCTTAACCGGCGTGTCCAGAAAAGCTTCGACCTCAGAGAAGTCGACAATGGCATCGAACTTTCTGCGAATCTCACCTCTGCTCATTCCGAGCACGGCACCGCTCAGATAGATATTTTCTCTTCCAGTTAACTCCGGGTGAAAACCCGTTCCCACCTCCAGCAAGCTGCTGAGTCGGCCACGAATACGAATAGAGCCAGTGCTTGGTTCAGTAATTCTGGACAACAGCTTCAGCAGCGTGGATTTGCCAGCCCCATTACTGCCAATAATGGCCAAGCGCTCGCCTTCATTTACATTGAAACCAACATCGCGTAGCGCCCAAAAGACTTCTTCGGTTTCAGCAGAGCGGGCTGTTCCCTCGCGCAGCATGCGCAGCAACTTTCCTGGCGACTCGGCCAATGCCTCACGTAGCGTCCTATATGCTGCCCCTTCCTTCCGCCGATGTTTCAGCAAATAGCTCTTGGACAGACCTTCAACGGTAATTGCGTGACTCATAACCTTAAATGATGTCGGCGAAATGCCGTTCCTTATGCTGGAAGAATGCAATACCCGGTACTAACAATACCAATGTGATCACGATAGACAGGGCAAGACTCGTTGCGTCCAACGGCACACTTCCTCGTAATAGACACCAACGAAAGCCATCAATAATCCCCACCATAGGATTCAAGGAATACAGCAGACGCCATTGCTCTGGAACAACGTTGCTACTGAACCCGACAGGAGAAATATAGGCGCCAAGCTGAATTACAAACGGCACGACATAACGAAAGTCCCGGTAGGCCACATTAAGTGCGGATATCCAAATACTGCTGGCAAAAACACAAAGAAAAAGTAGGACAACAAAGGCGGGCAGCGCCACGACATGCCAGTCTGGCCAATATCCATACCAAGCGGCCAGGATAATAAAAAGAACACCGGTAAGAGAAAGATCCACCATCCCTGCAAACATGCTGCTCAACGGCACGATAATGCGCGGGAAATAAACCTTGGAAATCATGTTGGCACTGCTGGTCACACTATTGCTGGCATCCGCAAAGGTAGCGGAAAAGAACTGCCAGCAAAGCATCCCTGCAAATACCAACAGCGGATAGGGCACATCATGCGAGGGTAAATTTGCCAGCCGACCAAATACGATAGTAAAAACAACCATCGTGACAAAGGGTCGAACAACGGCCCAGGCGATGCCAAATGCAGTTTGCTTGTAACGCACAAGAACATCACGCCAAACCAGCAGCAGCAAAAGCTCCCTGAAACGCCAGACGTCTCGCCAATACTGGCCGGTTGGGCTACCTGCCCGGATAACAATCTCTTGAATATCTAACCGCTGGGTCAAAACTTGCTCCTTCAGGTCAACACAATCTGACCCAGCGCAGTAATAGCATCTGCAATAGGGTAATGGTGATTGCCGACGAATAAACCATTAACATCGATATGGTCAGCGTTACACAACTCACCGTGAACGGTGGCGTCAAAATACTTCACGACCTCGTTTTTGGCGAAATTACCCGCAACGATAGGACGGCACTCAAAGCCCGCATCGTTCAATTTCTTCACCAGCTCGCCACGCTTCAAGCGCGAGTGCGGGCGGATTACCAGACTGAAACCAAACCAACTGCTGTGACCGGTTTCCTTCTGGATCATTAAATCAGGGTGCCCCTCCATGGCTTTCTGCAACAATGCGCCATTTTCCCGGCGCATCGTAATCAAAGTTGGGAGTTTCTTGACCTGCTCGATACCGAGGGCACCAGACATTTCCAGCGGGCGAAGGTTGTAGCCCGGCAGCACGAAGCGGAATGATTCCTCAAACGGATCGTCACTCTTGGTGCCACAAACCAGATTGTGCTTAGGCAGGTTGCGCGTCCAACCATGAGCGCGGAGCGACAGCATGATCTGATACAGCTCTTCATCGTCAGTGACAACCATTCCTCCTTCCATCGTGGAAATATGATGACTGAAGAAAGAGCTGAAGCTGCCCATTACGCCAAACGTACCAGCCTTACGCCCATTGAACTCGGCACCCATCGATTCGCAATTGTCTTCGATGAGGACGATGTTCTTGCCGGCGATGATTTGCTCGATACGCACAAAGTCATTCGGGTTGCCGAGAAGATTCACGGCCATGATGACGCGGGTGCGATCGGTCACCGCCGCGGTAAGCCGATCCAGATCGTAATTCAGCGTCTGCAGGTCAATGTCTACAAACTTGATCTTGAGACCGTATTGATAGAGCGGGTAGTAAGTCGTGCTCCACGATACGGCAGGCACGATGACTTCATCACCCGGCTTGATTTGCAATGCCGGATTCTTACTGTAACGCAATGCCGACACCATCAGCAGATTGGCCGAGGAACCAGAGTTCACCATCACGCAATGCGCACTGCCGATGTATTCGGCAAAACGCTTTTCAAACTCAGCGACATTCGGCCCCATGGTGAACATGCCGGAGGCAATAACGCGCTGCAGTGCGGCTTGCTCGGCCTCATCCCAAGTGGTGGTGGCTAAAGGGTACTTGAAGCTCATGCGAGATATTCCGAAACGTAGTATTCAAAAGTTTTGCGGAGGCCTTCGTTCAGCGAAGTCTTAGCCTGCCAGCCCCATGCATTCTGCTTTTCGGTGCTAACCAGTTTTTGCGCCATACCAACCGGCTTGCTCAGGTCATGCACGAACTTACCTTGCCAGCCCATGCTCTCGGCGACCACCGCGTAGTAGTCGTTGATGGAGTGGTCGTGGCCCAGGCCTACATTCATCATGTCGGGCAAAGTATCGAAATGATCGAGGGCATGGAAAATCGCATCGGCCAGATCACCGGCATACATGAACTCACGGCGCGCGGTGCCGGTACCCCAGATATCTACTTCGCCTATGCCGTTCTGCTTGGCCTGGTACACCTTGTGGATGATGGCCGGAATCAGATGCGAATGCTCGGGCGCAAACTTGTCATGACGTCCATACAGATTGCACGGAATCAGGGTTTTGTAGCTGAGCGCGGGACGCTCTTTGTGCAAGTACTGGCACAATCGCGCCGCCACGATCTTGGCCAACGCATAGCCCTCGTTGGTTGGCTCTAATTCACCTTGCAGCACCAACTCTTCCTGCAAAGGATTCGGCGCTTGGCGCGGATACATGCACGAACTGCCCAGATTCAATAGACGGGGCACATTGGCTTCTGCCGCCGCCATGATCACATTGCGGCCAAGATCCAGATTTGACACCAGAAAGTCTACCGGTGCAGCCATATTGGCCTGAATACCACCAACTCGGCCCGCCGAGTGAATCACGACGTCGGGCCGGGCCTCCTTGACCCAGCACCGCACCGCAGTCAGATCGGTCAGGTCCAGCTCTTTGCTGCTCGGGGCGAGAATCTCCCACTGCTTTGCGGTGGGGTGCTCCTGAATATTGCGGCCGACCATGCCGCGCCCACCGGTGAGAAAAATGCGTCCGCGCAATGCCACGTTTGCTCACCCCTGATTCCGCAAAGCTTTGTGCCCACTCTGCTGAACTTGCAATTCAAACTCAGCTTCGCGCAAATCAGCCACGGCCATTTCGGTAACCAACTCGGCGAAACTGGTTTGCGGCACCCAGCCCAGTTTTTCACGCGCCTTGGTGGCATCGCCGAGCAGGGTTTCAACTTCGGTAGGGCGAAAATAGCGTGGATCAACTTCAACGATGCAACGACCAGCTTCGTCGTAGCCTTTCTCTTCCACACCTTCACCACGCCAGATCAGTTTCATGCCCAATTCAGCCGCGGCGCAATCAACAAATTCGCGCACACTGTATTGCACGCCACTGGCAATGACAAAATCTTCCGGTTTGTCCTGTTGCAACATCAGCCATTGCATCTGCACATAGTCACGCGCATGACCCCAATCGCGCTTCGCATCAAGATTGCCAAGATACAAGCGTTCTTGAATGCCCAATTTGATACGCGCTAGTGCACGGGTAATCTTGCGAGTAACAAAGGTTTCGCCACGAATCGGCGACTCGTGATTAAACAAGATGCCATTACATGCATAGATACCATAAGCCTCACGGTAATTCACCGTGATCCAGTAGGCATAGAGTTTCGCAACCGCATATGGACTTCGTGGGTAAAACGGTGTTGTTTCTCTCTGTGGAATTTCCTGAACCAAACCATACAGCTCAGAAGTCGACGCTTGATAAAAGCGTGTCTTGTTTTCCAAGCCAAGGGTACGGATCGCCTCAAGTATGCGCAAAGTGCCAAGGCCATCGGAATTGGCGGTGTACTCCGGTTCCTCAAAACTCACTGCAACATGGCTTTGTGCGGCCAAGTTGTATATCTCGTCTGGTTTGACCTTTTGAATGATGTGGATCAGGCTGGAAGAATCTGTCATGTCTCCATGATGCAAGACGAAGCGACCATCCGAGATATGTGGATCCTGGAACAAATGATCAATTCGATCCGTATTAAACAAGGAAGTACGGCGCTTGATACCATGGACTTCATATCCCTTTTTCAATAGAAACTCGGCAAGGTACGCGCCATCCTGTCCGGTAACGCCGGTGATCAAAGCTCGTTTTGTCAATGATGTCTCCCAACAATAAATAAGATTCGCTCAGCGCCCATACTGGTCTTCCAGGCGAACGATATCGTCTTCGCCTAAATATTGCCCAGACTGGACCTCAATAATTTCCAGCGGGACCTCGCCAGGGTTCGATAAGCGGTGTACTTCACCAAGCGGAATGTAAGTCGACTGGTTTTCAGTTAGTAACAACACTTTGTCACCGCACGTAACTTCGGCAGTACCCTTGACGACGATCCAGTGCTCGGCGCGGTGATGATGTTTTTGCAGGCTCAGACTGGCCTTGGGTTTGACCTGAATGCGCTTGACTTTGAAGCGCGCACCTTCGTCAACGCTGTCGTACCAGCCCCAGGGGCGATGCACCTTGCGATGCAGAATGTGTTCTTCGCGGTCACATGCATGCAGCTCATTGACGATGGCTTTTACGTCCTGACTGCATGTGCGGTCGGCAATCAGCACGGCATCGGGTGTCTCGATGATGACGACATCTTCCACACCAACAAGGGTGACGAGGCGGCTGCTTGCATGTACCAAGGTATTTCTGCTGTTCGTGGTGATGACATCGCCGAGGTGCGCATTGCCTGCGGCATCCTTGGGCAGAACATTCCAGACAGCCTCCCAGGCGCCAAGATCACTCCAGCCCGCATCAAGCGCCACCATGCGAATAGGGAAATTGCCGCCAGGGCAATGCTCCATCACCGCGTAGTCGATCGACTCACTCGGAATCGCTTCGAACTCGGTACGGCCAGGACGCACAAATTTCTGATCGGTACTGCGTTTTTCCCATGAAAGCCGTGCAGCCTGGGCGATGTCTGGCCGGAAGCGTTCCAGCGCAGCCAGCCATACGGAAGCCTTGAGTACAAAAATGCCTGCGTTCCAGAAATAGCCGCCTTCGGCGAGATAGCCCTGAGCGGTTTCGAGATTCGGCTTTTCGACGAAACGCTCGACAAGCAATCCCGCAGCTTGTGCGTTTTCGGTACGACTTGCCTTGATGTAGCCATAGCCGGTTTCAGGCCGGTCCGGCGTAATGCCGAGAATGACAATTGCACCCTCGGCCGCCTCGCGCACTGCGCGTTGCATGGCCACCGTAAATGAGGCTACATCTGTTACGGATTGATCCGCCGGCGTCACAACCAGTACGGGATCGTTTCCATTTTCCTGGGCGGCCAGCGCGGCCAATGTCAGGGCCGGGGCCGTATTGCGACCGATAGGCTCGAGCAAAGCCTCGCCGAGTTCAATGCCGGTTTCGCGCAGTTGCTCGACTGCCAGAAAGCGGTGTTCTTCGTTGCTCACAATGCAAGGCGCAGCAATATTCAAATCACTCGCCGCCAGCCCGGCAAGGCGACGCGCGGCCTGCTGAAACAGACTTTCATCACCGGTCAGGCAGAGGAACTGTTTGGGAAAACCAGCCCGTGACAACGGCCACAAGCGCGTGCCTGAGCCGCCGCAAAGAATAACGGGCGAGACTGAAATCATGGTCAGGGAATTCCGTTTTCTGCCCGAATTACCCAACTCGGGCTAATCAGGACTATTGGGAGCGATTGAATAGACGACAAGTATAATCGTCAAATGATCGCAACAACAGCCATACCAACGGTATCGGGCGCTGACTCGCCACGCATCCTCATCGTCAAAACCTCTTCCATGGGCGACCTTGTGCATAACTGCCCGCTGGTCACCGATCTTCGCACTCACTTTCCTGGTGCCATCATCGATTGGGTGGCCGAAGAGCCTTATGTGCCGATTCCAAGCATGCATCCGGGCGTCAACGAGGTCATTCCAGTGGCGTGGCGGCGTTGGCGCAAAAGCCTTCTGTCATCGAAGACACGCGGCGAAATTCATGCATTTCTTGCTCGCTTGAAGTCAGTTCGCTATGACTACGTACTGGATACGCAAGGGCTGCTCAAAAGTGTATTGATTGCGCATCTGGCGCATCGCAATCGTATTGTCGGCGGTAGCTGGACCAGCATTCGGGAGGGCATCGCTTCCTGTTTTTATGGTGAAAGGCTGGTCATTTCCTGGTCGCGACACGTCGTTGATCGCTGTCGAGCGATTGGGGCCGGTACTTTCGGCTATGCCATCGACACGCCACCGCATTACGGCATACACGCCGAGCCGCTGGTTGCCGGCTGGCTTCCGGCAGCGCCTTACGCGGTATTGATGCATGCGGCCAGTCGCCCCGAGAAGCTTTGGTCCGAAGAAAACTGGTTGAGCATTGGCAGAAGCTTGGCTGAGCGTGGCATTTTTTCGGTGTTTCCATGGGGTAGCGCCGAGGAAAAAACGCGCAGCGAGCGTCTGGCGGCCCAACTGCCCGGCGCTGTTGTTCCACCATTGATGTCGCTGGATGTCGCGGCCCGCTTCTTGTCCGGCGCACGCGTCGTCGTGGGACTCGACACCGGCTTCACCCATCTCGCCGCAGCGTTGGCGCGACCGACCATCGGCATCTTCTGTGACTCCGACAGCGTGCAAGCTGCCGTGTACGGCGATGCATTTTGCGAAAGCCACGGCCAAAAAGGAGCGGCGCCAACCCTGCAAACCATCCAGGCAGCCCTCGACCGTGCGCTCGCATCCGTACCTCCCGTCGCATCAGCCACTCATTCGCTATCCAGCTAATGCGCCTCCTCTACAACATTGCCACGATCATCATACAGCCGTTGGCGTTGCTGCATTTGTGGCAACGTTCGCGCAAGCAACCTGAATATCTTGAGCATATTGGCGAGCGATTCGCGCACTATCCCAAGGTCGAAGATGCGCGACCGACGATCTGGATCCATGCTGTATCCGTCGGCGAAACGCGTGCCGCTGAAACATTGATCGGC
>Ga0310811_10002612_pt1 | contig 22560 bp, 20 predicted proteins | sample YCmetagenome_FD_207642 | JGI IMG/M metagenome (GOLD analysis project Ga0310811, IMG submission 207642) | Soil microbial communities from experimental microcosm in Duke University, North Carolina, United States - YC | ecosystem: Engineered > Artificial ecosystem > Soil microcosm > Unclassified ...
GCCGCCTCACCCGGCTCGCATTTCGCTGACGCTCAATGCTCGCCACCCTCTCCCCGCAAGCGGGGAGAGGGAAGCATCACCTCAGCACCACCACCTCGGTTCCCACCGGCGCACGGCGGTAGAGGTCGAGCACATCCTCATTATGCATGCGGATGCAGCCGTGTGAGACGAAGCGGCCGATCGAGCCCGGCTCGTTGGTGCCGTGGATGGCGTAGTTGCCGCGATTGAGCCCCATCGCCGCTGCGCCCATCGGATTGCGCGGCGAGCCGCCGGGAATGACCAGCGGGATGTTCGGATTGGCAAGCGCGATATCGGCGGGCGGGCCCCAGGCGGGGTGCAACGATTTTTCGGCGATCTGCGCGCGGCCGTGCCACGCCATGCCGGCGCGGCCCACGCCGACCGGATAACGGATCGCCTGCCCGTTGCCGAGCATGTAATAGAGCTCGCGCGCATGCGTGACGATGACGATGCTGCCGGGCGCGTAGCCGTTCATCGGCACGATGTCGCGCGCCGATGCCGGCGAAAGCGCGAGCGCGGCAAGAAGGAATGCGACGAGATAGCGAACGACGCTCATCGTTCGACGATCACCGGCGTACCGACCTGCACGAGCTGATACAGTGCGACGATGTCGCGGTTGTACATGCGGATGCAGCCGTGCGAGACGAAGCCGCCGATCGACGACGGCCTATTGGTGCCGTGGATGGCGTATTCGCCGCCGCGCATCGTCAGCGCCGCCTCGCCCATCGGATTGTTCGGCGCGCCGCCGGGAATGACTTCGGGAAGGTTCGGGTTCTCGCGGCGGATGTCGTCAGGCGCCTCCCAGGCGGGGCGCACATATTTGCCTTCGATGCGGGCGATGCCGGTCCAGCGCTGGCCGGCTTTGCCGACGCCGACGGGAAATCGCAGCGCGTTATACCCGTCGAGGATAAAGTAGAGCCGGCGCTCGCCGGTCTTCACGATGATGGTGCCCGGCGCGAAGCCCGGCATCGGCACGATCTCGCGCGTGGCCGAATGCGCGATGGCCGCCGTGAGCAGCGCCCACATCAGCACGATGGCGACGAACAGCGCTGTCCGTCTCAACAGCAAGCCCATGGAGAAGCCCCGCACCCTTAATGCGGTGCAATAATAATGCGGATGAAGCCGGGGCCGGATGAAACCGCAAAGTAACGTAAATGGAGGTTAAAAACGCCTCGATCCGTCATCCTGAGGTGTGCGCCGAAGGCGCGCCTCGAAGGATGACGGGCACTGGCTCACCGGCCGCCACCCTTCGAGGGCCGCCCAAGTGGCGGCCACCTCAGGGTGACGGTGAGAGGCCGAAGGCTGGGTGATCTACACCCCCGCCTTCGCGGCCTTCTTGTTCTGCCGGTTGCTCACGAGGTCGTCGACGACGTGCGGGTCGGCGAGCGTCGAGGTGTCGCCGAGATTGCCGAACTCGTCCTCGGCGATCTTGCGAAGAATCCTTCGCATGATCTTGCCCGAGCGCGTCTTCGGCAGGCCGGGCGCGAACTGGATCATGTCGGGCGAGGCGATCGGCCCGATCTCCTTGCGCACCCAGGCGACCAATTCCTTGCGCAGCTCTTCGGTCGGCTGTTCGCCGGCCATCAGCGTCACGTAAGCGTAGATGCCCTGGCCCTTGATGTCGTGCGGATAGCCGACGACCGCGGCTTCCGACACTTTCGCATGCGCCACCAGCGCGCTTTCCACTTCGGCGGTGCCGAGGCGGTGGCCGGCGACGTTGATCACGTCGTCGACGCGGCCGGTGATCCAGTAATAGCCGTCCTCGTCGCGGCGGCAGCCGTCGCCGGTGAAGTATTTGCCCGGATAAGTCTTGAAGTAGGTGTCGATGAAGCGCTGATGGTCGCCATAGACCGTGCGCATCTGCCCCGGCCAGGAGTCTGCGATGCAGAGATTGCCGGTGGTGGCGCCGTCGAGCACCTTGCCTTCGGCATCGACGATCTCCGGCTGCACGCCGAAGAACGGCCGCGTCGCCGAGCCGGGCTTGAGCTTGGTCGCGCCGGGCAGCGGCGTGATCAGGATGCCGCCGGTCTCGGTCTGCCACCAGGTGTCGACGATCGGGCAACGATCGTCGCCGACCACGTGATAGTACCACTCCCAGGCTTCCGGATTGATCGGCTCGCCGACCGAGCCGAGCAGGCGCAGCGACTTGCGCGAGGTCTTCTTCACCGGGGCGTCGCCGCCCTGCATCAGCGCGCGGATCGCCGTCGGCGCGGTGTAGATGATGTTGACCTTGTGCTTGTCGCAGACTTCCCAGAAGCGCGACGTGGTCGGATAGTTCGGCACGCCTTCGAACATCAACGACGTGGCGCCGTTCGCGAGCGGCCCATAGACGATGTAGCTGTGGCCGGTGACCCAGCCGACATCGGCGGTGCACCAGTAGATGTCACCCTCGTGATAGTCGAACACGTATTGATGCGTGATCGAGGTGTAGACGAGATAGCCGCCGGTGGTGTGCAGCACGCCCTTCGGCTTGCCGGTCGAGCCCGACGTATAGAGGATGAACAGCGGATCCTCGGCGTTCATCTCCTCGCAGGGGCATTCCGAGGTCACGACGGCCGCGCCTTCGTGGTACCAGACGTCGCGCAGCGGATCCATGTCGATCGCGCCGCCGGTGTGCTTCACCACGACGACGAAATCGACGCCGCCGACCTTGGCGATGGCGGCATCGACATTGGCCTTGAGCGGCACCTTGCGGCCGCCACGCAAACCTTCATCGGCGGTGATGACCACTTTTGATTGGCAGTCCTCGATGCGGCCGGCGAGCGAGTCCGGCGAGAAGCCGCCGAACACCACCGAATGCACCGCGCCGAGTCGCGCGCAAGCGAGCATGGCGTAGACCGCTTCCGGGATCATCGGCAAATAGATGGTGACGCGGTCGCCCTTCTCGACGTTGCGGTTGCGCAGGATGTTGGCCATCCGGCAAACCTCGTCGTGCAGCTCCTGATAGGTGATCGCCTTGCTGTCCTTCGGGTCGTCGCCTTCCCAGATGATGGCGACCTGATCGGCGCGCTCGGGGAGATGACGGTCGACGCAGTTGTAACAAGCGTTCAGCGTGCCGTCCTCGAACCATTTGATCGAGACGTGGTTCGGGTCGTAGCTCGTGTTCTTGACCTTGTGGAACGGCTTGATCCAGTGGATGCGCTTGGCCTGCCCGGCCCAGAAGCCGTCCGGATCCTTGATCGACCGCGCATACATCTCCTGGTATTTGGAGTCGTTGATCCAGGCCTGTTGGCTCCACTCGGCCGGAACGGCGTAAATCTTTTCGTCGGACATCGGACTCCTCCCATCCCGCTCAGAGACGCGCGGGCACCCGGTCGTTTCGTCGTTGGGCCCATTATGCGACGGCGCTCGTCCACCGGACAAGGCGCGAATAGTCACCCATTGGCAGGGGGCTTGGTTTGATATGGATCAGGGCGGCTACCGGGGTGCCGGTGCGCTGCGGTGTAAGGCCGCTAGAGCCCGCCCATCTTGCACACGAGCTTCCACTCGTCGGCGGTGACCGGCTGCACCGAGAGGCGGGAATATTTCAACAGCGCCATCTCCTTCAGCTTCGGCTCGGCCTTGATGGCTTCGAGCGTCACCGGCTTTGGGATCGGCTCGAGCGCCTTGACCTGAACGACGACCCAGGGCGAACCGGCCTCGGCGGTCGGATCGGGGAAATGCTCGCGGATGATCTCGAGGACCCCGACGATCTCCTTGCCGATATTCGAGTGATAGAAGAAAGCGCGGTCGCCCTTCTTCATCTTCATCAGATTGAGCTTGGCGGTGTGGTTGCGCACGCCGGTCCAGGCCTCGCCCTTGGCGCCCTTCTTCACCTGCTGGTCCCACGACCACGCATCGGGCTCTGATTTCATCAGCCAGTAGGCCATTCGCACTGTCTCCGTTGCCGCCGTTCTCGACAATAGCGTCAACGGTCTGATGCAGCGAGGCCAAATCCGATGGCGATGCGGCTTGCGCCGGCCGCTTCCACCGCCGTTGCGACCCGGCGCGAGGAGGCGCCGGATCGCGCGCGGCTCAGTCGGTCACGATGTGCAGGCGGCGCACCAAGGCTCCGTTGCGTTCCGAATCGCCGGCGACCTCGGCCTCGAACTCCTTGCCGAACAACGGAGCAGGTACAGCGCCCACGTCTTCGAGCTGTTTGATCACAGCCGGATCGGCCAGAACCGCGCTGACGTCGGCCCTCAACTTTTCGACCACCGCGGTAGGCGTCCCCGCCCTGACGAACAGCCCGGTCCACATGTTGGACTCGAAACCGGGCAGGCCGCCCTCGGCGATTGTCGGCCAGTCCGGATGGGAAGCCAGTCTCGATTTGGTGGAAAGGCCGATGATCTTGACGCTGCCCGATTGCACAAGCGGCGCCGCGGACGACACGGCGATCACGGCGAGGCCGACATGGCCGCCGGCTGCGGCCGAAGCAGCGCCAGGACCGCCTCTGTAGGGAATGTGGCGGATGTCGATGCCTGCCCGCGAGCCGAAATACTCTCCGACAAGATGCGGCGACGATCCGACGCCCGCCGTTGCAAAGGTGATGCCGCCTGGATCAGCCTTCGCCGCTTCGATCAACTGCCGCACCGTGCTGTACGGCGCATTGGCCGGTGCGACGAGCACGACAGGATTGAAGGCGAGACGCGCAATCGGAATGATGTCGGTGCCAAAGGAGGGCTCCCAGCTCTTCAACACGAAAGGATTGATCGTGAAATCGGAATCTGCCGCCACAAGTAGGGTGGATCCGTCGGCGGGCGCCTGCAATGTCGCCCGGATCGCGATCTCGCCGCTGGCACCTGGCCGATTCTCGACGATGGCCTGTTCCTTCCAACGTTCGGAGAGATGCTGGGCGAGCACCCGTGCCGGGATATCGGCAACGCCGCCCGGCGGGCGTCCGACGAGCAGCCGTACCGGCTTGTCGGGATACGTGCCTTGAGCCGAAGTGGGCGCACCCGCGAGGCATGCCGTGGCGGCGGCCAACAGCGCAGCGAAAGTCGATAAGCGAATTCGAGACATGACTTCTCCTTTCACCGGAACGGTCCGGTGCTGCTTCAAAGCTGAAGAGGGCTGGGATTGCGCGCGTCAGCGCGCTTCAACCGAGGCGGCGCGGAGCAAACCGGGTCCGCGGCAGGCAGCAACGACAGGACGTCGGAACGATCATTTCCCAACTCATACTTTTGTCTTTCAAGCGGAAAGAGTTCGACGGCTGCATGCCATTCGACAGGCCGCATGAAAGCGCCCACTCACTTCGTCATTGCGCTGCAACGAAGTCAATTGAGCTGGAAAAATAAGAAGAAGATGTCGGCGTTTGTCGGCTCACGCACAACGACGTGCTCGCACGGGCAAGCCCAGCGTAGGAAATCTACTCCGTGCCGAAGCGAGTTCCGCCTATTCCTGGCGCAGCGGCCGTGCGAGCAGGGATTCGATCGCCTCGTCCACGCTCATCTTACCTGCGAGCACCGCGGCAACCGCGGTCGAGATCGGCATCTCGACGTTCTTCTCGCGCGCCATTTCCAAGAGCACCGGCGCGGTGAACGCGCCTTCGGCAAGCTTGCCATGCGCGGCGCTATCCGGCCTGTCGCCTTTGGCCAGCGCAATGCCGAAGGAGAAATTGCGTGACTGCGGTGTCGAGCAGGTGAGTACGAGATCGCCGAGTCCGGACAGGCCCATCATCGTTTCGGTGCGCGCGCCGTAAGCCTTGCCGAAACGCGCCAGCTCGGCGAAGCCGCGCGTGATCAGCGCGGCGGACGCGCTTGCTCCGAGGCCGCGACCGGTGACGATTCCTGACGCGATCGCCAGAACGTTCTTGATGGCGCCGCCGAGCTCGACGCCGCGCACGTCGCTCGAATGATAGGGCCGGAACGTGCCGGAATTCATCGCGTGCGCCAGCGCTTCGGCGACGCCCGCGTCTTCGGCGGCGATGGTCACGGCGGTCGGCAATCCGCGCGCCACGTCGGCGGCGAAGCTCGGGCCTGACAGAATCGCCGGCACGGCGTTCGGCGCGCATTCGGCGATGATCTCAGTCATGAACTTGTGCGTGCCGTGCTCGATGCCTTTGGCACAGGCGATCAGCGGCGTACCGTGCGGCACGGTTTGCGCCAGCGACTTGACCACCGAGCGCATGGCTTGCGCCGGCACCACCAGCAGCACGGCGTCGGCCCGCGCGGCCTCGGCCAGCGCGCGCGTGACCTTGATGGAGTCTTCAAGCTTCACGCCCGGGAGGAAACGGCTCTCGCGCTTGCCTGCCAAGTGCTCGGCGTTGCCAGCGTCGAATTCCCACAGCGTTACGCGGCGCCCGGCGCGCACTGCCGTCTGCGCCAGCGCCGTTCCCCAGGCGCCGCCTCCGAGCACGGCGATGGATTGGATGGTCATAGGGTCTTGCTCACTTCCACGCCGCGGTCTTCGGCCGCGCTTTGCCCGCGGCGATCTCGTCGAGCGGCCAGCGCGCGCGCGGTGCGACATCGAGCGTATCGCTCAAGCCCAGCGCCAGCCGTTCCGCACCGGCCCAGGCGATCATGGCGCCATTGTCGGTGCACAGCTCCATCGGCGGTGCGATCAACACCGTGCCGGTATCGAGGGCGACTTGATGCAGCACCTTGCGGATCGCCTGATTGGCGGCGACGCCGCCGGCGGCGACCAGCGCGGTCGGCGCGCCGTATCGCTCCTCGAAGATGCGAAGACCGGCGCGCAGCCGGTCGCGCACCACATCCACCACCGCCTGCTGGAACGAGGCGCAAAGATCAGCGACGTCCTGGTCCGACAATGGCGCGATCTGCTCGGCCTCGATGCGCAGCGCGGTCTTCAAGCCCGAGAGCGAGAAGTCGGCATCCTTGCGGTGCTGCATCGGCCGCGGCAGCGCGAAGCGCGACGCATTGCCGCGCACGGCTTCCTTCTCCACCTGCGGCCCGCCGGGATAGCCGAGGCCGAGCAGTTTCGCGGTCTTGTCGAAGGCTTCGCCGATGGCGTCATCCATCGTCGTGCCGAGCCGCACGTAATCGCCGACGCCGCGAATGGCGAGAATTTGCGTGTGGCCGCCGGAGGCGAGGAAGAGGCAATAAGGAAACGGCGTCGCGTCGGTCAGCCGCGCGGTGAGCGCATGCGCTTCCAGGTGATTGACCGCGACCAGCGGCTTGTTCTGCACCAGCGCGATCGCCTTCGCCGTCGTGAGGCCGACAATGACGCCGCCGATCAGCCCCGGCCCCGCCGCGGCGGCAACGCCGTCGATCTCCTCGAACGTCAGCCCCGCTTCCAGCATCGCCTTGGCGATGATCAGGTCGAGCGCCTCGACATGCGCGCGCGCGGCGATCTCCGGCACCACGCCGCCGAAGGCCGCGTGCTCGTTCACCTGCGAGAGCACGATATTCGAGAGAATCCGGCCGCGGCCATCGGGCGCGCGCTCGACCACCGCCGCCGCGGTCTCATCGCAAGTCGTCTCGATGCCGAGGACGATCATCAGGTTCCTCAATGCTTGCCTCATTCTACCGTCATTCCGGGACGGCGCATCAGCGCCGGACCCGGAATCCAGAGGCAAAGGATGAGTTCGTGTCTGGATTCCGGGTTCGCGGGCAGAAAGCCCGCGCCCCGGAATGACGGAATAGTGACTGCTGCTATCCGACCCTCCCCTTTCAGGAGAGGGTGAACTAAAAGGTGCCTAACATCGTGAGGTCCTATGACGCAATCCGCCACCCCCATCCTGCGCATCGGCACGCGCGGCAGCCCGCTCGCTTTGGTGCAGGCGCGGACGGTGCGCGCGCGGCTGGCGGCGGCTTTGGGCGCGGCTGAGGAGGCGATCGAGCTCGTCATCATCCGCACCTCCGGCGATACCATCCAGGACCGGCCTTTGGCCGACGTCGGCGGCAAGGGCCTCTTCACCAAGGAGATCGAGGAGGCGCTGCTGTCCGGCCGCGTCGATCTCGCGGTGCATTCCACCAAGGACATGCCGACCTTTTCGCAGCCGGGACTGATGCTGGCGGCGTGTCTCGAGCGCGAGGACCCGCGCGACGTGTTCATCAGCCGCATTGCCGGCTCGCTCACCGAGCTGCCGCAGGGCGCGACGCTCGGCACCGCGTCGCTGCGGCGGCAGGCGATTGCGAAGCGTCTGCGGCCGGACCTCAACGTGGTGCCGCTGCGCGGCAATGTCGAGACGCGCCTGCGCAAGCTCGATGAAGGCCAGGTCGATGCGACCTTGCTGGCGCTGGCCGGCATGCGGCGGCTCGGGCTGACGGAACATGCGACGCGCGTCATGAGCGTCGACGAATTTCTCCCGGCGGTGGGGCAGGGCGCCATCGGCATCGAGACGCGCGAGAGCGATATGCGCGTGCGCGATATCCTGTCGCGCATCGATCATGCCGACACGTCGGCGGCCGTCGCCTGCGAGCGCGCCTTCCTCGCCGTGCTCGACGGCTCGTGCAAGACGCCGATCGGCGGCCACGCAACGATCACCGGCGACACCGTGCAGTTCCGCGGGCTCATCGCGCGGCCTGACGGCAGCGCCGCGCATGACATTGCCGGCACCGGCCATCGCAAAGACGCAACGGCGATCGGCGCCGACGCTGGACGTGCGCTCAAGCATCGTGCCGGACCGGGATTCTTTTAAGTATGAGAGTCGTCGTCACCCGTCCGGAAGCCGATAGCGAACGGACTGCGACTGCGCTGCGCAAGCGCGGACACGACGTGCTGGTCGCGCCGTTGATGCGCGTCGAGCCGATCAAAGCCGACCTGTCCGGCGATTGGGGCGCGGTGGTCATCACCAGCGCCAACGCGCCGACGGCAATCGCCGACAATCCGGCACGTGACACCTTGCTCGCGCTGCCGACCCTCACGGTCGGCAAGCGCAGCGCCGATGCGGCGCGCGGCGCCGGCTTCACCGAGGTGAGCACAGCCGGCGGGGACGTGCGCGATCTCATCCGGCACCTCGTCGCGCGCCGTCTCGATGCGGCGGGTCCCTTGCTCTATCTCGCGGGCGAGGACCGCGCTGCCGATCTCATCGGCGAATTGGCCGTGCACGGCATCGCCGCCGAGATGCGCGTCGTCTACCGCGCGGCGACCGCGCCGCTGCCGCCGGTGCTAATCGAGGCGCTCAAGGCCGGGGAGGTGGATGCGGTGGCGCACTTCTCGCGCCGGAGCGCAGAAAATTACCTATCCGGTGCCGAGGATGCCGGGGTTACCCCGGAAGCGCTCAAGCCGCTTCACGTCTGTCTGGCAGAGCAAGTCGCCTCCCCCTTGGTGGTGGCCGGCGCGCCGCATGTGTCCATCGCGTCTCGTCCGAATGAAGCCGCGTTGATCGAACTTCTGACACCTTCGCCGGGTTGACGTGGCGCCTGTGCGCCGATTGCGTTATTGGCTGTCAGCGGGTTGGTGAATCGCGAGGAGACGCGCATGGCAGACAAGCGCAAGGCGCCGGACGCCCCCGAAGGCGCCCCCCGCCGCAAGCGCGCGGCGCCGACCATCGATCTCACCGCCACCGATGTGACGCCCGCCGACATCACCCCAGCCGATGTGACGCCGCCCGCCGCCGAGCCGGAAGTGCAGCCGCGGGCCGCGAGCGAACCGCCGCCGCCGCCGGAAGAGCCGCGGCCTTCAGTCGAGACGCCGACGTCCGCGTCCGAACAGCCGACGCCGTCGTGGCGCGACAGCAAGTGGATCCCCTTGCTCGCGGCCGGCGCAGCTGGGGGCGTTGTTGTCGCCGTCGTGACGGGTGCGCTGTGGTACGGCAGCGCGCAGCCGTCAGGCTCGGCGGATAGCAATGACATGAACGCACAGATTGCGTCGTTGCAGCAGCAGGTGCACATCTTGCAAAGCCGCCCGGCGGTCGCTGTCGATACAAGAACGATCGACCTGCTCAATCAACGCGTCGCGCGCATGGAAACCACGCTCGCCAATGTTTCCAAAGGCGATGCATCCACGACGGAACGGCTCGCCGCCGCGGAAAGCGCGATGAAGGTGCTTGGTGTCGCGGTGACCGCGCTCAACCAGCGCGGCGATGACGCGTCCGCCAATGCGACGCGTGCGCGCGAACAGGCCGACGCGGTGGAGAAAGCCGTAACGCAATTGCGCGGCAGCGTGCAGGACGCGGCGAAGGATGCCTCGGCGGCGGTGGCGCCGGTACAGCTCGACGTATTGCAGCAGCGGCTCGCCGCGCTCGAACAGTCCGGCAAGGCCATGCGTGACGAGATCGCCAAGAATGCCGATGCTGATATCGCCACGCGGCGCGCTTTGAGTGCCGCGGCGCTGCGCAACGCTGTTGTCAGCGGTGCGTCCTACAGCGCCGAACTGACGCAGGCGAAATCGCTCGGCGTTGACGAGTCGCAACTGGCGCCGCTCGCGCCCTTCGCCGCCTCCGGCCTGCCGGGCGCGGCATCCTTGGCGCAGGAGCTGCGCGCGCAGATCCCGGCGATGGTGAAAGCTTCGGGCGCACAGGCGCCGAAAGGCGGCTTCTTCGAACGGCTCGAAGCCAATGCGAGCAGGTTGGTGCGCGTGACGCCGGTCGATGCGCCGCCGGGTGATGATCCATCCGCGGTATTGGCGCGCATCGAGATCGCCAGCGCGCGTGCCGATATCCCCGCCGCGCTCGCCGATCTCGGCAAGCTGCCCGAGGCGGCGCGCGCGCCGGCGCAAGCCTGGATCGCCAAGGCAAAGGCGCGGCAAGCCGCGCTCGATGCCGCGAACACACTGGCCGCCGATACGGCGCGCGCGCTCGGGTCACGGTGAGGATGCGATGATCCGGGTCGTCTTCTTCCTCGTCGCGCTGGCGCTCGTCGCCGCAGGTTTCGCCTGGTTTGCCGACAGGCCCGGCGACATCGTCCTCACCTGGATGGGCACTCGCGTCGAGACCTCGCTGATGGTCGCGGCGCTCGCCGTGCTCGCGGTCATCATCGTCGCGATCTTGCTGTGGTCGATCCTGCGCGCGATTGTGCGCTCGCCCGAACAAGTGTCGCTCTTCTTCCGTCATCGCCGCGCGATGAAAGGCTATCTCGCCATCTCGCGCGGACTGATCGCCATCGGCTCGGGCGACCTGCGGCTGGCGCGCAAATCCGCCGACGATGCGGGGCGATTGTCGCCCGGCGATCCGCTGACGCTTCTCTTGAACGCGCAGGCCGCGCAATTGGCCGGCGACCGCGCCGCCGCCGAGCGCGCGTTCCGTGAGATGACGCGGCGTGATGAGACCAAGCTGCTGGGATTGCGTGGTCTCTATATTGAAGCGCACCGCAGCAACGACGCGCCGGCCGCGCGCCGCGTCGCCGAGGAGGCGGTGAAGATCGCCCCGGCGCTCGGCTGGGCCGCGCAAGCCGTGCTCGACGACCGCTGCGCGGCCTCCGACTGGGAAGGCGCGCTCGCGGCGCTCGAGCATACGAAGGGCGCGTTGGAGAAATCCGAGTATCGCCGCAAGCGCGCGGTGCTGCTCACCGCGCGGGCGCTGGCGCTCAACGACATCGATCGCGATGGCTCGCGCGCGGCTGTTCTCGAAGCGGTGAAGCTCGCGCCCGATCTTGTCCCCGCCGCCGCGCTGGCCGGGCGGCGGCTCGCGGAGACAGGCGAGCAGCGCAAGGCGCGGCGCATTCTCGAGAGGGCCTGGGAGATCAGCCCGCATCCGGATCTCGCCGAGGCTTACGCGAACCTGCGGCTGGGCGATTCCGCGCGCGAGCGGCTCGCGCGCATGCAGAAGCTCGCCGCCAAAGTGCCGGGCCAGCTCGAAGGCGCGCTGGCGGTGGCGCGCGCCGCGCTCGACGCGCGGGAGTTCGCCACGGCGCGCGACGCGCTCGCGCCCTATGTCTCGGCGCCGACCCGGCGCGTCGCCACGCTGATGGCCGAGATCGAGGAGACCGAGCACGGCGATGTCGGCCGCGTGCGGGAATGGATGGGCCGCGCCATGCGCGCATCCGGCGATCCGCTGTGGACCGCGGACGGCGTCGTGTCGGAGCGCTGGCTGCCGGTGTCGCCCAATGGCCGACTCGACGGCTTCACCTGGCGCGTGCCGCTGGCCGAGCTCGGGGTCAGCCGGCCGGTGGTCGAAGTGATGCCGCCGCCTGCCCCGCCGGTTGAGCCAGTCGTGATTGCGCCGGCGCCGGAGCCTGAACCCGCCCCGAAGCCCGAGCCGGCCGAAGCCGCCGCCGACCCGGTGGAACCGCCGAAGCCGGCGCCCGTCCCGGCCGCCTATCCGCCGGCCGCCAAGGTCGAGCCCAAGGCCAAGCCGGTCGAACCCGTGATTCCGCTGGTGCACGTGCCTGACGACCCCGGCCCCGATGCCGTCCTGGACGGCGACGCACTCCGGGGTGCCACCCCGGCCTCCGGCGATGCCTGGCAGCGCATCCGCAAGCTGTTCCATTAGCCCCGGCCAAACCGGGGCGTATTGCTTGCCAAGCCCGGCCGGCGCCGATATCAGTGGCGCGGTTTCAGCCGGCGTAGCTCAGCGGTAGAGCACCCGCTTCGTAAGCGGGTGGTCGGGGGTTCAAATCCCTCCGCCGGCACCAGCCTTCGCTCGCAGCGCGAGCTTCGGCTAGGCAGGCCAGCCTTCGCGGCCAAGGCCGCTTCGGCTTGGCAAGCCACCCTTCGCTCGCAACGCGAGCTTCGCCTTGGCAAGCTATTTCGCGAAACCCATACTCTGTCGTCCCCGCGCACGCGGGGACCCATACGCTGTGCCCTATCGATAGACTGTGGAGTATGGGTCCCGGGCCTCGCAAACGCTCGCCCGGGACGACGGTGACAAGTGCCGCCTCACCTTTCGCGCATGATGTGAATGTGAATTGCAACGTTGCCGCGTCGCCACGCGTTCCCAATTGAATCAATTCTCACATCATTTGTTCGCATCCATCAAGAAAACTGTGGGAGGACCAGCGCCGCTGTTGCGCTCGTTCGATTCCAGGTGGAAGAAATAATGTCGTCACACTTTTTCGCTGCTGTTGAAGTAGAGTGCAGCGTAGGCGTGACGCTGAGCGCCGGTCCCCCTTCACGAGTCCGCAATTAGAGTCCCGCAATGGCCAGACCCGCAGTGATTCTCGTTGGTGCCGACAAAGGTGGCGTCGGTAAGACCACGGTCGCCCGCACTTTGCTCGATTACTTCGGCGCGCATCAGACGCCGACCCGCGCCTTCGACACCGAGGCGCCGCGCGGCACGCTCAAGCGCTTCCATCCCGAGATCACCGAAGTCGTCGATGTGACGGCGGTGCCGGACCAGATGAAGATCTTCGACACCCTCGGCAGCGCCGCCGCGCGCGTGACGGTGATCGACGTGCGCGCCGGCCTTCTGTCGCCGACCTTGCAGGCGCTCGCCGACATCGGCTTCCTCGAGTCGGCCAAGAAGGGGCAGATCACCTTCGCGGTGTTCCACATCCTCGGGCCGTCGATCGCCTCGCTCGACGAGATCAAGGAAGCCGCGCGCTTCGTCGGCGATGCCAGCTACTTCCTGGTGAAGAACTTCATCAACAATACGTCGTTCTTCGATTGGGATCCGGCGACCTACAATTCCTACTTCAAGCAGATCAAGAACGCCGAAGAGATCGTCATCCCCAAGCTCAACGAGATGGCCTGCGAGCAGGTGGAAGTGGCGAGCGTTCCTTACGTCTCGTTCGTGGCCAACAAGAATGGCAAGGGCGACGCGGCGAATTATTCCTTCGTGCTGCGCGGCTACGTGCGCCACTGGCTCGGCCAGGTCTGGGGCGAATACGACCGGGTCAAGCTCATCGACCTGGTGTCGCCGAGCTTGGAAAATAACGTTCGTCAGGTCGCCGGATAGGGTCTTCCGGCTGCGCCGTTGCGCGGGCGGCGTCCGGTGAAGCGATGTCGTTCCGCACCTCCATCACCATCATTGCCTCGCCGCGCCCGCGAGTCGGCAAGACTCTGCTGGCGCGGCTGGTGACCGATTTCCATCGGCACGAGGGCAGGGCGGTCGCCGCCTTCGATCTCAACGGCGGCGAGGGGACGCTCGCGCAGTTCCTGCCCATGCAGGCGAGCGTCGCGGCGATCGACGAGATCCGCGGACAGATGGCGCTGTTCGATTCGCTCGTCGCCAATGACGATGCCGCGAAGGTGGTCGATCTCGGCCATCAGGCCTTCGAGCCGTTCTTCGCCCTCGCCGAGCAGATCGGCTTTGCCGAGGAAGCGCATGCGCGCGGTATCGCACCGGCGGTGCTGTTCATGCTGACGCCAGACCGGACCTCGATCGAGGCCTACCGGAACCTGCGCCGGCGCTTCCCGCAGGTGACGCTGGCGCCGGTGCACAACGACATGTTCGGGCCGACGCAGCACCGCGACAAATATGCGCTGGGCAAGGGCGAGACGGTGATCCGGCTTCCCATCCTGGCGCCGGCGCTGCGCAAATTCGTCGAGACGCCGCCGTTCTCATTCACCGATGACGGCATGGGGACCGCTGGCGGCCTCCCGCCGGAGGTGCAGAGCGAGCTCGAACATTGGCTGCGCCGCATGTACCTCGAGTTCCGCGAGCTCGATCTGCGCATCCTGCTCGCCGACTTGCAGTCCTCGATCCGCCTCGGCTCCTGACGCCATCGCGGTGGCGTGCCCGCCCCAGAGGCCGGTGCACAACCATCAAAGAGCCCAAAATTTTACATTTTTCCGAAGCGTATTGTTCGGCATGGCTTCGCTAATTGGTGGGAACGCACGCCTCCCTTGTGCGTTCTCCTGGCCAGACTTCCCGCGCGCGACCATCCGCAAACGAGGAGGCTCGACCATGTGGCTTTCGTTGTTCAGCATCGTCGTCGGCATCGCTCTTGGCCTCGGCCTCGGTGCCATCGTCTTGGAAAACTACGAAGAGGACGTTCGTCCGTAATTTTCGCACTGCAATAGAGCGCGTTTTGGCGGCCAGGAGGCCGCCTTTTCTTTTTTGGACGGCTCAGCTCGGCGACAAATAAGCACGCGCGCAGCGTGGAACTTTGCGATAAACATCGCGCATGCCGCCGCTCATGTTGTCGAGACGCTTCGCGCCGCTGTTCTGGTGCCAGTTCTTCGCGGCGTTCAACGACAATTTTCTCAAAACGGCGCTCGTCTTCCTCATCCTTTTTAAAGCCGGCGGCGCCGATGCCGAGGCGCTGATCACGCTCGCCAGCGCGATCTTCATCGCGCCCTACTTTTTCCTCTCCGGGCTCGGCGGCGAATTGGCCGACCGCTACGACAAGGCGCGCGTGGCGCAAGGATTGAAGTTCGCCGAGATCTTCGTCGCGGGCGTGTCGGTCTACGGCTTCGCCACAGGCTCGTTGCCGATGCTGTTTGCAGCGCTGTTCGGCTTCGGTGTCATCGCCGCGCTGTTCGGGCCGATGAAATACGGCATCCTGCCCGATCATCTCCGGCGCGAGGAACTCCCCACCGGCAATGCGCTGGTCGAGGGCGCGACCTTCGTCGCCATCCTGCTCGGCACCATTGTCGGCGGGCTGGCCGCGCATGGCGAGGGCAGCACGGCGGGCTTCGCGGTGCTGGTGATGAGCTTCGCGCTTCTCTGCTGGGGTGCGGCGCTGCTGATCCCGCCGACCGGCGAGGGCGCGCCCCATTTGCGAGTCTCGATCAATATCGCGGCCTCGACGGCGGCGATGCTCCGGCATCTGCGCGCCGACGCGCGGCTGTGGTGGGGCGCGATGGTGACGAGCTGGTTCTGGCTGGTCGGCATCGTGGTGCTGTCGCTGCTGCCGCCACTCATCAAGAACCTGATCGGCGGCAACGAAGACACCGTCACCATCTATCTGGCGATGTTCTCCATCGCTGTCGGCATCGGCTCCGGGCTCGCGGCGCGCGTCGCGCGCGGCCGCATCGTGCTGAAGACGACGGTCGTGGGCGCGGTGCTGCTGAGCCTGTTTGCGCTCGATCTCGGCTTCGCCACGTTCGGCGTGGCGGCTGCGTCTGCGCCGCAGACGCCGGGTGCGGTGTTTTCTTCGCTGCTGGGGATTCGCGTCGGCGTCGATCTCGCCGGCCTCGCCATCTCCGGCGGGCTGTTCATCGTGCCGGCTTTCGCCGCGGTGCAGGCCTGGTCGGACGCCGACTACCGCGCGCGCACGGTCGCCGCGGTGAACGTGCTCAATGCGGCCTTCATGACCGGCGCGACAGTGCTGGTGGCGCTGTTGCAGAAGCTGGGCGCGACGCTGCCGATGCTGTTCGTGCTGATCGGCGTTGCGACGCTCGCCGTGGCAGTGGTGATTTGGAAGACGATGCCGAAGGTCGAGTGAAGCGCGTAACACTGGCGACGGCTTTCTTATCCCTCCCCTGAAAGGGGAGGGTGGCTCCGCGCGAAGCGCGGAGTCGGGTGGGGTTACCTCTCGGCTGAGCGCGCAAGCCCCCGCCCGGCTCGCGGAGTTTATCATCGGGCCGCGCTTCGCGCGGACCCGTTGGCTCGCCACCCTCCCCCGCGAGCGGGGGAGGGATAAGAAAGGAAGCGTGCAACAACCCGCGACGCCCTTATTTATTTCCGCATCGCCAGCACGCGATCGACCATCTCGCCGGCGACGCCGAGATAATTGGCCGGATCGACCAGCGCTTCGAGCTTCTTGCGGTCGGCGTGCTTGGTGATCTCCTTGTTCTCGGCGAGCAGGTCGATCAGTGGCCGCCCTGTCTTCACCACTTCGCGGCAGATGTCATAGACCACATCGTGCGCGATGTTGCGGCCCATGGCGGCGCCGAGACCCATCATCACCGCTTCGGACATGACGAGCCCCTTGGTGATGTCGATGTTCTCGCGCATCTTCTTTTCGTTCACGTGCAAGCCGCTGACGACGGAGCGCGTCTGCGACAGCGCACCGGCCGAGAGCATGAAGATCTCCGGCAGCGCGATCCATTCGATCTCCCACGGACCGGTGGAGCGCTCGTGGTCCTCGACCATCGCCTCCAGCAAGGCGGCTACGAGCTGCTTCACCATCGCCGTCTGCGCGGTGATGTACACGGATGAGATCGGATTGCGCTTCTGCGGCATGGTGCTGGACGAGCCGCGTCCGGCGTGGAACGGCTCCTGCACCTCTTCCACTTCGGTCTGCATCAGGAGTTTCACGTCGAGCGCGATCTTGCCGCACGAGCCGGTGACGAGGCCGAGGAAGCAGCCGACCTCGGCGATGCAGTCGCGCACGGTGTGCCAGGAGATCGCCGGCTGGCCGAGCTTCAATTCCTTCATCAGCTCGACCTGCACCTTCAGGCCGTCCTTGCCGAGCGACGACAATGTGCCGGCGGCGCCACCGAACTCGCCGACCAGCACACGCGCCTTCAGCTCCTTGAGACGCTGCTTGTGCCGCTCGAAGGCGGCGAGCATGGTCGCCATCTTGTAGCCGAAGGTGATCGGCACCGCCTGTTGCAGGTTGCTGCGCCCGATCATCGGCGTGTCGCGGTACTTCTTGGCAAGCTCAGCGAGCGCATCGCAGATGCCGTCGATCTCCGTCTCGACGATCGCCAGCGCTTCCTTGATCTGCAGCACGGTCGCTGTGTCGGTGACGTCCTGCGTGGTGGCGCCCCAGTGGCACCATTCGCCGAGCCCGTCCTTGCACAGCTTGACGAGCTGCTGCACGACCGGCAGCACCGGATAGCCGATGCGCTCGGTCGCCTCCTTCAGCTTGGCCATGTCGATCTTGTCAGCCGAGCAGTGGCGCACGATCTCGTCGGCGGCGTCCTTGGGGATGATGCCGAGCCGCGCCTGCGCCTTCGCCAGCCCCGCCTCGAAGTCGAGATATTTCTGCACGCGGCTCTCGTCGGAGAACACGCTGCGCATGGCTTCGGTGGTGAAGACGTTCCGGAACACGTCGGAATCGAAAATGGTGGCGGGCATTCGGCTCTCCTGATGCGTATTGCGGGCGCACGTTAGCGCGTCCGGCGTGGGGATCAACTCGCGCGTCCCGCCGCATTGCGTTAGCTCCGATTTCAGGCCCAAATGGCGCGACGAAACTTCGCCAGGGAGGCAAGCATGAACGTGATGACCAAGACGCAGGACTTCAAGCTCGAGCCCGTCCACCCCAAGCCGGAGGAGGCGCACACGATGCCCTATGCGCCGGCGGTCCGCATCGTGGGGGCCTGCGACCTGATGTTCCTGTCGGGCGCGACGCCGTCGCCGCTCTATCACAAGCACCCGCATGTGGATTCCGAGCACGTGCATCCGCACTCGATCGAGGAGCAGACCGATCGCGCCATGGCGGCGATCAAGCTGATCCTCGACGAGACCGGCGCCACCTGGCGCGACGTCATCAAGGTGACGAAGTATCTGACCGACTTCCGCGATGCCGACGCCATGCACAAGACGATGCATAAATATTTCGGCGACTGGCTGCCGGCGAGCACGACGGTGTGCATCAACTCGCTGTCGTCGCCCGGCGCGCGCATCGAGCTCGACATGATTGTCGCCTTGCCGAAGAAGGCGGGGTAAGAGAAGCGCCGCAACAAAAGCGATGCCGCGCCGCAGTCTCGCTTACCCTCTCCCCCAGTGGGAGAGGGTAAGAAGGAGGCGCTGGACGCTTTAAATACGATGGAAAGTAAATGACCCCTCTCCCTTCCCACCTCGCCAGCATCGTCTCCTCCAACTACCCGCGTTACTCCGATGCTGAAATGGCGCGCCGCCGCGCCGCCATCGAAGCTCTGCTGGCGGAAGCCGGATGCGATCATCTGGTCTTCTGCGGCGCCAACCGCTTCGGCTCGGCCGTGCAATGGCTGACGCAATGGCCGGTGACGGCCGAGGCCGTCGGTGTGCTCACGCCGGGCATGCGCGATGCGATGTTCGTGCAATACGTCAATCATGCGCGGCTGGCCTCGCAGCTTGCCGACAAGGCCGATATCGCCTGGGGCGGCGAGTCGAGCATCAAGGCGGCCCTCGCCGTGCTGGAGAAGCGCGCGAAGCCGGACGCCCGCATCGCGTATATCGGTCCGCTCACGGCCGACCAGCACGCGGTGCTGTCCGCGCGCTTCCCGAAGATCCTCAATCTCTCGCGCGGTTACACGAAACTACGTCAGCTGAAGTCCGCCGAGGAGCTCGACTGGTTTCGCATCGGCGCGCATTTCACCGATCTCGGCATGGCGGCGCTGCGCGACGGCGTGAAGCCGGGAATGAACGAGCGCGAGCTCGGCGCGCTGGTCGAAAGCGCCTATGTTGCGCAAGGCGCCACCAACGCCATCCATTATTTCGGCGTCACGTCGATGGCCGCGCCCGATCTGCCGGTGCCGCGGCAATATCCCTCGATGCGCCGCGTGCAGGCAGGCGACGTCGTCGTCGCCGAGATCAGCGCGGCGTTCTGGGAGCATTCTGGGCAGGTGTTACGAAGCTTCGCGCTCGGTGAGCCGACGCAGCTCTATCGCGATCTGCACGCCACGGCCGATACCGCCTTCGACGCCATCGCCAAAGTGCTGAAAGCGGGCGCGACGCCGGCGCAGGTGATCGAGGCCTCAGGCGTGATCGAGGAGGCCGGCTTCACCATCATCGATGATCTGCTGCACGGCTATGGCGGCGGCTATCTGCCGCCGCTTCTCGGCTGCAAGAGCCGCCCGGGTGGGCCTGTGCCGGAAGAACCCTTCCGCGCCGGGCAGACGGTGGTGATCCAGCCCAACGTCGTCACGCCCGATCACACGGCGGGTGTGCAGACCGGCGAGATGGTGCTGATTACGGAGACGGGCATCGAGCGGATGCACGCGTTGCCGAGGGGATTTGTGCAGTTGTAATTGTCATCACCGGGCCGCCGCGAAGCGGCGTGACCCGGTGATCCCGCTCAGGATGGCAGTGCTGTGCCTTCCTAAGCGAGATGGCCGGGTCAAGCCCGGCCATGACAGAAGAAAAACATGGCGTCCGCAAAACTACCCCAACTGCTCCGCCATCCAATCCGCGCTCTGCGAGCGCCAGCGATAGGCGCGGTTGTTGGCGATGTGGTTGCCGTCCTCGATCATCATCAGCTCGACCGGACCCTTGGCCTCGCGCGCCAGGCGCTCGGCGTCGGCGGCGGGGACGATGCGGTCGAGCCGCCCGTTCACGATGAACAGCGGGCAGGTGATGTTCTGCGCGACGCCTTCGAGCGACAATGTCTGCGCGTTCTTGCGCGCCTCCTCTTGCGTCTTGCAATGGCTGCGCACGCGGAACGCTTCGCGCGTCAGCTCCGGCAAACCATCCCAGGCCGCGCCCCAGTTGAACGGTCCGCCCAGCGCGATGCAGGCCTTGATGCGCTTCTCGAAGGCTGTCGCGCGCGGCGCGTAATAGCCGCCGAGGCTCACGCCCCACATGCCGATGCGTTTGCTGTCCAGATCGGACCGCGTCTCGACATAGTCGATCACCGCCTTCACCGGCACTTCATAGTCGCCGCGGATGGCGAAGTCGTATTGCGCCTCGCCCTGGCCCGGGCCTTCGAACATCAATGTCGCCATGCCGCGCGCGAGGAATGGCGCCTCGTAGGCGTCGCCTTCCTCCTTCGCCGAGTCGAGGCCGACCGCCATCACGACGACGGGCGGCTTCGCGACGCCGACGGGCTTGCGTAGCGCGCCGGCGAGCGTCTTGCCCTGATAGGGAATCGTGACGCGCTCGCCCGGCGGATTGAGATAAGGCAGCGCCGCCTGCCGGCAGGCGACGCCCTTCAAATGCGCGACCTTCATCTGCGGCACGTCGTTCACGAACAGGAACGACGCGAAATGATAGTAGACGCCGGCGCGTTGCAGACATTCGGCGGCGGTGAGGAAGTGCTTCTTCGCCAGCGCCTCGCGTCCGATCTGTTCGTGATGCGCGGCGCGCGCCGACCAGGCGGCGCACCAGCCGTCATAGTTCTCGAGCGATGCGGTGATCTCCTCGAAATCGGTGAGCACGACGCCGTTGGCGACGAAGCGCGCGCCCCAATGCGCGATCGCCGCCTTGAGCAAGGGGTCGGATGACATGGATGTATTTCCTTTCTGAAGTCGTCATTCCGGGGCGCGAGCGAAGCGAGCGAGCCCGGAATCCATAGTCCGCAGCGCTGCGGCGTATGGATTCCGGGTCCGGCCCTTCGGGCCGTCCCGGAATGACGGAGGGGAAACATCGATCAGCTTTTGTCGCCGCGCCGGTACCAGGGCATGTATCGTCGTGTCACCCATTGCACGAGCAATTCGAAGCCGACGCCGAAGGCTGCGAGCAGGATGACGCCGACGAAGGCTTCGCTGTGTTTGTAGATGCGCGAGTTGTAGAGAATGTAGTAGCCGACGCCGCCGACCGAGAGGAAGAATTCGGCCACCACCGCGCCGATCAGCGCGCGGCCGGCGGCGAGGCGGAAGCCGGCGAGCAGATAGGGCGTCGCCGACGGCAGCACGATGCCGAGAAGCACGCTCAATCGGTTCGAGCGGAACGAGCGCGCCACTTCGAGGTACTCGCGCGGCACGGCGCGGGCGCCATCCGCGACATTGATGATGATCGAGAACAGCGCGGCGAAGATGATGGTGGCGATCCGCGTGGCGGAGGAATATCCGAACCACAGCGAGAACAGCGGCAGTACGACGACCATCGGCACGGCGTAGAAGCCGTTGACGTAGTGACGGATGGCGCGCTCGAGGGTCGGGCTACGCCCCATCAGCAGGCCGATGATGGTGCCGATCGCCAGCGCGACGGCGAGGCCTTCGGCCACCGCCAGCAGCGTCTGACCCGTGGCGCTCAGGAAAGCCGGATCGATGATCACGCGCGGGATCGCCATCACCACAGTGGACGGCTTGGCGACATAGGCCGGCGCCAGCGCGCGCACGACGAATTCCCACAGCAGCAGGATGGCCACGCCGACGACAATGCGCGGCACGGCGTTCGATAAAAGCCACTTTACGCGTGGCGAAGTCTTTGGTGTGGCGACGGGGGCGGTCACGGAGACGCCGATGGTCTGTTCGCTCATCGACTATTGCCTCCAGTGCGCGAAATGCTGCTCGATCTTGAGCCCGACGCGCATCAGGCCAACGCCGATGAGGCCGATGACGAAGACCGAGGCGAACACGCCGCCGGTGTCGAAATTCTGCGAGGCGGTCATGATGAGCTGGCCGAGGCCGGTCGAGGAGAGGAAGAACTCGGCCGCGATCATGCCGACCAGCGCGCGGCCGATCGACTGGCGTACGCCGGTCATGATGTAGGGCAGTGTGTAAGGCAGCATCACTTCGGTCCATAACGACCATTCGCTGGAGCGATAGGACTTCGCCACCTCGATCAGCTCGGGCTTGATGCTGCGCGCGCCTTCCACGGTGTTGTAGAGCACGGGGAATATGGCGAACAGGAACACGACCAGCACCTTGGGTGCGAAGCCGAAGCCCATCATCGACAGGATGAACGGGATCAGCGCCACCATCGGCGTGGCATAGAGGATCATGATGTAGGGCTCGACCCCGATGCGCAGGAAGCGCACGCGCGCGAGCAGCAGGCCGAGCGGGGCGCCGACGACGAGCGCCAGGACGAAGCCGGTGAGGAAGAGCTGCGCCGAGTCGAGGAATTGGGTGATGAACTCGCCGCTCCTGATGAGCTGCCAGAGGCGCACGACGGTTTCGGTAAACGGCACCATGAAGGCCGCGCTGGTGCTGCGCCCGGCGATCTCCCAGATGGCAATGCCGATCAGGATGCTGATCCAGAACGGCGCGTGGCGGCGGAGGTATGTTGTTTGCACGGATTTCCAACCC
>Ga0310811_10002613_pt1 | contig 22550 bp, 16 predicted proteins | sample YCmetagenome_FD_207642 | JGI IMG/M metagenome (GOLD analysis project Ga0310811, IMG submission 207642) | Soil microbial communities from experimental microcosm in Duke University, North Carolina, United States - YC | ecosystem: Engineered > Artificial ecosystem > Soil microcosm > Unclassified ...
GCGTAGGTTGCATAACCTGTCATCACTAAAAATGCGCATTCGCGTCCGGAAAAGCATTTTTTTAAGTCTGCCCTCCCTGCTGGGGTAATTTCCATCCGATCGGACGCCGCAGACAGCAAGAAAACTGCTCACAGTCGCTTCGCTGGGCGTTTTTTTTGGGGTATTCCGGGGGCGCGGGTTTCCTGGCCCGAAAGGCGTTTATCGCACCCGTAATTTCACACGCGATAGGCTGCAATCGGAGACGGTCGCGCTAACGCCCTTGTTTTTTCGCTGTTATTACGGTTTCACTCAGCGGCCGGCGATTCCGGTCTGCGATCCGTCCGGATCGGCTCCTCCAGGATCAAAAATGCGTCTTTCCCAATATTTTCTGCCGCTCCTGCGTGAAACGCCCAAGGAGGCCGAGATCGCCTCCCATCGCCTGATGCTGCGGGCGGGAATGATGCGGCAGGAGGCCGCCGGCATCTATGCCTGGCTGCCGCTGGGATTTCGGGTGTTAAAGAAGATCGAGCAGATCGTGCGCGAGGAGCAGGACCGCGCCGGCGCCGTCGAGCTTTTGATGCCAACCTTGCAACTGGCCGATCTGTGGCGTGAAAGCGGACGCTACGACGCCTATGGGCCGGAGATGCTGCGCATCAAGGACCGGCACGAGCGCGAATTGCTCTACGGGCCGACCAACGAAGACATGATCACGGAAATCTTCCGCGCCGCGATCCGCTCCTATCGCGAACTGCCAAAAATTCTCTACCACATCCAATGGAAATTCCGCGACGAGCAGCGGCCGCGTTTCGGCGTCATGCGCGGGCGCGAGTTTTTGATGAAGGACGCATATTCTTTCGACATCGACGAAGCCGCCGCCCGGCTGTCCTACAACCGCATGTTCGTCGCCTATCTGCGTACCTTTGCGCGCATGGGCCTGAAAGCCATCCCGATGCGGGCGGAAACCGGCCCGATCGGTGGCGACCTGTCCCACGAATTCATTATTTTGGCGGAGACCGGGGAGTCGGCGGTGTTCTGCGACAAGGATGTCCTTGACCTGCCGATCCCGGGTGCCGACGTGGATTACGATTCAGACCTCGCGCCCATCATCAAGGCATGGACGACCCACTATGCGGCGACCGAAGACGTGCATGATGCGGCACGCTTCGAGCGTGAAGTCGCGCAGGACAAGCGCGTGCAGACGCGTGGCATCGAGGTCGGGCAGATTTTCTATTTCGGCACCAAATATTCCGTCCCGATGAAGGCGGCGGTGACCGGCCCTGACGGCGCCGAGCGGCCGGTGCATGGCGGCTCCTACGGGGTCGGCGTATCGCGTCTCGTCGGCGCCATCATTGAAGCGTCCCACGATGAGGCCGGCATCATCTGGCCGGACGCGGTCGCGCCGTTCGACGCGGTGATCCTCAATCTCAAGCAGGGCAATTCCGACACCGATCGCGCCTGCGAGGCGCTCTACCGCGACCTTTCCGCACGTGGGGTCGGGGTGCTCTACCACGACCTCGACGAGCGTCCGGGGGCGAAATTCGCCGCCGCCGATCTCATTGGCGTGCCGTGGCAGATTCTAGTCGGTCCAAAGGGGCTTGCCGAAGGCAAGGTCGAGTTGAAGCGCCGCGCCACCGGCGAGCGGGAGCTGTTGACGCCGGCGGATGCCGTGATGCGCCTGAGTGCATGAACGTGTGCGTGCACGAACCTGTGCGCGAAAGGCCGACCAGGGCCTGTTACGGGGCGCGAATTTGCCAGAATCATGTGACAACCGGACAGGGATGAGAGTTGCATGACCAAAGCTGCCAAACCGACCGGTACGGCCCCCTTCAGTTCATTCGAATGGATGATGTCGCTGCGCTATCTGCGCGCGCGCCGCAAGGAAGGATTCATTTCCGTTATCGCCGGCTTCTCGTTCCTCGGCATCATGCTCGGCGTGGCGACGCTGATCATCGTGATGGCGGTGATGAACGGCTTCCGCCAGGAACTGCTCGACAAGATCCTCGGTCTCAACGGCCATCTGCTGGTGCAGCCGCTGGAGCGGCCGCTGACCGACTGGCAGGACGTGGCGGCGCGGATCTCCAAGGTACAGGGCATCCGGCTTGCGGCGCCCATCGTCGAGGGCCAGGCGCTGGCGTCCTCGCCATTCAATGCGTCCGGCGTGCTTGTGCGCGGTTTGCGCGCCGACGATCTCAACAAGCTCGGTTCGATCGCCAAAAACATCAAGCAGGGTACGCTTGAAGGTTTTGATGACGGGCAGGGCGTTGCGATCGGAAAACGGCTCGCCGATCAGCTATCGCTACGCGCCGGCGACATGATCACGCTGGTCTCGCCGCGCGGCGCAGTGACGCCGATGGGAACGACGCCGCGCATCAAGGCCTATAAAGTCGCCGCCGTCTTCGAGATCGGAATGTCGGAGTACGATTCCGCCATCGTGATCATGCCATTGAAGGAGGCGCAGACCTACTTCAACCGGACCGGGGACGTCACGGCGATCGAGGTCTATACCGACAATCCGGACCAGATCGCCACATTTCGAAAGCTTGTGCAGGATGCCGCACAGCGGCCGATCTTCATGGTCGACTGGCGTCAACGCAACGCGACGTTCTTCAATGCGCTGCAGGTCGAACGCAACGTCATGTTCCTGATCCTCATGCTGATCGTGCTGGTCGCGGCGCTCAACATCGTCTCCGGCCTTATCATGCTGGTGAAGGACAAAGGCGCGGACATCGCGATCCTGCGCACGATGGGCACGACGCAATATTCCATCATGCGCATCTTCTTCATCACCGGTGCGGCTATCGGCGTCGTCGGCACGCTCATGGGGCTTCTGGTCGGCACGTTGGTGTGCCTGAATATCGAGGACATCCGGCAGTTCATCTCCTGGCTGACCAACACTGAACTGTTTTCGCCGGAGCTTTATTTCCTCTCCCGCCTGCCGGCCGACATGGATGTCGGTGAAACGGTCGCCGTCGTCATGATGGCGCTGACGCTATCGTTCCTGGCCACGCTCTATCCGTCGTGGCGCGCGGCGCGGCTCGATCCGGTGGAGGCCTTGCGCTATGAGTGAAGCGCCGTCCGCCGGGCAAATCACGCCCGTTCTCGCCCTGCAAGAGATCGAGCGGCATTATCAGCAGGGCGAGGCAACCCTGAATATCCTGCAGAAGGCCGAATTCGCGGTCTGGGGCGGGGAGTCCGTCGCGCTGGTGGCGCCGTCGGGCGCCGGCAAGTCGACGTTGCTGCATATCGCCGGGCTACTCGAACATCCCGACGCCGGCGAGGTCTTCATCAACGGCGTGGCGACGTCGGGGTTGTCCGATACCGAGCGCACCCGTATCCGCCGCGACGAGATCGGCTTCGTCTATCAGTCGCATCGCTTGCTGTCGGAATTCACCGCGCTCGAAAACGTCATGTTGCCGCAAATGATCCGCGGTTTGAAACGATCGGAAGCGAAGTCACGCGCGATCGAGCTTTTGGCCTATCTCGGTCTCAAGGAGCGCGTCACCCATCGCCCGGCCGAACTGTCGGGCGGTGAGCAGCAACGTGTCGCTATCGCCCGCGCGGTCGCCAATGCGCCGCGCCTGTTGTTGGCCGACGAGCCGACCGGAAATCTCGATCCGAAGACGGCTGACCATGTCTTCGCGGCGTTCTCCCAGTTGATCCGCGCGACGGGCCTCGCGACCGTCATCGCGACTCACAACATGGAGATCGCAGGGCGCATGAACCGCCGCGTCACCGTACAAAACGGAATGGTCGTCGAACTGAAGTAGTTCGCGATCGGGCGTTGCCGTTCTCGGGCGTGTGGGGATACCGGCGCTGCGACCGGGGCCGCGAAAAAAGGCCCTGTCGAAAAGACAGGGCCGAGAACCGAAACTTTGCCGGGGCTCAGACAAACCCGACGTGCGCAAGACTACGCGTTACCCCTTACGTCTTCGTTTGCGGCGACCCCGATATTCCCAATTTGGCATAAAAAGAATCGTTAACCAGATTGGCAGATGCCCGAGGAGGTGAGGGGTTCCGATTGACTGAGAACAAAAACAGAACTATGTTCTTCTTCTGTTCACATGAAGGAGAAGGTCATGTTTCGCGCATTTGTAGAAGAAGCCGCCGCTCTTGCCTCTCTGGCTTTGTTTGTCGGAATGGTCGCCATCTGGGCTCAGGTCTTCAGCACAATCTGATCGGCAGAACCAGGCGGATTGGCCGCCACGCGGCCGTCTCGCATTTTCAACCGGCGGACATCACGACGCTTGAGGACAGCGGGTACGAATGGTCCTCAATGCGCCGCAGACGGTGGACAGGAGAGGGCGCGCCGCCCACCATGGCTCCCTGATTCAGGTCTTGTTTGGGGGTAAATCGTGGCAGCCGGTCCGGGCTTTGTGCATCTGCACACGCATTCGTCGTATTCGCTGCTTGAGGGCGCGCTGACGATTGCCCGGCTGGCCGAGCTTGCGAAGGCCGATCGCCAGCCCGCCCTCGCGCTCACCGACACCGACAATATGTTCGGTGCGCTCGAATTCTCGCAAAAGCTGTCCGGCTACGGCATTCAGCCCATCGTCGGCTGTGCGCTCGCGCTCGATTTCGGCGACCAGGTGCATCAGCCGCGCAACGGCGCCGGCCCGCTGCGCAGCCAGAGCGAACGCATCGTGCTGCTGGCCGCGGAGGAAGAGGGCTACCGCAGTCTGATGCGGCTCAGTTCGCGCGCCTTCCTCGAAACGCCCGCCAATGAAGCCCCGCATATCAAGTCCGACTGGATCGCTGCGCCCGGCCTGATCGCGCTCACCGGCGGCCCGTCCGGACCTATCGACCGCATGCTGCATGCCGGCCAGTCACCGGTTGCGCAGGAGCGGCTTCTGCGCTTGCAGGCGCTGTTCGGCGACAGGCTTTATGTCGAACTGCAGCGGCACGGCACGGCGGATGAGCGGCTCGCGGAGCCGGCCCTGGTCGATCTCGCCTATCGTCTCGGCCTGCCGCTTATCGCCACCAACGAGCCGTTCTTTGCCAAGCGCGAAGATTTCGAGGCGCAGGACGCGCTGATCTGTATCGCCGAAAGCCGGTTTCTGGTCGAAACCGACCGTCGCCAGCTCACGCCCGAGCACCGGCTCAAATCGCGCGCCGAAATGACCGAACTGTTCGCCGACCTGCCGGAGGCGCTGGCCTCCACGGTCGAAGTGGCGATGCGCTGCCATTGCCGGCCGAAGACGCGAGGACCGATCCTGCCGCGCTTCACGGTCGGCACCGACGAGACGGCCGCCGATGAGACCGAGACGCTGCGCAATGCTGCGCGGGCAGGGCTTGAACGGCGTCTTGTTGAGCATGGCACCGCGCCCGGCCGCACGCGCGAGGACTACGAGCAGCGGTTGGCCTTCGAACTCGACGTCATCGAGGGCATGAAATATCCGGGTTACTTCCTGATCGTCGCGGATTTCATTCAGTGGGCGAAATCGCAGGGCATTCCGGTCGGGCCGGGCCGCGGTTCGGGTGCCGGCTCGCTCGTCGCCTATTCGCTGACGATCACCGATCTCGATCCGATCCGGTTCGATCTGCTGTTCGAACGCTTCCTCAATCCGGAACGCGTCTCGATGCCGGATTTCGATATCGACTTCTGCCAGGATCGCCGCGACGAGGTCATCAACTATGTGCAGCAGCGCTACGGCCAGGACCAGGTCGCGCAGATCATTACCTTCGGAACGCTGCAGGCGCGCGGCGTGCTGCGCGATGTCGGCCGCGTGCTGCAGATGCCGTATGGGCAAGTCGACAAGCTGTGCAAGCTGGTGCCGCAGAATCCCGCCGCTCCCGTGACGCTCGCCAAGGCCATTGCCGACGAGCCGAAACTCAAGGCCGAGGCGGAGACGGACCCCGTCGTGCGGCGCGCCTTCGACATCGCCAAGAAGCTCGAAGGCCTCAACCGCCATGCCTCGACCCACGCCGCCGGCATCGTGATCGGCGACAGGCCGCTCGACCAGCTTGTACCGCTCTACCGGGACCCGAAATCGACGCTGCCGGTCACCCAGTTCAACATGAAATGGGTGGAGCCGGCCGGTCTCGTCAAATTCGACTTCCTCGGTCTCAAGACGCTCACGGTGCTGCGCAAGACCACGGATTTCATCGCCCGGCGCGGCATCGTGATTGATCTCGGCGCCTTGCCGCTCGACGACAAGAAGACTTACGAGTTGTTGGCGCGGGCCGAAGGCATGGGCGTGTTCCAACTGGAAAGTCAGGGCATGCGGCGCGCGCTGCTCGACATGCGCCCGGACTGCTTTGAAGACATCATCGCCCTGGTCGCGCTTTACCGGCCGGGACCGATGGCGAACATTCCCACCTATTGCGCACGCAAGCACAAACTCGAGAAGCCGGACTTCATCCACCCAAAACTCGAACCGATCCTGCGCGAGACGCACGGCGTCATCATCTATCAGGAACAGGTGATGCAGGCTGCGCAGATCCTGGCCGGCTACTCGCTCGGCCAAGCCGACCTCCTGCGTCGCGCCATGGGCAAGAAAATCCGCAGCGAGATGGCGGCGCAGCGGAATGACTTCGTGAAGGGATCCGTCGAGCGCGGCGTCGAGCGCACACAGGCGGACGCGATTTTCGATTCACTCGAACGCTTCGCGGAATACGGTTTCAATAAAAGCCACGCGGCGGCTTACGCACTCATCGCCTATCAGACCGCCTACATGAAGGCGAACTATCCGGTGGAGTTCATCGCCGCGTCGATGACGCTCGACATGAACAACACGGACAAGCTGGCGGAATTCCGCGCCGAGGCAACGCGGCTCGGCATCAAGGTCGAGCAACCGGACATCAACCGTTCGGGCGTGGCTTTCGAGCCGGACGGCAATACGATCATCTACTCGCTGGCCGCGCTCAAGGGCGTGGGTGCCCAGGCGGTGGAGCTGATGGTTGCGGCACGCGGCGACAAGCCGTTCACCGATCTCGCCGACTTTGCGGGGCGCATAAACCCGCGCGCCGTCAACAAGCGCGTGCTGGAAAGTCTCGCCGCCGCCGGCGCCTTCGACAAACTTTTGGCCGATCGGGCGCGCTGCACCGCGGCTGTCGATGCCATTCTCGCCGCCAGTGCGCGGGCACAGGACGCGGTCCTGCACGGGCAAAACGAATTGTTCGGCGGACCGACGATGCGCGAACCGCTGCCGATGCCGGCGACCGAACCCTGGTTGCCGGCCGAGAAGCTGCAGAAGGAATACGATGCCGTCGGCTTCTTCCTCAGCGGCCATCCGCTCGACGATTACGGCCCGACGCTGAAGCGGCTGGAGGCGAAGTCGTGGGCGGAATTTACGCGCGCCGTCAAAGCAGGCGCGAGCGCCGGGCGATTGGCGGCCACCGTCGTCTCGCGCACCGAACGGCGTATCCGCACCGGCAACAAGATGGGCATCATCGGCCTGTCCGATCCGACCGGACAATACGAGGCGGTGCTGTTTGCCGAGGGACTCGCGCAATATCGCGATCTGCTCGAGCCGGGCCGGGCGGTGCTGTTGACGCTGACCGCGGAATTGCAGGGCGATGATGTCCGCGCCCGCGTCCAGTCGGCCGAGCCGCTCGAGAAGGCGGCGGAGAAGGTGCAGAAGAAATTGCGTATCTTCCTGCGCTCGGAGGCGCCGCTCGATGGTGTGCAGAAACGGCTCGACCGTGGCGACGGCGAGATCAGCATGGTGCTGATGCTCGATGCGGGCGCCGAGGTCGAAGTCAAGCTGCCGGGCCGCTTCAAGGTCTCGCCGCAGATTGCCGGTGCCATCAAAGCGGTGCCGGGTGTCCTTCAAGTGGACATTCTTTAGACGCGATTGCGCGATGTTGAATGGCCGCTGCACCCCGGCTTTCCGAGCGGCCGCACGACCTTGATGGAGGACGTCAGCACGGCTCCGGCTTCTGCTGAGGACTCTTGACCCACATCAGTGATATTTTCACTGGTCTCCCATCCCACTTTTTTGCAGGCCCGTATGCCGTTTGCGACGCTTTGATGCGCCCGATTTCGAATGATCCGTTTTCAGAACGACATGATAAGCGAATGCCCGTCGCACGGCCGGCCAAAGGTATCGACAGACTGTTCGTGATGGGATGGCGCGGTTCGCTCGCGGCCATCCTGATCGCGTTTGTCGTCTCGTTTTTCCTGTCTGGATTCTGGTGGCCGTATTGGCGCATCGCCGACATGGACCTCTGGATGGTGTACGAAGCCTTCCTGTCCAACAACGGACTGCGCCAGGAATATTTCGACCATCCCGGCTATCTGACGATCCTGTCGCTCGGCACTTGGTTCAAGTGGCTGCACGCCTTCGGACTTCTCTCCATCCATGCGATATCGAACCTGCCTGTGGCATTCGATGGCCCGGACTCGGGATTGGCGTGGATGCGGGCGACGCAGGCCGCGCGGCTGTTGTCGCTGCTGATCGCGCTTGCCTTCCTCACATCGTTTGCATTTTTGCTACGGTGCCTGGTTCGGGACTGGCGCATCGCGATCCTGAGCGCGTTCGCACTCGCATTCTCCGGCGGCCTCATGATGGAAGGCCGCATCGTGCGAACCGAGTTGCTTCCGGCAGCATTCATGTATTGCGGCTTTCTGCTGCTGCTTCTCGCGGCGCGCACGCAGACCAGCTACAGACCCTTGCTCGTCGGGCTCACCTCGTTCCTCGCCGCGCTCGCAATGTTGAACAAAGTCCAGTTCCTGCTGTTGATCCTCGCGTTTCCGCCGATCCTCGTGGCGTTCGGGCATCGCTTCGCGCAGCCGATCACCTGGCAATCACGCCGCAACCAATTTCTTCTCATGATCGCTTATGGCGCTGTCGCCGTTCTCGCCGCGGTTCTGGCGTGGCCGATCGCACAAGCCGGCTTGTTCGATGCGGCCGCGGTGTCGGATCGTGTGCGGCTGTTCGGTACAGAATTTCCGTTTTACCAGGTGCTGATCGGCGTCTGGATCCTGGGCTGGATGTTGACTTACGCCATCATGTTTGGCGTCGGCTGGGCTGAGACTGTATCGGCCATGGCAGCGATGATTGCGGGAGCAGGGCTGGGCCTTCTCGTGTTGATGCTTCGCTATGACGTTCACAACGCCGTCGTCGTCATAAACCCGTTCGAAAAGATGCTTCTCTTTGCAAAGACCAGTGATGCCGGTCTGTTGCAGGACGGAACGATGGACGGCGGGGCATTTGTTCAATCGCTATTGTCCGGTGTCGGGCTTCTCCTGACGCGCCTGACATTCGTTCTGAATTCCTCTCCGCGGCCGACCATTTTTCTGGAATGGGTCGTGATCGCGGGCGCGGTGTTCGCGTGGCGGCGCGGCGAGAGGAAGGTCGTCTTTCAGGTCGCGCTGTTGCTCGCGGCGGCCTCGGCCATCGATCTGCTCGGTACGTTGAGGGGCTTGAAGCTTGAATATTTCATCGTCACCGATCCGCTGGTGATCATCGCCGCCGCATGGCTTCTGGCACGGGTGCCGTCGCTGCTCATGCACCGTTGGGTGCTGCCGGTCGGTCTTACTTTGATGATCGCGACGATCTGCGTCGGGCTGGCGGAACCGGTCAAACACGATTTTGAGAATGACATCCCGCTCAGTTTCTGCGTTCCGCACCATTATTATACGCGGCGGGTGGTTGGATTTTCATTTTGCCCCTGGGCCTTGCCGGTGCCGATCGACCCTGTTGCGGCCGAGTCCGCATCGGGCGCTCATTGATGGATCCGGCGCGCCTTGCGTGCGGGGCTGAACGCCTGTAGAACCCCCGTCATCTCACACGCGGATTCTGGCTCCGGTCCCAACAATGGATCGAACGGCCGTCCGGTGGTCCATCTGGCTCCCGCAGGAAAAACCTGTGGAATTTCAGAGGGCTCACAAGATCCGCGCTAGGTCCAACCGGAGAATATCATGGCGCTTCCTGACTTCACCATGCGTCAGCTTATGGAAGCTGGCGTTCATTTCGGCCATCAGGCCCACCGCTGGAACCCGAAAATGTCCGAGTACATTTTTGGCGCCCGCAACAACATCCACATCGTCGATCTCGCTCAGACCGTGCCGATGCTGCATCGTGCCCTGCAGGTCGTGAGCGACACCGTCGCCAATGGCGGCCGCATCCTGTTCGTCGGCACCAAACGCCAGGCGCAGGATTCGATTGCGGACGCGGCCAAGCGCTGCGCGCAATATTACGTCAACTCACGCTGGCTCGGCGGCACGCTGACCAATTGGAAGACGATCTCGCAGTCGATCTCGCGCCTGCGCAAGCTCGACGACCTGCTCTCTTCGAACGACGCGCAGGGCTACACCAAGAAGGAGCGCCTGACGCTCCAGCGCGAGCGCGACAAGCTCGACCGTGCCCTCGGCGGCATCAAGGACATGGGCGGCCTTCCGGACCTGTTGTTCGTGCTCGACACCAACAAGGAAGACATCGCCATCCAGGAAGCCCGCCGCCTCGGCGTGCCGGTTGCCGCCGTGGTCGACACCAATTGCGATCCGGCCGGAATCACCTACGTCGTGCCGGGCAATGACGACGCCAGCCGCGCCATTACGCTTTACTGCGACCTGATCGCACGCGCCGCGCTCGATGGCATTTCGCGCGCTCAGGGCGGCGAGCATCACGATGTCGGCGCGTTGGCTAACCCGGTCCCCGAGGAACTGCCGGCGTCGACTGGCGGTCTCGGCTTCGAGCCGCTGCCCGGTCCGCGTGGATCGGCCGACGACTTGAAGAAGCTGACGGGCGTATCGCCGACCATCGAGAAGAAGCTCAACGACCTTGGCCTCTTCCATTATTCGCAGATCGCCGCCTTCAGCGCCGAAGCCGCGCACAATGTCGGCGAAGAGGTTGGCCTGCCGGGCCGTGTCGGCGGCTGGGTCGCCCAGTCGAAGGCCCTGACCGCGGAAGCGGAATAACGCATCGATGAGGCCGGACGCGTCCGGCCTTTCTCGTCCGGCAGCAGTAGCCGGACATCCCACCATTCGGGCAACGGCGCGGCTCAACGGGGCGCCGGCCCGCGCAAGGATTTGAACATGGCTATTTCCGCAGCACAGGTGAAAGAGCTCCGTGACAGCACCGGAGCCGGAATGATGGATTGCAAGGCGGCGCTCGCGGAGACCGACGGCAACGTCGAGGCTGCGGTCGACTGGCTGCGCAAGAAGGGCCTCTCGAAGGCTGCGAAGAAGGCAGGGCGCGTTGCGGCCGAAGGGCTGATCGGCATCGCCGTGTCCGGCACCAAAGGCATTCTGGCCGAGGTCAACGCGGAGACGGATTTTGTTGCCCGGAATGAGCAATTTCAAGCGCTTGTGCGGATGATCGCACAAACAGGTTTGACCGCTGGCGCCGACGTCGATGCAATCCTGAAGGCCAAGTCGGGATCGGGCACGGTCGCCGATGCCATCGCCAACGCCATCGCAACGATCGGTGAGAACATGTCGCTGCGCCGCGCCGCCCTGGTGTCGGTGCAGAAAGGCGTCGTCGCAAGCTATGTGCATAGCTCCGTCGGCGACGGACTCGGCAAGATCGGTGTGCTTGTTGGTCTGGAGTCCGAAGGCAAGGCGGATGAATTGCAGACCATCGGGCGCCAGATCGCCATGCATGTTGCTGCGGCCAATCCGCAGGCGCTCGACGCGGCCGGCCTCGATGCCGGCGTCGTCGCACGCGAGAAGGACGTCCTCGCCGAGAAGTACCGGCAGCAGGGCAAGCCTGCCAATGTCATCGAAAAGATCGTCGAGTCCGGCCTCAAGACTTACTACAAGGAAGTCTGCCTGCTCGAACAGGCGTTCGTGCATGACCCGTCCAAGTCCGTCACCCAGGCGGTGAAGGAAGCGGAAGGCAAGGCCGGCGCGCCTGTGAAGATCACAGGTTTTGTGCGCTATGCGCTCGGCGAAGGTATAGAAAAGCAGGAATCCGACTTCGCCGCCGAAGTGGCGGCCGCGGCCGGCCAAAGCTGAGTCAATTGGCTGAGCCGCGCGACGGCGCGGCTTGCGTGTTCTGCGAAAAGCCTGCTCTCGGACCTGATTCGGGGGCGGGAATGGTCGAACAGGCGCAGGTCTTGATCGAGGGGAGTCATCGCGTGGCGCAGCCTGCCTATCGCCGCATCCTGGTCAAAATATCAGGCGAGGCGCTCTCCGGTCCTGACGGTTTCGGCATTCATCAGCAGACGCTCGAGGCGATTGCGACCGATCTCGTGCGCGTGGCCGCGATGGGCGTCGAACTCGCCGTCGTCGTCGGCGGCGGAAATATCTTTCGCGGCGTTGCCGTCTCCGCGAAGGGCGTGCCGCGTCCGACCGCCGATACTATGGGAATGCTCGCGACCGTGATGAACGCCATCGCGGTCCATGCGGCCATCACGGCACAGGGCAAGGCGGCACGCGCGCTCTCCGCGCTCGAGATGCCGGAAGTCTGCGATCTCTACACACGCGGCCGGGCGATCGAAGACCTTGCCCAGGGGCGCATCGTCGTGCTCGCTGCCGGCACCGGCAATCCGTATTTCACCACCGACACGACCGCGGTGCTGCGCGCCGCCGAACTCGATTGCGAGATTGTCTTCAAGGCGACCGATGTCGATGGCGTCTATTCCGCCGACCCGAAGAAGGACGCCAAGGCCAAGCGTTATGAAACGCTGACCCATGACGAGGCGCTTAACCAGAACCTGAAAGTCATGGATTCGACGGCGTTCGCCCTTGCCCGCGAAAACCGAATGCCTATCATCGTTTTCTCGATCCGTGAGGCTGGCGCGATCGAGGCTGTCCTGCGCGGCAAAGGGCGGTCGACGCGTGTCGGGTGAGGCCGGACGGGTTGACAGCCGTGCACTCAAACACGCGCTGTAACGATAATCGCCGTCGATGCTGTTATCCCATAAGGTGCATCACACGTCCGTATGAAGAGTGACCGAGGGAGAGCGCCGACAAGGCGCTGAACAAGATGTCCGACAACCACGATCTGAACGAGATCAAACGCCGCATGCAGGGCGCGATCCAGTCTTTCAAGCAGGAACTGACCGGCCTGCGCACCGGCCGGGCGACCGCAACCTTGCTCGATCCGGTGCAGGTCGAGGCCTATGGCTCGCACATGCCGCTCAACCAGCTCGCCACCGTCAGCGTGCCGGAGGCGCGGCTGATCAGTGTGCAGGTATGGGATCGTTCCATGGTGCATCCGGTGGAGAAGGCGATCGTCAATTCCAACCTAGGTTTGAGCCCCTCGACCGAAGGTCAGGTCATCCGCCTGCGTATTCCGGAATTGAACGAGGAACGCCGCAAGGATCTCGCCAAGGTTGCGCATAAATATGCCGAGGCCGCGCGCGTGGCGGTGCGGCATGTTCGCCGCGACGGGCTCGACACCCTCAAGAAGCTGGAAAAGGATTCGAAAATCAGCAAGGACGACCACGAGCGCGAGTCCGAGCAGGTACAGAAGGCGACCGATCAGGCGATCAGCGATGTCGACCAGTTGCTGGCTGCCAAGGAAAAGGAAATCATGACGGTCTGATTTGCGGCAATGCGGCCGCACCGGTGCCGAAACAAGATGACCGAAATGAATGCCAGTGGCCCACGCGACGTTCCATGCCATGTCGCCATCATCATGGATGGCAATGGACGCTGGGCGGCGCAGCGCGGCCTGCCACGGGTGGAGGGCCACCGGCGTGGCGTGGAGGCGTTGCGTCGTACCGTGCGCGCCGCCGCCGATCTTGGCATCCGCTATCTGACGATCTTCTCTTTCAGTTCGGAGAACTGGACGCGGCCGCCCACGGAAGTCCGCGACCTCCTCGGTCTGCTGCGCCGCTTCATTCGCCATGACCTTGCAGATTTGCACCGCAGCAACGTGCGCTTGCGCGTCATCGGCGAACGTCACGGTCTGACGCCGGATATCCGCCGTTTGCTGGAAGAGGCCGAGGACCTGACGCGGGCCAACACCGGCCTTACGGTCGTTGTCGCATTCAACTATGGTAGCCGGCAGGAAATCGCCAACGCGGCAAAGCGGATCGCGCGCGAGGCAGCCGAAGGCCGGCTCGATGCAAACACGGTCACGGCGGATTTGATAGGCCAGTATCTCGATGCGCCAGACATTCCCGATCCCGATCTCATTATCCGCACCAGCGGGGAACAGCGCCTGTCGAATTTCCTTCTGTGGCAGGCGGCCTACAGCGAACTCGTTTTCATTCCGACCTATTGGCCGGATTTCGATCGCGCCCTGCTCGAACAGGCGGTTTCCGAATATTGCCGCAGGGAGCGCCGGTTCGGCGGTCTGGTCGCGAAAACTGGATCTTGATCTGTGACGGTGAGCGAGGTCGTGCCGAAATTGGACGAGAGCAGGGGGCGGAACCTCTTGTGGCGGGTCCTGTCGGCTCTGGTGCTCGCACCCCTGGCCGTGGGCGCCGCTTATATGGGCGGCTGGGCCGTTCTCGTCTTCTGGGGGATCGCGGCGTTCGGCGTGTTCTGGGAATGGATCACGCTGTTCTCTGCGTTGGAGCGCCGGCTCGTCTTTGGCCTGGGCGCGACCGCCATCACGTTGGCTGGCCTGATGGGATGGATCGGGCGCATCCGGCTTCCGTTCTTCATTATCATCCTCGGCAGCATGGCGATCGGCGTGCTGGCCCGAACGAGCCAGCGGTCCTGGATCGTCGCGGGTGTTCCCTACGCCGGGACGCTTGTGGTGGCGCCGGCTGCGCTGACGCGCGAACCGCTGTATGCCTTTCCGGCGATGATGTTCGTCATGGCCATCGTCTGGATGACGGACATTTTCGCTTATGCGGGCGGACGTCTTGTCGGCGGCCCGCGCGTGTGTCCGGCGATCAGCCCCAACAAGACGTGGAGCGGCGCAATCACCGGAACGATAGCGGGCATCATCGGCGGCGTTGCCGTCGCGCACGGGTTCGGCCTTCCCAACGCCGTGACACTCGGCGCGATCGCTTTCGTCCTGTCGATTCTCGCGCAGTTCGGTGACTTCTTCGAATCCTACGTCAAACGTCAACGCGGCGCGAAAGACACGGGCAGCATTATTCCGGGACATGGCGGACTGATGGACAGGCTCGATGGCTTCGTTTTTGCCGTTTTTGCTGCAGCCGTGATCGGAATCATCCATGGCGGATTCGATCATGCCGGCGCCGGCCTTTTGTTATGGTGATGCAATGACTCCTCCCGCTCCCTTGACGCGCCACCGCAAGGCGCCGGCAAGCGCTGCGCGCAGTATCACGCTGCTCGGCGCAACCGGCTCCATCGGCGCAAGCACGGTCGATCTGCTCAAGCGCGGCTCCTATCGCGTGGAAGCGGTGACGGCCCATCGCAATGCGGCGGCGCTGGCGCAGATCGCGCGCGACCTCAAGGTCCGTTTTGCCGCCATCGCAGACCCGGCCGCTTTCGCCGAACTGAAATCGCTGCTCGCGGGCACCGGCATCGCCGTGGGCGCGGGGGACCAGGCGGTGATCGAGGCGGCCCAGCGGCCCGCCGACTGGGTCATGGCGGCGATTGGTGGCGCAATCGGGCTACGGCCGACCATGGCCGCCGTCGAACGCGGCGCCAGCGTCGCGCTGGCCAACAAGGAATGCCTCGTCTGTGCCGGCAACCTGTTCATGCGCAAGGCGAAGGACGCCGGCGCGACGGTTCTGCCGGTGGATTCCGAGCACAATGCCCTGTTTCAGGCGATGGCGTCGGGGCGGCGCGAGGAGGTCCGCAGGGTCATCCTCACGGCCTCGGGCGGACCGTTTCGGACCTGGACGCGTGAGCAGATGCGCACGGCAGCGCCGGAACAGGCGCTCAAGCACCCGAACTGGAGCATGGGCGCGAAGATCACCATCGACTCTGCAACCATGATGAACAAAGGGCTGGAAGTTATTGAAGCCCATCATCTTTTTGCACTTGAATCGGACCAGATCGAAATTCTCGTGCATCCGGAATCGGTCGTCCACGGGCTGGTCGAATTCAGCGACGGATCGCTCGTCGCGCAGCTTGGCGCCCCCGACATGCGTATCCCCATCGCGCACTGTTTGGCCTGGCCGGAACGGCTGGACGGACCGGCGCCGCGGCTTGATCTGGCAAAGATCGCGACGTTGCATTTCGAGGAGCCCGATCCGGTGCGATTTCCGGCTCTGCGGCTGGCGCGCGACGCCCTGCGGGCAGGATCCACGGCCGCGAACGTCCTTAACGCCGCGAACGAAATAGCGGTCGAGGCTTATATCGCCGGCCGCATCGGCTTCATGGCCATTCCCGCGCTCGTCGAGGCCACACTTGAGCGCGCGGTCAAGGAAGGTGCGACAAAAGAGCCTCAAAACATCGACGAGGCTCTGGATATTGACCATGTTTCGCGATCGTGGACCCGGGACCTCTTGCCTGAAATTGCCTTAAAGGCATTTTAGGTATCTGAGCATAGCCGTTAACCGGGTCAGGAGAGACCATGGACTTCAATGTGTTTGGTGGCCTGGCCACCTTCGGTGGCGGCGTTCTGTATTACGTTGTCCCATTCATCTTCGTCCTGACCATCGTCGTCTTCTTCCACGAGTTCGGCCATTTCATCGTTGCCCGTTGGGCCGGGGTGAAGGTTCTTGCGTTCTCGATCGGGTTCGGCCCGCAACTCTTCGGCTTCAACGATCGCCATGGAACGCGCTGGAAGATCTCGGCCATTCCGCTTGGCGGCTATGTTAAATTTTTCGGCGACGAAAACGCTGCAAGTGTGCCGGACACCGAAGCCGTTGCGCAGATGAGCACCGCCGAGCGGGGGCAGAGCTTTTTCCATAAGCCGGTGGGCAAGCGGGCGGCCGTCGTGGTCGCCGGACCGCTCGCGAATTTCATCCTGGCGATCGTGATCTTCGCCGGTGTGTTCGCGATTTACGGCAAGCAGACCATTTTGGCGCGCGTCGATACCGTGCAGGCCGGCAGCGCGGCCGAGGCCGCCGGGATCAAGACCGGCGACGTCATCCTCTCGATCAACGGCGAGAAGATCGGCAGCTTCTCGGACATGCAGCGCATCGTGAGCACCAGCGCGGGAGAGACCCTCACATTGGGCGTGGAGCGCGGCGGCCAGCCGCTGACTCTGAAGGCGACGCCGCAAATGCGTGAAGTGAAGGACAATTTCGGCGGCACGCATCAAATGGGCATGCTGGGCATCAGCCGCTCGACGTCGGCGGCCGATGTCAAATTCGAACGGGTGAACCCGATTGCCGCCGTCGGAATGGGCGTGCAGGAAACCTGGTTCATCGTCGACCGGACCTTGAGCTATCTCGGCGGAGTCGTATCCGGGCGGGAGAAGGCGGACCAACTCGGGGGGCCGATCCGGATCGCCCAGGTCTCTGGCCAGGTGGCCAATGCCGGCGGCATGCTCGGCCTGCTCCATCTCGCAGCCGTCCTGTCGGTCTCCATCGGACTGTTGAATCTATTTCCGATCCCGCTGCTCGATGGCGGGCATCTTATGTTTTACGCGATTGAGGCGGCGCGCGGCCGTCCGCTTTCCGATCGGGCTCAGGAATATGGATTTCGGGTGGGGCTGGCGATCGTCTTGATGCTGATGATCTTCGCGACCTTCAACGATGTCGTACACATTTGGAAGTCGTGACGGTAAAGGATTAAGCTGTTGCGTTTCTGCAACTTTTGCCGATGAACGCGCAGAAGTCGGGGGAGCCCGGTTTGCTCCGGAGGGGAAAGTCTGTACAAGTTTGGATTCGTCGGGGTATGCCGTTCGGGGCATTATCCGGGGTTGCCGCTTGAATTAGACTTTGGGAAATGGGTGCGGTGCGGATGGCTTGTGGGGAACGGATGTTTCGTGCGGTGGGTTTTGCTTGCCTCATCGTCGGGGGGCTTGTTGGGGCGAGTTTGACGGCAGCGGTGGTCACCGCGCAGCCCGCGCTTGCACAGGCTTCGAGCAATATCGTCGTGCAGGGCAATCGACGCGTCGAAGCGTCGACGATCCGCTCGTACTTCAAGGGGCCCCGGCTCGACGCGCCGACGATCGATGAGGCCATCAAGTCGCTCTACGGTACCGGCTTGTTCCAGGACGTTCAGGTCAGTCACGCCGGTGGGCGCCTTGTGGTGACCGTCGTCGAAAACCAGGTCATCAATCGCGTCGCCTATGAAGGCAACAAGAAGGTCAAAGACGAGCAGCTCAATCTCGAAGTGCAGTCGAAGGCGCGCGGCACGTTTTCGCGTCCGCTTGTACAAGCCGACACGCAGCGCATCGTCGACATTTATCGCAGGCTCGGCCGCTTCGACGTGACCGTCGATCCGAAGATCATCGATCTGCCGAACAATCGTGTCGATCTCGTTTTCGAGATCCACGAAGGTCCGAAGGTCGGCGTGAAGGACATCGTCTTCGTCGGCAATCACGCTTATTCGGATTACCGTCTGAAGGATCAGATCAAGACCAGCGAAAGCAATTTCCTGAGCTTCCTGCAGACGCAGGACGTCTATGACGCCGACCGCATCGAGGCCGACCGCGATCTGCTGCGCCGCTTCTATCTCAAGCATGGCTATGCCGATGTGCGCGTCGTGTCCGCCGTCGGAGCATATGATCCGTCGAAGAAGGGCTTTGTTGTCACCTTCACCATCGACGAGGGGCCGCAATATCACGTCAGCACCGTCGACGTGATCTCGAACGTGCACGATCTCGATCCCAAGCAATTGCGTTCGCGGTTGAAGGTGAGCGCCGGCGATATCTACAACGCCGACGCCGTCCAGAAATCTGTCGAGGACATGACCGTCGAGGCGGCCAAGCGCGGCTATGCCTTTGCGACGGTGCGTCCGCGCGGCGACCGTAATTATGCGCAGCACACGGTCAGCGAAGTGTTCGTGATCGAAGAGGGGCCGCGCGCCTATATCGAGCGCATCGACATTCACGGCAACACGCGCACGCGCGATTACGTCATCCGTCGCGAGTTCGATATCGCGGAAGGCGACGCCTACAACCGCGCGCTTGTCGACCGCGCCGAGCGCCGGCTGAAGAACCTCAACTACTTCAAGACGGTCAAGATCACCAACGAGCCTGGTTCCGCGCCTGACCGCGTCATCCTCAACGTCACCGTCGAGGATCAGCCGACCGGAGAATTCTCGGTCGCCGGTGGCTATTCAACGTCGGACGGCTTCCTCGCCGAGGTCAGCGTCGGCGAGCGCAACCTGCTTGGCCGCGGCCAGTACGCGAAGGCATCCGTTCAGTACGGCCAGCGCGCGCGCGGCTTCCAGGTGTCCTATGCCGAACCCTATCTTCTCGGCTATCGGCTGGTCGGCGCCGTCGACATCTTCGTGAAGCAGACCTTCGCGTCGAACTATCTGTCCTATGACACGCGGACGGCGGGCGGCAATTTGCGCCTCGGCTTCGCGCTGACGGAAGAGCTTGGCCTGCAACTGCGCTATTCGGCCTATCAGCAGGAAATCTCGCTGCCGGATTATTTGCAGAATTGTAATAACAACGGTGCCAATCCTCTCTTCTTCACGCCTGATTTTCAGCTCACCCACGGCGGTGCCTTGGCCTCCAACTGTTACTCAGACGGCGAAGCCTCGCTGCCGGTCCGCATCGAACTGTCGCGTGGCAAGACGTTCACCTCGCTGGTCGGCTATAGCCTGAGCTACAATACGCTCGACAATAACCGCAATCCGACCGCGGGCTTCCGCGCCGAACTCAAGCAGGATTTTGCTGGCGTTGGCGGCGACGTGAACTTCATCCGCACCACCGGCGATATCCGCGACTACCATGAAGTCTATCCGGATGTGGTCGGCGTCCTGCATCTCCAGGCCGGTAATCTGGCCGGTTGGGGGGACAAGGACCTGCGCATGCTCGACCACTTCCAGATGGGCCCGGCGCTCGTCCGTGGTTTTGCGCCTTCCGGTATCGGACCGCGTGACATCACCGTTGGAACCGCGAACGACGCCTTGGGCGGCACGAATTACTGGGGCGCGAGCGTCGAGTTCCAGACGCCGCTGGTCTTCCTGCCCAAGGAAGTCGGCATCAAGGCTGCGGTCTATGCCGATGCCGGATCGCTCTGGGATTACAAGGGTCCGACTTCATCCGTGATTACGAACGAGTCCATCATTCTCGGTGACTCCGCCAGCATCCGGAGTTCGGTTGGCGCCGGCTTGATCTGGGACTCGCCGTTCGGTCCGCTGCGGTTCGACGTGGCCTTCCCGATCACCAAAGAGTCGTATGATCGCACGCAGGTGTTCAGCTTCGGCGGCGGCACCAAGTTCTGATCGGAATCCCGGGTCTAAAAACCTCGATTTCAGGGCCTTTGGTTCCAGGAAACGCGTATAAGTACCGCGTATGATGAGCGACACGGAGTTCTTCGCGCCGACGCGGTCTTTCACGCTGGGAGAGATCGCCGACCTTTGTAAGGCCGAACTGGCGCCGGGGGCGCCGGCCGACCGGGTCATCACCGGGGCCGGAGCGCTCGATCGGGCCGGGCCGGGCGACCTGTCTTATATCGAAACCCGGAAATTTGCAGACGGCGTCGCCCGCACACGGGCCGGTGCCTGTTTGGTCTCCTCGAAACTCGACGTCCCGCTGCCGCCAGACATGGCCGTGCTGCGCGTCCAGGCGCCGTACCGCGCCTTCGTTGCGGTGTTGCAGCAACTTTATCCCGATGCCTGGCAGCCGTCTTCGCTGCGGCGTGGCATCGTCGCTCCCCAGGCCAATGTGGATCCGTCCGCGCGACTCGAAGAGAACGTCACCGTCGAGGCCGGCGCCGTCGTGCAGGCTGACGCCGAGATCGGGGCGGGGACGGTCATCGGCGCCAATGCCGTCATCGGCCCGCGGGTCCGGATCGGCCGGAACTGCTCCATCGGGTCGAATGCGACTGTGTTCCATGCTCTGATCGGTGACTGTGTGACGCTGCATGCCGGCGTGCGCATCGGCCAGCCCGGGTTCGGCTATGTGATGGGGCCGTCGGGTCACGTCAAAATCCCGCAGATCGGGCGCGTCATTATCCAGGACAATGTGGAGATCGGCGCCGGCACCGCCATCGATCGTGGCGGCCTGCGTGATACGGTGATCGGCGAGGGAACAAAGATCGACAATCTCGTCCAGATCGCCCACAACGTCTCCATTGGGCGGCATTGCGTCATTGCGGCGCAATGCGGCATATCCGGCAGTTCGACGATCGGAGATTTCGTTTTGCTTGCCGGGCAGGTCGGCGTCGCGGATCATGTTACGATCAGTGAAGGCGTCCAGATCGGCGCCAAGAGCGGCGTTATCGGCAATCTTGGCCCGGGGACGAAATGGATGGGCTATCCCGCCATGCCGAACCTCGAGTATTTTCGTATCATGGCGAAGATCCGCCAAGTCACGCGGTTCAAGCCGAAACCGGCGGCATCCGACGAGAGCGGCGAGTCGTAGGTCTGCCCTGAGGCGGGCCGCGGAATTTGAGAGCACGTGGAATGGATCAGGTGGGCGGACAAGCGGACGCGAACGGCGCCACGATTGAGGCACAGCGCCTGCTGGAACTGCTGCCGCACCGTTATCCGTTTCTGCTGGTCGACCGCATCACGTCGATGCGCGCCGATGAGTTCTGCATCGGCATCAAGAACGTGACGTTCAACGAGCCGTTTTTCCAGGGACACTTTCCCGGGCGGCCGGTCATGCCCGGCGTGCTGCTGCTCGAAGGCATGGCGCAGAGCGCCGGTGCGCTCTGCATGCATCATCTCGGCATCGGCAAGGACAATACGGAGGTCTTCTTCGTCACCATCGACAAGGCGAAATTCCGCAAGACCGTGCATCCCGGCGACGTCGTCGAATATCACATGACCAAAATGACGCGGAAGCGGAATATCTGGTGGTTTCAGGGCGAGGCCCGGGTCAATGGCCAGATGGTCGCGCAGGCGCAAGTCAGCGCGATTATCAACGGAGCCTGAGCGGCTGATGGCCATTGATCCTTCTGCCCGGGTAGCCAAGGGTGCGTCGGTTGCTGCCGACGCCGTCATCGGTCCCTTTTGCATCGTCGACGAAAACGTGACCATCGGCAGCGGCGCGCGGCTTGTCGGCCATGTCTATGTCACCGGCCACACGACGATCGGGGATGGCACGGTCATCTATCCTTTCGCCTCTCTCGGCACGCCGCCGCAATCCGTCAATTATCGCGGCGGGCCGACGCGTCTCACCATCGGCGCGCGCTGCGAAATCCGCGAGCATGTCACCATGAACACCGGCACGGAGGACGGCGGCGGCCATACCTCGGTCGGCGACGATTGTCTGTTCATGGTGGGCTCGCATGTCGGCCACGACAGCCATGTCGGCACCAACGTCACGCTGGCCAACGGCACGATGCTGGGCGGGCACGTCGAGGTCGGCGATTACTGCTTCTTCGGCGGCGGCGTGAAGGTGCATCAGTTCACGCGCATTGGCGAAGGCGTGATGGTGGCCGGCGGCGCCGGCATCGGCGCCGACGTCGTGCCGTTCGGTTTCGTCTACGGCTATCGTGGCATCATCGCCGGCCTCAATGTCGTCGGCATGAAACGGCGCGGCTATACGCGCAGCGATCTACGCCGCGTGCGCCAAGTTTACGACGAACTTCTCGACGGCGAAGGCGCCTTCAAGGACCGGGTGTCGCGGATTTCGACGCAATATGCCGACGATCCGCTCATCGGTCGTCTCGTGACATTCATCCGCAGCGGGGCCAATCGGCCGCTGATGAAGTCCGGCAAGGACGGCAAGGTC
>Ga0310811_10002614_pt1 | contig 22537 bp, 20 predicted proteins | sample YCmetagenome_FD_207642 | JGI IMG/M metagenome (GOLD analysis project Ga0310811, IMG submission 207642) | Soil microbial communities from experimental microcosm in Duke University, North Carolina, United States - YC | ecosystem: Engineered > Artificial ecosystem > Soil microcosm > Unclassified ...
ACTTGCACGGGAGCTTGTGCGCGGCGCGCAGCAGGGCCTCCCGGGCCACCTTCTCGTTCGGGTACGAGAGCTCGAAGAGCACCCGGCCCGGCTTGACGTTCGCGACCCACCACTCGGGCGAGCCCTTACCGGAACCCATCCGGGTCTCCGCGGGCTTCTTGGTCAGCGGACGGTCGGGGAAGATCTGGATCCAGACCTTGCCGCCACGGCGGATGTGCCGGTTGATGGCGATACGAGCGGACTCGATCTGCCGGTTCGTCACGTAAGCCGGCGTCAGCGCCTGGATTCCGTACTCGCCGAAGTTCAGCTCGTTGCCGCCCTTCGACGCACCGCCGCGCTCCGGGTGGTGCTGCTTGCGGTGCTTGACCCTACGCGGGATCAGCATGGGATCAGCCCTCCTTCGGAGCTTCAGCCGCGCCGGCGGTGGCCTCGGCCGGAGCCTCGGTCGCCGGGGCGGCGGTGTTCTCGTTACGACGCTCGCCACCGCGGCCGCCACGCTCGCCGCCGCGCTCGCCGCCACGGCCCGGACGGCCGCCGCGCGGACGGTCGCCGCCGCGGCGCTCGTCGCGCCCGCCGGTGGACGGACGGCGCTGCTCGGCCGCCGCGGCCGCGCGGGCCGCGCTCAGCGAGGTGACGTCGCCCTTGTAGACCCAGACCTTCACGCCGATGCGGCCGAAGGTGGTGCGGGCCTCGTAGAAGCCGTAGTCGATGTTCGCGCGCAGCGTGTGCAGGGGCACGCGGCCCTCGCGGTACTGCTCGGAACGCGACATCTCGGCACCGCCGAGGCGGCCGGAGACCTGGACCTTCACGCCCTTGGCGCCGGCCTTCATCGTGGTCTGGATCGCCTTGCGCATGGCACGGCGGAACGCGACGCGCGACGAGAGCTGCTCGGCCACGCCCTGCGCGATGAGCTGGGCGTCCATCTCGGGGTTCTTCACCTCGAGGATGTTGAGCTGCACCTGCTTGCCGGTGAGCTTCTCCAGCTCGCCGCGGATGCGCTCGGCCTCGGCGCCGCGCCGGCCGATCACGATGCCCGGACGCGCCGTGTGGATGTCCACGCGGACGCGGTCGCGGGTGCGCTCGATCTCGACCTTGGAGATGCCGGCCCGCTCCATGCCCTTGGTCATGAGCTTGCGGATCTCGACGTCTTCCTTGACGTACGCCTTGTACATCTTGTCGGCGTACCAGCGGGACTTGAAGTCCGTGGTGATACCCAGGCGGAAGCCGTGCGGGTTTACCTTCTGTCCCATTACCGGTTCCTGCCCTTCTTAGCGGCGGCCTCGGCGGGCTGCTCGACCACGATGGTGATGTGGCTGCTGCGCTTGCGGATGCGGTACGCCCGGCCCTGCGCGCGCGGACGGAACCGCTTGAGCGTGGGGCCCTCGTCGACGTACGCGGCCGCGATGACCAGTTCGCCGTCGAGCTGCTTGTTGTTCCGGGCGTTGGCGGCCGCCGAGGCGACGCACTTGTAGACCGGCTCGGCCGCGGCCCACGGGGCGAAGCGCAGGTAGTCCAGCGCCTGCTCCACCGGGACGCCGCGGACCTGGTCCACGACGCGGCGGACCTTCATCGGGGTCATCCGGACGTGCTTCGCCTGGGCCAGCGCCTGGTTGGCGGGCAGGTCCTTGGCCTTGTTCTCAGCCACGGCGGGACCTCCGATCGTCCTTCACGTGACCCTTGAACGTGCGGGTCGGGGCGAACTCGCCCAGCTTGTGGCCGACCATCGACTCGGTGACGAACACCGGGACGTGCTTGCGGCCGTCGTGCACGGCGATCGTGTGGCCCAGCATCGCCGGGACGATCATCGAGCGCCGGGACCACGTCTTGATGACGTTGTGCGTCCCCTTGTCGTTCTGGGCGTCCACCTTCTTGATCAGGTGGTCGTCCACGAAGGGACCCTTCTTGAGACTGCGCGGCATCTAGACCTCCTCCTAGCGCTTCTTGTTCGACTTGCGGCGACGGATGATGAGCTTGTCGGAGGGCTTGCCCGGCTTGCGGGTGCGGCCTTCCTTCTGGCCCCAGGGCGAGACCGGGTGGCGACCACCGGAGGTCTTGCCCTCACCACCACCGTGCGGGTGGTCGATCGGGTTCATGGCGACACCGCGGACGGTCGGGCGCTTGCCCTTCCAGCGCATGCGGCCGGCCTTGCCCCAGTTGATGTTGCTCTGCTCGGCGTTGCCGACCTCGCCGATCGTCGCGCGGCAGCGCGCGTCGACGTTGCGGACCTCGCCGGAGGGCATACGCAGCTGGGCGTAGGGGCCGTCCTTGGCGACGAGCTGGACGCTGGCGCCGGCCGAGCGGGCGATCTTCGCGCCGCCGCCGGGCCGGAGCTCGATGGCGTGGATCGTCGTACCGGTCGGGATGTTGCGCAGCGGCAGGTTGTTGCCCGGCTTGATGTCGGCGTTGGGGCCGGACTCGATCGGGTCGCCCTGCTTCAGCTTCGCCGGCGCGATGATGTAGCGCTTCGTGCCGTCCGCGTAATGCAGCAGCGCGATGCGCGCGGTGCGGTTGGGGTCGTACTCGATGTGCGCGACCTTGGCCGGCACGCCGTCCTTGTCGTCCCGACGGAAGTCGATGACGCGGTAGGCGCGCTTGTGGCCGCCACCCTGGTGCCGAACCGTCACGCGACCCTGCGCGTTGCGACCACCCTTGCTGTGCAGCGGGCGGACCAGAGACTTCTCCGGGGTGTCCCGGGTGATCTCGACGAAGTCGGCAACGCTGGAGCCGCGGCGACCGGGGGTCGTCGGCTTGTACTTGCGAATGCCCATGGCTGTGAGATTCCTCTAGTTCCTCGGTGCCGGCCTCAGGAGACCGGGCCCCCGAAGATGTCGATGCGGCTCTTCTTGCTGGCGTCCGTCGGCTGCGGGTCGACCGACACGATGGCGCGCTTGGTCGCGGCGCGCTGACCGTAGGTCCCCACGCGGGTGCGCTTGCGCTTGCCCTTGCGGTTGATCGTGTTCACAGCCGTCACCTTGACGTCGAAGAGCAGCTCGACCGCGTCGCGGATCTGCTCCTTGTTGGCGTCCGGGTGCACGATGAACGTGTACTTGTTCTCGTCGAGCAGCGCGTAGCTCTTCTCCGAGACGACCGGCTTGATCAGCAGGTCGCGGGCGAGTACGTAACGGTCCTTAGCCATCAGCCCTCGCTCCCTTCGGTGTCGGCCGAGGCCTTCTTCGGGCCGGCGACGAACGCGTCGAAGGCGGCCTTCGTGAAGATCACGTCGTCGCTGACGAGCACGTCGTACGTGTTCAGCTGGTCGGCGTGCAGCAGGTGGACCTCGGGGAGGTTGCGCAGCGAGAGCCACGCGTTGATCTCGTCGCGGCCGAGGACGACGAGCACGTTCTTGCGCTCGGTCACGGCCTTGATCGCGGTCTTGGCGGCCTTGGTGGACGGAATGTCCGCCACGAACTCGTCCACGATGTGCAGACGGCCGTTGCGAGCCCGGTCCGACAGGGCGCAGCGCAGGGCCGCCGCCTTCATCTTCTTCGGGGTCCGCTGCGAGTAGTCACGCGGCTTGGGGCCGTGCACGACGCCACCGCCGGCGAACTGCGGGGCGCGGGTCGAACCCTGACGGGCGCGGCCGGTGCCCTTCTGCCGGTACGGCTTCTTGCCGCCACCGCGGACTTCGCCGCGGCGCTTGGTGCTGTGCGTACCCTGGCGGGCGGCGGCGAGCTGGGCGACGACCACCTGGTGGACCAGGGGGACGTTCAGCTCGACGTCGAAGATCTCCGCGGGGAGATCGACGGTAACAGTGGAAGTCATCTCAATCAGCCCTTCGCCGCCGTCTTGACGAGCACGAGGCCGCCGTTGGGGCCGGGAACGGCACCCTTGATCAGCAGCAGGCCCTTCTCGGCGTCGATCGCGTGGACGGTCAGGTTCTGCACGGTGACCCGCTCGTTGCCCATGCGGCCGGCCATGCGCACGCCCTTGAAGACGCGGCCGGGGGTCGCGCAGGCGCCGATGGAACCGGGCGAGCGGTGCTTGCGCTGCACACCGTGTCCGGCGCCCAGGCCCCGGAAGTTGTGCCGCTTCATGACGCCCGCGAAGCCCTTGCCCTTGGAGGTGCCCATGACGTCGATCTTCTGGCCGGCCTCGAACACCTCGGCCGTGACCTCCTGGCCGGCGGCGTACTCGGCGGCGTCGGAGGTGCGCAGCTCGACGAGGTGACGGCGCGGGGCGACGTCGGCCTTCTCGAAGTGGCCCTTCTCCGGCTTGTTGACCTTGCGCGGGTCGATCTCGCCGAAGGCGAGCTGGACCGCGGCGTAGCCGTCCTTCTCGATGCTGCGCACCTGGGTCACGACACAGGGCCCGGCCTTGACGACGGTCACCGGGACGACCCGGTTCTCCGCGTCCCAGACCTGGGTCATGCCGAGCTTCTCACCCAGGACGCCCTTGATCTGCTTGTCCATCAGTAGGCGTCCTTACAGCTTGATCTCGATGTCGACACCGGCCGGCAGGTCGAGCCGCATGAGCGAGTCGACGGTCTTGGGCGTGGGGTCGAGGATGTCGATGAGCCGCTTGTGCGTGCGCATCTCGAAGTGCTCGCGCGAGTCCTTGTACTTGTGCGGCGAACGGATGACGCAGTACACGTTCTTCTCGGTCGGCAGCGGCACCGGGCCAGCGACCTGGGCGCCAGTGCGGCTCACCGTCTCGACGATCTTGCGCGCCGAGGAGTCGATGACCTCGTGGTCGTAGGCCTTGAGCCTGATGCGGATCTTCTGTCCCGCCATGGCTGTCCTTCTCTTCGTCTAGATCCATGCGGCTTCCGCGCCGGTCCAGCGGACCGACAGGGCGAGCCCTGCTGTCTTACGACCGCACGCGGGGTTCCGCATGTGATCTTCAGGCCGTCATCCACCAGGCGGTATGCCCGGCGGACCGTACCCGGCGGTAGGTCTTGTCCGGATTTCTCCGACCCACGCGGTCGGGCGTGTCGCATTGTGGCCACACGCCAGTCCGCAGGCAGGAGGCAGCTCCTGCCGTTCACTATCACTCGAGAGAGGATCGTGACGCGGGCCCGAGAACCACGTTCCGGTGCAGCTCACGCGACCTTTGAGGCCGCGGTTGCACGAACGGGCGCGTCGGGGGTCCGACGCCGTTCCGGGCGCCCGGTCCAGGGCATACCTGTGCCGGGCAACCACAACAGTGTGCCGTATACCGGGGGGTGATTCCAAATCCGGGCGCAGCTCAGGGTGCCCGGGCGCTACCTGCCCACCGGCACCAGCGTGAGCTTGGCCGCCCCCGCCTTCCAGGCCGCCAGCGCGGGCGGGTCGTCGGTGAACGTCCACGTGGCCCGTTTGCCCTGGGCGGCGCCGGAGTTGAGGTAGATCATGCCGAGCACGTGCGGGTCGGAGTTGAGCCCCACCAGCATGTCGGTGATCCAGGAGACCTTGTTCGGGCCCTGCTTCGCGCCGGTCTCGGTGATCACGATCGGGTCGTTCGTGAACGCCTCGATCCGCTTCTCGGTGGGCTCGATGAGCGTGGCCCAGGAGTCCTCGCCGAGGTTGCCGGTCCAGTACGCCGACATGCCGACCCAGTCCACGAACTGCGCGCCGGGCCAGTACTGCGAGATGTCGATCTTCGGGACCGGGTTGATCACGTTCGGCGCCCAGATCCAGATGACGTTCGTGGCGCCCGCCGCGACGAACAGGTCGTGCACCCGCCGCCACGCCGCCACGTACTGGGCCGGGCTGGTGTGGAAGGTGCCGCCGGCGCCCCAGGACTCCCAGTTGCCGTTGAACTCGGGCGCGAACACGATCCCGACCGGGATGTCGGTCTGCGCCACCTCGTCGGCGAACGCGGTGATGTACGAGTCCTCCTGCCCGGCGCTGATGGCCGGCATGGACACCTTCTCCGGCTGCCAGGACAGCACGGTCAGCGCGTGCTGCTGGTAGGCGTCGATGATGTGCTGCAGCGGCGCCGACTCCCCGTAGTTGAGGAACTCCTCCTGCAGGTCGGCCGGGATGCCGGTGGTCGAATCGTAGTCAGCGAGGCCCTTCTCGCCGTTGATCAGCGAGATCCCCAGGTACTTGCCGGTGGACGGGGTGACGAAGCTGCTCGCCGACGGGATGGTGGGGCTGGCGCTCGCGGTCGGGCTCGGCGACGCGCTCGGGCTGGCACTGGCACTCGGGGTCGCGCTCGCGGACGCGGTGGCGTGGACGGCCGCGGCCCGGGCGATGTGGAACGGCGAGGCGTGCGAGAGCACGCTCCCGGCCAGCGCCACGATCCCGATGGCCACGGCGGCCGTGGTGTACCGCGTCTTCACTTTCCGCCCTTTTCCTCGGCGACGATGCGCGCGAGCTCGATCGTGGAGTATCCGCCGTTGCGGCGCCGGTCGTTCTCCGGCCACGGCGCGGGACGGGGCTCCGGCCGGGCCCGGCGCGGGGCGGCGCCGCTGCCGACCAGTTCCAGCTCGGCCGGCGAACCGTGCGCGGCCGGGCGCCACTGCTGCTCCCTGGCCGCGGCCGCCTTCTCCCGCTCGAGCGCGGCCTTGCGGTCCGCCTCGGCCGCGAGCTCGCTGGCCCGCTCACCGCTGGCCAGTCCGTCGGCGGGCAGGCCGGCCGGCAGGTCGAACGGCAGCTGCTGCTCCCGGGCCAGCGGCAGCGGGCCGCCGCCGGGATTCAGGTTCTCCGGCAGGTTCTCCTCGGGGCCCGAGTAGAACACCTCGACCCGGGCGCGCGTGCCCCAGCCGGTCTTGTAGCAGGTGACCATGCCCCACCAGCGCATCCAGCGCAGGAACACGTAGGCCCACAGCACGGCGAGCGGGGCGAGCAGCCAGGTCAGGATCTGGGACGAGAGCTCCTGGTCGTGCCGGCGGATCGAGAGGTACCGCGCGGTCGTCAGGTACCCGACGAAGCAGACGATCTCCAGGCTGGAGCGGAACGGGACGGACTGGTGCTTGATCGGCCCGATCACGAAGATGTCCGCCAGCACGGCCATCGAGGCCAGCACCTGCGTCCAGTTCAGGAAGTTGATCCAGTACGCGTAGCTGTGCAGCGGCAGGTACCGGAAGCGCCACAGGGCCCGGATGGTCGAGCCGCGCATCCAGCGCATGTACTGCCGCTGGTGGTGCGACCAGTTCTCCGGCATGGCGCACAGCACGATGGCGCGCGGGTTCTGCACGGTGCGGCCGCGCTCGAGCGCGTAGAGCGTGAGCATCGAGTCGTCGCTGAAGTGCACCGGCCGGCCCCGGAAGGACTCGGCCAGGTAGCCGTCCACGTTGTCGCGCACGGCCTCGAAGCGGTAGGCGCCGATCGGGCCGGAGTTCACGGTGACGCCGCCGAGGGTGCTCTGCGAGGCCCGGCCGAGCAGCTGCGCGGTGGTGAACCACAGGTTGAGGATGCGGGCCATGATGTTGACCTCGTCGTTCTCGGCCAGGATGATCCCGGCCACCGACTGCACGCGGTCGTCGACGAAGGGCGCGAGCAGCTCGCGGACCGCGTTGCGCTGCAGCACGCCGTCCGAGTCGACGGTCAGGAAGATGTCGGCGTGGCCGGTCCAGCGCAGCGCGCAGTGCCCGTGCACCAGCCGCTTGCCCTTCCACTCGACCCGCTCCCACACGCCGAGGATCCCGGCCCGCTCGGCCTCGCGCAGGAACCAGGCCTCGATCTGGGTGTAGTCGGCCAGCGGGTCGTCGGAGCCGTTGTCGACCACGTGGATGATGTCGGGCAGCCGGTCCTGGTCGATCATCGAGGCCAGCGCGCGGCGCAGGATCATCGGGTCCTCGTTGTGCACCGGGACCGGGATGATCACCCGCAGCTTGCGCAGTTCGCGGCGCTGCTCGGCGGTGGGCTTGAACCTCGGGTGCAGGAACAGCAGCAGCAGCTGCCACACCAGGATCAGGTAGGCGAACAGGTACGTGGCCTCCAGCGGCGAGGTCCACAGGTCCACCCGGCGCAGCGCCTCCCAGTGCAGGAAGCCCCAGCCGGCCAGCACGAGCGCGGTGACCACGCTGACGAACTGGTCGAAGCCCCGGTGGTAGGCCGTGATCTTGCGCCGCGGCCGGATCCCCTTGCCCCCCGAGCGGTGCGAGACCGGGGTTGCCTCACGCGAGCCCGTCACGAGGGGTCTCCGATCTTCTTCTTGCGCCGGTATCCCACCCGGATCATCAGGGCGCCGAGCGTTGTCACGAGGAATGCGCAGGCTAGGACGATCACTTGGTTGCCCCCTGGTACTGCCACACGGTGAAGTGCCCGCCGTCGGGCGTGCCCTCGTAGGGGAGGTTGGCGACCATCTTGTAGCCGCACGAGTCCTTGCAGAGGGTGATGGTCTCGACGATGCTCGCGTCGATGGCCGGGGTGAACTGGCCGTTCAGGATGATGACCGAGAAGTAGTGGTCGAACACGGCGTCCGTGTACGCCTCGTTCCCGGAGACGAACTTGCCGAGTTTCGCGTCGTAGAAGCCCAGGCCCCAGGTGTTCTGCCACTGCTTCCAGGAGGACTTGCCCCGCAGGTCGTACTGCAGGACGCTGTCCTCCTCCATCAGGTACTGGGTCGAGCCGTAGTGCACGAGCGGGCCGACGGCGGCCGTCAGGTTCGCGGTGTTCGGCCAGGACTGCATGAACTGGGCGGACTGCGTCACCCCGGCGGGCGCGTACAGCAGCAGCGCGAGGCAGGTCATGACGACGCCGACGAACCTGGCCTCCTTCGCGGTGATCATCGCGTGGGCCAGCACGTGGATGAGGTAGCCCACGGTGATGCAGGCGAACCAGGCCCCGAAGTCGACGTGCTTGACGAGCGAGGTGAGCACGTCGATGCGCAGCTGGTTGCCCGGCGCCGCCAGGCCGGCCGCGAGGCAGACCAGGCCGACGAGGGCGTTGTTCCACTCGCTGCGCAGGATCGCCGCGACCAGGCCGATCGCGCACAGCAGCAGGACCCAGCCGATCCAGCTCTTCACGTCGTTGACGATCAGCGTGCGGGACACGCCGGAGCCCGCGGTGCGGTTGAGCGTCGTGGTGATGATGCCGGTCCGGTAGGACTTGCCGGCGGCGAAGTACGCCCCGACGAGCAGGCCCGCGCACAGCACGATCAGGAACGCGGCCCGCAGGATCGCGGAGCGCCGCTTCCCGAGCCGGCCGAGGGCGACGAAGAAGAGCAGGACGACGAACGGGTTCCACAGCGCGGTGGCGTACTTGGTCGCGTCGGCCAGGACCAGTGCGAGGGCCGACATCGTCAGCAGCGGCAGCCAGTGCCGCTCGGCCTGCGCGGCGCGGATCGCGAGGTACGCGGAGACGGCCATCAGCGACAGCGCCATCGCGTCGTAGGTCGCGAAGGACCCGAGGGACTGCGTGCCGCCGAGCGCGATGAAGGCGGCGCAGGCTCCGAAGGCCGCGACCTCGCTGTGCAGCCGCCGCGCGACGCCCCACAGGCACGCCGTCGCCAGCAGCATGCACGCGAGGGATATCAGGCGCGCGCCGAGCAGGCCGCCGAAGTGGTCCGCGAGCGCGGCCAGCGGCGGGTAGATGGTCGGGGCGCCGGAGAAGTACGTGGCGTAGTTCGGGATCGCGGCGCCGTGCATCCAGTGCGCGAGCTCCTCGTGCCCGGCGTAGAGGTACGTGGCCTCGTCGAGGTTGACGCCGTTGCGGGTCAGCAGCCGCGCCACCACGGCGGCCTGGACCGCGAGGAGCAGGTAGAACATCCAGTGCCGCGCGCGCAGCCGGGTGATCAGGCCTCTGCGGCCGGAGCTCTCCGGCTCCTGCTTCTCCGGCTCGTGCGCCTCCATCGAGCGGATGTCCGCCGGGACGCGCGGGATGAGGACCGTCGAGATGGCGTCGGAACCGAAGAGGTCCTCGCCTTCCTCGGCGTCCGTCTCGAGACTGAGGTTCCAGCGCCCGTCCGGGTCCTCCCCGGCCCGCGGCCGTTGCGCCATGGTCGACTTCGGCTTCGACCTCACCGAGGCCATGGCCCGCACGCTCCGCTCGAATCAAGGAGTCTGGGCACGGGTGACGCTCCCCCGGGGTAGAAGTGACAGCTGGCTCGTGCACGCACTCACGAAGTTCGCTCGCCCCATCCGGTGCAGCACGGCGACAAGTGATACTAGGCCATCACGAGGTTGGGTCACCGACCGGTCCGCAACCGTTTGGCAACAGACTCGGCGAGAGACCGCCATTGACGCACCGTCCTGGGGCGTGCTCGGCCCACTGGGGAACGGCGGCGTCGACGGGGTTACAATCACAAACCATCCGCAAGCGTCCGGGGCCGGGCGCCAGGGCCCATGCGGAATCTCGTCGCGATCGTTATGGACCCGTAACGGCCTTATATTAATGTAATGGTCTCTGTAAGGGGGGAGCCATGTCCATCTCGTTGCCGATGTTCCTGCGCGCCACCGTCCTGCCCGACGAAAGCGTGCGATGACAGTCCAAAGCGAAGAAACCAGGGGCGGCGCCGACCTCGTCGTCGTCGGCCTCGGATACGTCGGCCTTCCGCTCGCGCGCGGCGCTTCCAACGCCGGGCTGCGCGTGGTCGGCCTCGATCTCAGCACACGCGTGGTGGACGGACTGAACGCCGGCCGCTCGCACATCGACGACCTCTCGGACGCCGACATCGCCGCGATGGTCGCCCAGGGCTTCACCGCCACCACGGACTCCGCCGTGATCGGCCAGGCGAAGTCCGTGGTGATCTGCGTGCCGACGCCGCTGACCGAGCACGCCGCGCCCGACCTGCGCGCGGTCGAGGGCGCGGTGGCCGCGGTGGCCGCTCAGCTGCGTCCCGGCATGCTGGTGGTGCTGGAGTCCACCACGTACCCGGGCACCACCGACGAGGTGGTCCGCCCGGCGCTCGAGGCCGGCGGCCTGGTCGCCGGCGTCGACTTCCACCTCGCCTTCTCGCCCGAGCGGATAGACCCGGGAAACCCCGTCTACCGGCTGGAGAACACGCCGAAGGTGGTCGGTGGACACACGGCCGCCTGCGGCAAGGCGGCCCGCAAGCTGTACGAGCAGTTCGTCGGCGAGGTCGTGGAGGCCAAGGGCACCCGCGAGGCCGAGATGGCGAAGCTGCTGGAGAACACCTACCGGCACGTCAACATCGCCCTGGTCAACGAGATGGCGATGTTCTGCCGGGAGATCGACGTCGACCTGTGGGACGCCATCCGCTGCGCCGCCACGAAGCCCTTCGGGTTCACCGCGTTCTACCCGGGCCCCGGCGTCGGCGGGCACTGCATCCCGATCGACCCGAACTACCTGTCCTACAAGGTCAGGTCGCTGGGCATCCCGTTCCGCTTCGTGGAGCTCGCGCAGGAGATCAACCAGCGGATGCCGCTGCACGTGGTGCGGCGCGCCATGGAGCTGCTCAACGAGGCCAGCCTGCCGCTGCGCGGTTCCCGGCTGCTGCTCGTCGGGATCACCTACAAGCCGGACATCTCAGACCAGCGCGAGACCCCGGCCATCGCGGTGCTGCGCGAGCTGCGCCGCCTCGGCGCCGAGGTCACGTACCACGACCCGCACGTCGAGGACTGGATCGTCGACGACGAGCCGGTGCGGCGCGCCGACGACCTGCTGGCCACGGCGGCGCAGGCGGATCTCACGATTCTGCTGCAGGCGCACAGCGTCATCGACACGGGACGGCTGGCCGACGCGGCGACGCGGATGCTCGACACCCGCGGCACGACGCGCGGGCACCACAAGGCCGTCCAGCTCTGACGCACCGGATCGCGGGTTCCGTCTCGGCGGAACCCGCGGTTCAGTTCGCCGCGGGTGCCGTCCACTCGGCGAACTTGGTGTCGTAGCGCGTGAAGGCGTACGTGCTCTGGGCCACCGAACTGCAGTCGGTCGAGACCTGGCCGTCGTTGCTCGCGGGATCGCACTGGCGGTCCCGGTTCATCGACCAGAACGTGTAGCGCGCCATGTGATGCGTCTCCGCGAACTTCAGGTTGCTCGCGAAGTCCGTCTCGGAGAAATACTCGGCGGTGTCCGCTTCGCCGTTCATCTGCGAGATGCCCTCGTGCTCCCAGGACTGCAGGGCACTCCACCCGAAGACGGACTGCAGCTGCTGGTTGAAGCCCTCCAGCGCGACCTGCTGCGCGGTGGCTCCGTGGAAGTTGTCGTCGAACGGCATGATCGTGTACGCGGCCACCGAGAGCTGATCCCTCTGGGCCTGCTCCAGCAGCTGCACGCCGTGGCTGTCGGCGCCGTTCGCGGTGCTGGGGATGGTGATCGTGACGAAGAGGCCGGGCGTCTCCTTCTCCAGGATCTGCGCCGCGCCGAGCTCGTTGGCGACCGCGTTCGGGGTCTGCAGCTCCGTCCGCTCGATGTCGAAGTCGATCGCACGGACCTGATACTTGTCCAGCACGGTCTTGTACGCGGCGGCCGTGGCCTGCGGCGTGCCGCACACCTGGCCGAGCGCCGTTCCGCCGCCGCCGCCGACCGACACGGATATCCCGCCGCCGTGCTCGCGCACCTCGCGCACGATCCCGGTGACCCGGGTGTCCGTGCTCACCGGATCGGTGCTGCCCCACGTGGGAACGCAGCCGCCCGCGCTCGGCGCGCGGACGAACGACATCACGAAGGCCTTCTGCCCGGTGTTCTCGATCACGTCGCCGAGGTCGGGCGCGCTGTTGTCGGTGACGAAGTAGTAGGGCGCCGACTCGTACCAGTTCGCCGTGAGCACGGGGCCGCCCGACAGGATCGAGGGGGTCGCGGCGCTGCTCTCGGCGACGGCCGGGCTGTCCGGCTCCGTCAGCTCGAACGCGGCGAAGCTGATGCCCGCCACCACGGCCACCACGGCCGCCAGCGCGACGCCGGGCCGCACGAAGAGCGGTACTCCGCTGATGCGCGCCACAGGAAAGGACTCCCCACAATCGGTGTGTACTCGGCGACGACGGTGCCGGCGGGCTGATCCTCTCATGGCGAGCCGTTCTCAGGAATTCCGCCGGATCGCCGGGCCCTGATCCCGGCGCCGGGACCCGCGCTTCCTTACGTACACCGACGTCGGTAGACTCTCGAGCAGGCTGCACTGCCGATTATCCGGGGGGACATCGGATCTGACGGTCCCCGACAGCGACCGAAGGGCTCGGGATTTTCCGATGAGTGACATGGACCAGCGGCTCGGCAGCCGGTACATGCTCAAGGAGCGGCTCGGCCGGGGCGCGATGGGCACGGTCTGGCGGGCGGTGAACACCGACACCGGCCAACCGGTCGCGGTCAAGGTGCTGAGCGAGGAGTTCAGCGACGAGCCCGACATGGTCACCCGGTTCATCCAGGAACGCAACACCCTGATCGGGGTGACGCACCCGAACCTGGTGCGGATCCACGACCTCGTCGTCGAGGACGGCCGGCTGGCCATCGTGATGGACCTGGTCAACGGCCCGGACCTGCACCGGCACCTGGCCGAGCGCGGCGTGCTCAGCGTCGCCGAGGCCGCCGTCATCGGCCGCGGCGTGGCCGACGCGCTCAGCGCGATCCACGCCGCCGGGATCATCCACCGGGACCTCAAGCCCGCCAACATCCTGCTGGACATCGGCGGACCGCAGCCGATTCCTAAGCTGGTGGACTTCGGCATCGCGCGGATGGTCGCCGGCAGCCGGCTGACGTCGCGCTCCTCCGTGGTCGGCACCCCGCAGTACCTGTCCCCCGAGGCGATCAGCGGCATCGAGCCGAGCCCGGCGCTGGACGTCTACGCCCTCGGCATCGCGCTGTACGAACTGCTGACCGGCAAGCCGCCGTTCTACGGCGAGCAACTGCTGCAGGTGCTCAACCAGCACATGTACCAGGAGCCGCCGTGGCCGGCCAGCATCCCGCCGCAGATCCTGCCGCTGCTGCAGGCGATGCTGGCGAAGAACCCGCAGGCCCGGCCGACCGCCGCGGACCTGAGCCGGGCGCTGGACGCGCTCTCCCAGGGCGGTCCGACCGTCTTCCCGAACGTCGCCCCGATCGTCCCGGTGCAGGCGCCGCCGCCCACCCCGCAGCCGCAGCAGCCGCCGCAGCAGCCGCAGGCCTGGCAGTCCCCGGTGCCCGGCGCCGCGATCGTGCCGGTGCCGCCGCAGAGCCCGCTGCCGCAGGCGCCGCTGCCGCAGCAGCCGCCGATGGGCTTCGGCCCCGGCTCGCCGAACCCGGGCACCCCGCTGCCCGGCGGCTACGGCGCGCCGCCGCAGTCCCCGATCCCGGCGCCCTCGCCGTCCGGGTTCTTCTATCCGAACCCCGACATGTTCGACCCGAACTCGCCGGCCGCCTCGTACAACCCGAGCCCGGCGCCGTTCACCGAGGACATGTTCCAGCCGAGGAAGTCGAAGCGGAACACCAAGAAGCTCGCGCTGCTCGGCGGCGGCGGTGTGGCCGTGGTCGCGGTGGTCGGCGTGGTGCTCGCGCTCACCCTCGGCGGCGGCAAGTCGCCCGCGCCCTCGCCGATCTCGACCGGCACCGGCGGCACCAGCACGCTGGCCGCCGTCCCGGCCTGCCCGGCCGACAGCGCCGCCGTCACCGCCGCGGCGCGCTGGACCCTGGCCGGCACGCTCGGCGACTGCACGCAGTCCCCCTCGCACACCGACGCGCTCACGCTCGCCAAGGGCGCCTCGTTCAGCACGTCCGGCAGCCGCGGCAAGGTGCTGCGCGTGAACGGCGACACCGGCGTGGCGACGGTGTCCAACGCCGACATCGTGAACACCTCCAAGAGCTTCACGGTGTCGGTCTGGGTGGACTACACGACCTTCGACAAGACCGCGTACACGACCGTGCTGGCCTTCCACGGACAGCTGCTGGACTCCTTCGCGATCGAGTACAACCCCGGTTCGAAGGGCTGGACCTTCAACCACACCAGCGAGGACAGCGCGGGCGCGAAGTACAGCTCCGCCGCGAGCAAGACCGCCCCGAAGGCGAACTCGTGGACGCACCTCGTCGGCGTGTACGACGCCGACGCGAAGACCATGACGCTCTACGTCAACGGCGCGCAGGTGGCCCAGCGCACCGGAGTCGCGGCCTGGAACGCCAAGAACGAGATCACGCTCGGCGCGGACGTCAACCAGTCCGGCTCCGTCGCGGCCGCCATGGAGGGCGAGCTGAGCGACCTGCAGGTCTTCCAGAAGGCGCTGACCGTGAACCAGGTGGCCTCGATCTCGTAGCCGACCGAGCGCAGCCCGGTGGGGTCAGATCCGCCGGGCGCCGCGGAAGTCGCGGGAGTAGATGCCGGTGCCGCCGACGACGCTCATGCCCTCGGCGTCGCCGAAGGTCGGGCCGTTGGCGCCCATCCGGCTGGACAGGAAGCGGCGGCGGCCGTACTGGTCCTCGCCGAAGTAGATGCCGCAGTGGTCCACGCTCGACGGGTCGGAGCCCTCGGCGAAGAACAGCAGGTCGCCGGGCAGCAGCAGCTCGAGCTCGCCGTCCGTCGGCACGCCGTCGGCCCCCGCACCGAACAGCCGCACGCCCGGGCCGTTCGCGGACATCGACCAGGAGTGCCGGGGCAGCGGGACGGCGCCGTCCGAGGAGCCGTCGCCGAGGTACATCGGGTAGCCCATGCGGTAGCCGTAGAGGATCCGCACCAGGCCGCTGCAGTCGAGATCGCCGTACCACTCGGGGGTCGGCCTGCCGGTGCCGTCCGGGAAGCTGTACTCGATGCCGAGGTAGTCGAAGAAGTCCGCGCGGTCGTCGCGGTCGCCCAACGGGTTCTGATATCCGCCGGAGCTGGTCAGGTTGCCGAACCTGGCCGCACCCGCGTAGCGCACGCCGCCGCCGTTGTAGCGGTTCGGGGCGCCGGCCGCGTACTCGGCGTAGAGGCCGAACAGGTCGGCGGACGTGGCGGCGAGCTGTCCGGGGAACCAGGATCGGAACCACGTCGAGTCCTCGGCGCCCGCGCTCCACCGGCGCGGGGCGAGGCGGACCCACGAGTTCGTCGTCACGGTCGCCGTCGTCGTGCCGGGCTCGCTGAACGTGCGCTTCGGACCGCTGAAGACCGCCGTGCGGGCCCCGTCGGTGAACACTGCGACCCGGGTGCCGTCGCTCGTGCTCACGATCGTCCGGTCGGGGCCGGTCATCCGGTCGAAGACGTGCGGACCGGACAGACCGGCGCCGTCGAAGCCCGGCTGCGTGGTCACGTGCGCGGCCGCGGTGCTCCCGCTGCTCGCTCGCGAACTCACCGACGCCGACGCCCCGGCCGACGCGGTGTCGCCGGCGCCCGCCACGCCGACCGGACCGTTGCCCGAGCCGAGCCGGAAGGCCGCGTAACCGATGCCGGCCACGCCCAGCGCCGCCGCGCCCCCGACCCCCGCCCGCAGCACCCCGCGCCGCGACCGTCCGGGCCCCCGATGTCCGTCCGTTGTCATTTCAGTGTTTTCCGATCATGCCGAGAAGCGCTGGTCAGCTCACGCTGGGCAGCGCTCCCAACAGGATGCCCGACGCGAGCACCACGTAGCTAGCCCCGGTCACCGCCGCGATGGCGATCAGCGTGGGCCGGATCGGCTGGCGTACCAACTGATACGTGATCAAGCCGGGAACCACGAAACCGAGCGTCTGGGCGGTGAACAGGTACGGATAGTCGGCCTCGATCAGCAGATACGAGCCGGCACTCAGCAGCACGCCGAGCAGCACGATCGCCGCGAACAGCCGCTTTCCGTACAGGATCACGAACCGCTGCAGCACTCGGGTGAGGATGTACGTGGCGATGGTCGTGGCGGCGACCAGGATCGCGTGCCGCAGGTCCTGCACCAGGATCAGCGCCAGCCAGGCCGGGGTGATCATGCCGCCGGGCGAGAGGTTCGTCACCAGATAGCAGACCAGCGAGAACGCGAGTCCGATGGCCAGGCCGAGGGTGGCCGCCTGCGAGGTGAGGGTGGTCGTCGTCACTGTGTCTGGCTTCCTGCGTTCGCGAGGACGTCGGTCTGGGGGGCGGGCGCGGCGGCGTGTTCGAAGTGTTCGAGCAGCCGTTCGCCCTGGCCGTGGATGTTGCCCACGGCGACGACGGAGCCGCCGTCGGCGCGCGCGGCGATCCGGGCGGCGATCTCGGCGACCGGTCGCTTGTCGCCGCCGAGGTCGATCACCTCGCCGGTGAAGGAGGCCGGGATCGCGTCGATGGCGCTGCGCGAGGGCTCGCCGATGACGAAGACGCAGTCCGGTGCCACGTCCGGCACGATCCGGCCCATCTGCCCGTTGCGCTCGACCCGGTCCGGGCGGCAGTTGATCAGCATGTGCACGGGACGGTGCAGCGCGCCCTGCACGAGCAGCTGCTCGATGTTCATCAGGGTGGAGTTCGGGTCGTTGGCCGCGAAGACGTTGGCCAGCGAGATCTCCCCCTCCGGCAGCGCGAAGTCCTTCACGTTGAGCACGCCCGGGTCCGGCGGCGCCTCGTGCATGCCCTTGAGCGCGTTGGCCCGGCTGATCCCGAGCAGTTCGGCCACCATCAGCGCGATCGCGACGTTCTCCTTGAAGGTGATGAAGGAGAAGCCGCGCATCTCCTCGTCGCTGACCGACTCCGGATCGACCACCACCAGCAGGCAGTCGCGTTTGTCGGCCTCCTCGCGCAGGATGTGCAGCCGCTCCTGCTCGGCGGTGACGCAGACCCCGCCGACCGGCATGGACCGGGACAGCGAGCGGGCCACGTCGTCCAGCGTCGGGCCCATCTCGGCGAGGTGGTCCTCGCGGACGTTGCACAGCACGCCGATGGTGCTGCGGATCAGCTTGTTCTGGTTGATCTCCTGGAGCGCCGGCATCACGGCCATGCACTCGATCACCAGCGCGTCCGGGGCGAACTCGGCGGCGCGGGCCACGATGCCGATCTGCTCGGCCACGTTCGCGATGCCGAACTTCCGGTACACCGGCTCCTCGTGCGCGTCCGGCTCGATGAACCGGGCCGCGGTGCCGGTGGTCTTGGCGACGGTGACCAGGCCGCCGCCGCGCAGCGCGCCCGCGGTCAGCCGGGTGATCGAGGACTTGCCGCGGATGCCGTTGACCAGCACCCGGACCTCGATCCTGTCCAGGTTGGCGTAGTGCCTGCGCTGCTCGAGCACGCCCGCGACGAGCAGCGCGAGGCAGATCACCAGCAGCACGCAGAAGAGGAAGAGCATTCCGGGTCCCCTATCTCAGCTTCGGCAGCAGCGAGGTCTCGGACCACGCGGAGGCGGTGTTGCGCTGGGCCGGGATCGGCTCCCCGCGACCGCGCCGGGCGGCCCGGCGCAGCAGGTCGAGCGCGCGGGAGAGCTGGCCGATCTCGTCGGCCCGCTGCGGCACGACGGCCTCGGAGTAGTCGCCGTCCACCACCGCCCGCGAGCGCCGCTCAAGACGCCGCAGCGGCATCAGCACCATGAGATGGATCCAGCCGCCGCAGAGCAGCGCGGTGGTGACGGCCAGCATCGCGAGCAGCTGCACGGTCTGCCGCAGCACGACGCCGGAGACCGCGATTTTCGACGTGGCCCGCACGGTCGTCACGGCGAACCGGGTGCCGCCCGGCGTCAGGGTGGCGGACTTCGCGATCGAGTCGCCGTCCGCGGCCCCCTCGGCGGCGTACGCGGTGAAGCTGGCGTTGCTCAGCAGCACGCGGTCGTCCGAGTCGACGAAGTCCACGGTGCCGAGCGAGTCGTGCTGCACGGCCGTGAGCAGCTGTGCGTCGGAGAACTCGGCGACCGCGGTGTCCCCGCCGGAGATCGGCAGCACGGCGTAGACCAGCGCGGTCCGTCCGCTCGTGGCGCCCTCGACGACACCGGCCGCGGCTCCGGCGACCGAGGCCAGCGACGCGCGCGGCGAGCTGCCGCCGAGCGCGAGCAGCCGGCCGGACTTGTCCACGACGTAGACCGAGGAGTACGCGGGCGTGGCGGCGATCACCGTCTCCACCAGGGTCTCCAGCCGCGCCGGGGAGGCGATCGTGACCTGCTTCGAGCGCGTCGAGGTCACGTCCGTCCGCGCGGCCACGGCCACCGCGTTCAGGTCCTCGGTCGCGGCGGCGAGCTTCCGGTTCAGCGACGCCGCCAGCACGCCGGTGCTGGCGCCCTGGTCTGTCGCGACCTGGCCGGGCACCACGACCGGCGCCGTGCGGTAGACCGCGTACGTGACGCCCGCGGCCCAGCCGACCACCGGCAGCAGCGCGACGCAGAGCACGACGAAACCGCTCGTCAGCCGGGCCCAGAGCGAACCGGCGACGGCCGCGCGGCGTCCCGGCGACGCCTCGGTGCTGAACTCGATCGCCAGCTTGTGCATGTTCCGGCCGAGGTCGCGGGCCTCGCCGCTCCAGCCGGGCATGTCCTGCACGCCGACGGCCGGGATGTCGGCGCTCTGCCGGGCCAGCCGCCGGATCGGGCCGATGAGGCCGAACCACAGCAGGGACGCGGCGAACAGCGTGATCGCGAGCATCGCGAGTCCGGCCGCGAGCGCCAGCCGGAACTGCTGCGAGCGGCCGATCCCGGTCTTCCCGGCGGCCGCGACCGGCCGCTCCACCACCAGGTTCAGGCCGACGCCCTTGTCCTCGGCCGAGGTTCCGGTCGGGTCGAGCGTCTGCTCGCCGGTGCTGTTCAGCGCGGCGGTCAGTTCGAGCGGCGCGTACGAGACCACGATCGGGTCGGCCGTGCCGCTCCCTGAGGTCAGCGCGCCGGAACGTCCGTCGGAGGCCAGCCGCAGCGCGTGCGCGTGGACGTCCGCGTTGGCCGACGCGCTGCCCGCCTTCGCCACGACGTCGCCGTCCGCGTCCACGAGCACCGCCTCGGCGCCCGAGGAGACCGTCAGGTTCAGCGGGGCCGTCAGCACCAGCACGTCGGACGAGGACTCCAGCGGCACGGCGATACGCAGCACACTGACGCCCGCCGCCGTCGCCACCATCCGCTCGGTCTGGTTCGGCAGCCGGAACCGCTGCAGCGCGGCCAGCGAGTCCTGGTCGATCGTGCCGACTCCGGCGAGCACCTTGCGCTCACCGGTGTCCACGAGTTCGAGCGAGCTCCACGAGTGCGCCGCGCCGGCCAGGCCGCTGAAGTACGAGGACTGGTCCATGTCCGGGCTCGCGTCCAGCTGCCCGGCGACCTCGGTGGCGTAGCGCGCATCCCGGTCGTACTGCTCCGCGAGGCCCTGCGCGTACTCCTCGGTCAGGTGCGTCTGCGAGCCGAGCACGGCCGCGGGCACGGCGCTGGTGGACACCGTCCGGTCCAGCGCGACGAACGCCGCGGCGGTCAGCAGCAGCAGTGTCAGCGCGGTGCACAGCCAGGGCAGCCGCACGCTCGATCGCAGCCGGAGCACGGCGGGAGCCGCCTGCGCTTCGCTGGCCATCTGTTCCCCCTGTCTTCGTCTTCGTTCGTGGACGCCCGGATCAGCTCGACGGGCGGCAGTCGTAGAGCTGGAGCGCCGCGTCGGTCCGCTCCCGGTAGTAGGTGGGCGCCACGCGCAGGCAGTGCGCGCCGATCCAGTCGACGGCCGCGTTCTCCTTGCTCTCCGGCAGGTCGTCGGAGAGCACCGCGTAGCGCACCTGGTCCTGGGCGACGAGCGCGGCCAACTGCGCGGCGGTCACGTTCGGGGTGAGCCCGGTGAAGCCGCCGAGCACCAGGAAGGTTCCGGATCCGGCCCGCAGGAACGGCTCCGCGGTCGAGGCGGCCTGCGTCGCGGCGAGGTACCGCTCCGAGCCCTGATGCTCCTTGAGGTACGCCAGCAGCTTGCGTTCCCGGCCGACCGGCAGCGAGAGCGTGTACGGCGCCGGCAGCGCGTGGTGCTTGACGACCGTGGGGACGTACAGCGTGCCCGCCGGCCCGGCCATCGGGGCGCCGCTGGTGGACGCGTAGGCCGGGCTGAGCACGGACAGCGCCCAGCCCGCCGGGGAGGCCAGCAGCGCGGCCACGGCGACGGCGGCGGCCGCGGTGAGCGTCATCCGGGAGACCAGCGGCGTGGCGGCCGGTCCGGGGTCGATCGAGCGGTCCGCCGGGGCCGTCGGGCGGCGCAGCGCGAGCACCAGCGCGCCGGCCAGCCCGAGGCCGCCGGCGAGCCAGGGCAGGAACGGCAGGAAGTCGGAGTAGCTCGCGCCGAGGTAGACCGCCCACAGCGCGCTGACGGCCAGCACGGCTGGCAGCGCCCACCAGCTCGCGGCGCGGTGCGAGTAGGCCTGCCAGCGGTGGATCAGGCCGCCGCCGAACAGCGCGCAGATCGGCGGGGCGAGCACGGCCAGGTAGTAGCCGTGCAGCGAGCCGGAGAAGGAGAAGACGACCGCGAACGTCAGCAGCCAGCCGCCCCACAGCAGGTATCCGGCGCGCACCTGGTCGGTGCGCGGCAGGCCGCGGTTGTCCAGCAGCCAGACCGCGAACACGAGCACGGCCAGCGGCAGCAGCCAGGAGATCTGGCCCGCGTACGTCGTGGAGGCCAGCGTCCGCCAGCCCGAGGCGCTGCCCGGCGCGGCGGCGTCGATCATCCGGCCCTCGGTGCCGCTCACGTTCGCGAAGCGGCCGAAGCCGTTGTAGACGAAGGCCATCGTGAACGGGTTGTTGTCCGCGCTGCCGTCGATCCAGGGCCGGTCCGCGGCGGGCACCAGCGCGACGGCCGTCAGCCAGCTGAGCGACACGGCGAGCGCCACCAGCCCGGCCGCCGCGGCGTCGCGTATTCGGCGCCACGTGCCGGGCGCCGCGGCCACCAGGTAGGGCAGCAGCAGGGCGGGCAGGATCAGCCAGGCCTGCATCATCTTCGCCTGGAACGCCAGCCCGATCCACAGCCCGGCGCGCAGCAGCCGCAGCAGCCCGGCGTGTGCGGACTCTGAAACACGGATCGCGCCCAGCACGTCCCGCGCGGCCAGCACCAGCAACAGGATCAGCAGCGTGTCCGGCAGGTCGTCCCGGTCCAGCGCGACCACGATCGGGGTCAGCGCGAGCGCCAGCGCGGCCAGCGCGGCGGCGGCCTGCCCGGCCCACGCGCGCACCACGCGGTGCAGCACCAGGACCGCGGCCACCCCCTCGAGCACCTGCGGCAGGTCGATCGCCCACAGGTGCGCGCCGAACAGCCGCACGGACAGCGCCTGCAGCCAGAAGGAGCCCGGCACCTTGTCCAGCGTGATCGCGGCGCTCGGGTCGAGGCCGCCGTAGAGGAAGGCCTTCCAGCTCACCGCCATCGAGCGCACCGCGGCCGCGTAGTACGGCTGCACCTGGCCGTGCCCGATGCCCCAGGTGTAGAGCAGCCCGGCGAAGGCCGCGATCAGCCAGCCGGTGGCACTGCGCCGCGCCTCACGCGTGCGCTGCACCTCCGCGAGCCCGCTCCCCCAACGCAAGCGCGTCGTAACGGCCGCCATCCGCGAACCACGCCTTCCCCGTATGGTCGGCCCACGCCGTACCGCGCCACTGCGAACGATCTTTCCGCTGTGACAGTTTTACGCGAGGTTTACTCGTCGAACATCGAATCCCCGGATTTTCGGCCCAGGTGTTGCGAAACCGATATGAAGGAAAGCTGAAACCCCCGCATCCCTTGCGGGATACGGGGGTTCGGTGAATCAGCGTGCGACGACTACGCCGTGATCTTCACGACCCGGCCGGCGCCGACGGTGCGACCGCCCTCGCGGATGGCGAAGCGCAGGCCCTCCTCCATGGCGATCGGCTGGATCAGCTTGACCGACATCTCGGTGTTGTCGCCCGGCATGACCATCTCGGTGCCCTCGGGGAGGGTCACGACGCCGG
>Ga0310811_10002615_pt1 | contig 22536 bp, 20 predicted proteins | sample YCmetagenome_FD_207642 | JGI IMG/M metagenome (GOLD analysis project Ga0310811, IMG submission 207642) | Soil microbial communities from experimental microcosm in Duke University, North Carolina, United States - YC | ecosystem: Engineered > Artificial ecosystem > Soil microcosm > Unclassified ...
CCCCGCAGGAGGCGCAAAGTGCCGATGCCGATGAGCGCCACGCCGACAGTGATGAGAATGAGGATGGCCCTGATCCATGCGCAGGGTCCGATGAGTTCTTGATGCGGAAGGGGTCTACACCTTTATGACAACGCAGATACTCGAGACTCCCGAGGTCGACCTCGTCTACGACGTCCACGGCTCACTGCCGACCGCCGACGGACGCCCGCCGCTGGTCATGATCGGTCAGCCCATGGACGCCAGCGGCTTCGGCGTGTTGGCGTCCCACTTCACCGAGCGCACCGTCGTCACCTACGACCCGCGCGGCCTCGGCCGCAGCACCCGCAAGGACGGCCGGGTCGACCATGAGCCCAGGATCCAGGCTGCCGACGTGCACGCCGTCATCGAGGCGCTCGGCGCGGGCCCGGTCGAGATGTTCGCGAGCAGCGGCGGTGCGGTGACCGCGCTCGCCCTCGTGGCGGCCTACCCCGATGACGTGACCACCCTGGTGGCGCACGAGCCGCCGCTCATTCCGGTGCTCGCCGACGCCCAGGCTGCCGAGCGCGCCCGGGCCGGCGTCCGGGATGCGTACGAGGGCAAGGGCCGGGGTGCCGGCATGGCGGCCTTCATCGTGATGACCTCGTGGCAGGGCGAGTTCACCGACGACTACTTCGCCCAGCCCGTGCCGGACCCCGCCGTGTTCGGGATGCCGACCGATGATGACGGCTCCCGCGACGATCCGCTCCTGTCCGACCGGTCATGGGCGGTCAGCAGCTACCGGCCCGACGTCGACGCGCTTGCCGCGGCGTCGACGAGGGTCGTGATCGCAGTGGGGGAGGAGTCCCTGGACGTCTTCACCGGACGCACCTCGGTGGCGACGGCCGAACTGCTCGGTCAGCAGGCGACGGTCTTCCCGAGCCACCACGGCGGCTTCCTCGGTGGCGAGTTCGGCTACGCCGGGCAGCCCGAGGCCTTCGCCCGCAAGCTGCGCGAGGTCCTCGACGCCGCCGGCTGACGGCCGCCCCTTCTCATCGTCACGCGGTGTTCGTCTGGCTCCCCGCACGCTCGGACACATGACGAGCCGGCGGACACCGCGATTCACCACCCTGACGGGCGGCAGCGGGCACGCGGTTTGCGCGGGTCAGCATGTCGAGTGGAACAGGCCTCCGACGGAGGTCGTCTCAGCCAGCGCGTTGTAGCGCTCAACCGCGGTCCTCGTCTCCTCGACGAAGACCTCGATGCCCTTCTGCTTGAGCAAGTCCAGGGTTTCCGGGCATGTCTGAAGGACCAGGTCCATCCCTCGTGAGAGGACGACCACCTCGCTGCCGTGGTCGAGTAGCTCGGCGACGTCGGCGGGTTGGATGCCTGGAGTGTGACGCGTACCCGTCTCGTTCCAGTCCCAGGCTCGACCGCCGCCCGGGTACAGCTTGAAGTCCTTTCCTTCGCCCACCCCCTCGACGACCATGCGGCCCCAAGAGATGTGAGTGATCAGTGGAGATCGCTTCATGGTCGGGAGACTAGCCACGCATGTGCACGTGCGCGAGCCTTCCTTGCTCTGGAGATCAGCATCCGGATGGCTGTGGGGTTCGATGAGATCACCTCCAGGCAACCCAACAACTCATAAATTACGAATTAATGTTGACATGCTGCCGTAACGAGATACAAGATCCCTGAAAACAAACACCTCAGGAGTGCGGACATGACTGGGTCTGGCAGCCGGTCGGGGACGTTCCTCGAAGGTCTCGGAGCCGCTGTGCGCCGCGGCTCACGTCGGCTGCTGGGACACCCCCGCGCAGGCGCCGGAGCGAGGTGAGGGCGGAAACACCTGCAGGTCCAGAACAAGAAGTCCGGCAAGTTGCCCATCGCGGCGTCCGCCATTCCCCGGCAGCAAAGGAACCCGATGTGAAACGACATGTGCTCGCCGCTGTGACCGCCCTCGTGGCAGGTCTGCTCGTCGCACCCGCGACGGCCCAGGCCGATGCGGGCGCGAGGGTGGCAGGCCCGCCGCAAGCGACAAAGCAGGTGGTCAGCCCGACGCCGTACCAGGGCTGGAACACCTACTTCGGTCTCGGCGGCGCCTTCTCGGAGGAGTCCGTAAAGGAGGTCGCCGACGCGCTCGTCTCCCGCGGCCTGGCCAAGGCCGGCTACGACATCGTCTGGCTGGACGGCGGCTGGCAGGACCCGGAGCCGCGGACGGCCGCCGGCGACCTGCAGGCCGACCGGACCCGTTTCCCCAACGGGTTGAAGCCGCTGGTGGACTACATCCACAGCAAAGGCCTGAAGGCCGGCATCTACACCGACGCCGGGCCGTACATCCCCGGGAGCTGCGGACTCGGCAGTCACGGCTACTACCAGCGCGACGCGGACCAGTTCGCCGCCTGGAAGTTCGACGCGGTGAAGGTGGACTTCCTCTGCGGGATCGCCGCGAACCTGGACCCGAAGACCGCCTACACCGAGTTCGCCCAGGCGCTGCGGAACAACGCCGGCCACCGGCCGATCATCTTCAGCCTATGCAACCCGGTGACGTCGCCGGACTGGGGAAACTACCCGGAGGAGCAGCAGTCGACGTTCTCCTGGAGCTACGCCCCGGCGATCGCGCAGTCCTGGCGGACCTACACCGACGTGGGCTTCGTCGGCGACATCAAGTTCAAGGACGTGCTGCGCAACTACGACGCCAACGCACGGCACCCCGAGGTCGCCGGCCCCGGTCACTTCAACGACCCGGACTACCTCGGCCCCGAGTTGGGGATGACGGACGAGGAATTCCGTACCCAGATGACGCTCTGGTCCGTGGCCGCCGCGCCGCTGGTGATCGGCAGCGACGTCCGCAAGCTCAGCCAGACCTCCGTGGACATCCTCACCGACCCTGACGTGGTCGGGATCAACCAGGACGCCGCCGGTGTGCAGGCCGTCCGCGTCGGTCCCGCCGGCACGACGGAGACCTGGGTGAAGCGGCTGGCCGACGGCGACCGGGCAGTGGTGCTGCTCAACCGGGGCGACAGTTCGAAGACCCTGACCACCAAGGCGTCCTCGGTCGGTCTGTCCGGGGGCCGGTTCACCCTCAAGAACGCGTGGACGAACCAGGTCACCGAGAGCGCCGGCACCATCAGCGCGGCCGTCCCCGCCCACGGCGCGGCGCTGTTCCGGGTCGGCCGGGCCCATGGCCTGCCGGGCGTCCCGCACGTGGTCGCCGGGCTGCCGCAGGTGACGCGGGTCGGCGACGCCCCGGTGCCGGACGGGTCGGCACCCGTGGCCGCCGGCGGCGACGAGGTGCGGGTCGAAGTCGGCGTGCGCAACGACGGCACACTGCCGGTCTTCTCGCCGAAGGTCAGGTTGACGGCTCCCGCCGGCTGGACGGTCCGTGAGCTCAGCGGGGCGCCGAAACTGCTGGGCTCCGGCCACGCCGCCACCTTCGCCTTCGCCGTGGCCCTCCCGGCCACAGCCGCCGCCGGCAACGCCGCACTGACCGCCACCACGTCGTACGACGTGATCGGGCACGGCCACCCGCAGCAGACGACGATTTCGGCGGTGGTGGTCGCGCCGGTGCCCCCGCACGGTGAGGCCGTCCTGTCACACCACACCTGGATCAGCGCCACCAGCGGGTGGATGAGCCCGACGGTCGACCTCAGCGTCGGCGGCGGGTCGCCGATCAGCATGCTCGGCCAGGTGTACCCGACCGGCCTCGGGGTCGCCTCGCCGTCCACGGTCCGCTACTACGTCGGCGACCAGTGCAGCCGGTTGACCGCGACCGTCGGCCTGGACGACGCGGTGCGCAACGTCGGCCCCGAGGGCGCCACGTCGACGTTCCAGGTCATCGGCGACGGCCGGGTGCTGTTCGACAGCGGAGTGCTGACCCGCGACGACGTCCGCCAGGTCGACGTCGACCTGACCGGCGTCCGGATGCTCGACCTGGTCGTCGGCGACGCGGGCGACGGTGGTTACAACGACCGCGCCGACTGGGCGGGTCTGAACGCCGCCTGCTGAACCGGACAGTCGCACCCAGGTGATGATTCACCTGGGTGCGACTGCCGTCACCAGGTCTGCCTCCCGGTGCGAGGATGAGGAATTCGCCGTCGCGCTCAGACCTCGTCGCAGGCCGGTCACGGTGCGGTCGCCCGGGGGTGGACGGGGGCCGGACCGCGGTGAAAGCCTCAGGCTGAAAGATCGACAGGGACGAGCGGGAAGGGGGCGGAGAGCATGGCACGGTATGCCCGCCGCGGCGTCCACGGGCAGACCGTCGAGGTCATCGCACGCCGCATCCTCGCCGGAGAGATCGCCGCAGGTGAAACGCTGAACATGACCGCGCTCCAGGAGGAGTTGGACGTCAGCCTCACCGCGCTCCGGGAAGCGCTCAAGGTGCTCTCCGCCAAGGGCATGGTGGACGCCCGGCAGAAGCGCGGCACGTTCGTCCGGCCTCGCGCGGACTGGAACCTGCTCGACGGTGACGTGATCCGCTGGCAGTTCGCCGAGGGCGCCGATCCGCGACTGTTCGACAAGTTGCACGAGGTCCGTAGCATCATCGAGCCGGCCGCCGCCCGCCTGGCCGCGAGCCGGGCGACCGAAGACGACCTGGCCGCGCTGGCCGGCGCCCTGGACGAGATGGCCGCCGCGGACGGCGACCCGGCGGCCGCCGTCGCCGCCGACCTGAACTTCCATCGCGTGCTGCTGACCGCCACGCATAACGAGTTGCTGGAGCGCATGGAGGTCGTCATGGAGACCGGCCTCGCGGAGCGCGACCGCCTGGTGCACGGCGGCGTCGAACCGCATGACGACCCGGTGCCGAGCCACCGGGCGGTGGTGGAAGCGATTCGGGCGCAGGACGCGACCGCGGCCGAGACCGCCATGCGGGGATTGCTGGACAAGGCCGTGCGGGACGTCGAGAAGATTCGCGGATGAGGATCGGGCCGACCTGCGCACTCAACGCCTGAGCAGGTGCCGTCGCCCCGTCGAGTTCCGGCTCACTCCCGAGATGCCGTCGGAGTCGCCCACCCCGGTATAGACCGGCTGTGGCAACAGCCACCGTTGTTGCGAATCCGATACATGGCGGTATGGACCAAAACTTTAACTTCTGTTTACCCTGACAGCCTGAGACCCCTACATAAGGGGTCTAACCGCCGCCCAAGGCCGCCAACCGGTATAGACCAGTCACCCCCCAAGAGCAAGGCGGTAATCGAGATGAGCAAGAAGATCGCCGGGACGGTCGGTCTCCTGGCCGCGTGAACTCCCCCATCCACCACATCAGGAAGCTGCACGGACGCTGCAGCGCCGAACGGTTCGCCGGACATGTCCAACCAATGTCCGAACGCGGCCCGTGCTGGAGGTATGCGGTACCCCGATTTAAGGAGTGACGTGAAGATCTCGTTCCTATCGGCGAAGCGCGAGCAGATAAGGGACCGCGGCGGCAGCCGACGGCCTCGGGCCCGCGCGGTCTCTGCTTTGACAATCGGTGCGCTCCTCGCCACCACCCTCACCGGTGTCATGGCGAACACCGCACAGGCCGGCACGGCGTCGACCGCGCCGGCATCACCCCAGACCGTTCCCCTCTCGGTTTCGACGAGCACTACGACCGAGAGCGTCAATCTCGCCCTCCTGCCGGGTGTGGTCGCCTCCGCCAAGTCCCAGCGTCTGACCAGTCCCGCTGCGACGTACGCGCCCGCCAACGCCATCGACGTCTTCGTCCACAACGGTTGGACCTCGAACTATGCGTCGGTCGGGAACGGCTACAACCCGACTCAGGACTGGTTCCAGGTCAAGCTGGCCACGCCCGCCCCGGTCTACGAGGTGTTCAGCCGCTGGACGTCGCCGGCCAAGCCGACGGAGTACGACCTGCAGGTCGCCACGGACGCCGACTGCCAGACGTGGTCGACGGTCACCCACGTGGTGAATCCGAGCGACAAGGATTCCCAGGTGATCGATCGGAAGGACCCGATCTCCTGCGTCCGGATGCAGGCCCTGGCCACGAATTCCACGACCGGATACACGATCAACGAGTTCGAGGTGTGGTCCGGCCCCAAGCCGGCGCCGGTCGTGGGTCAAATCATTCCCGTGCCGGTGCAGCAGACGCCCGGCACCGGTCAGCCGTGGGAGCTCACGGCCAAATCCCGGATCGTGGTCTCCGGCAGTGGTCTCACCGCCTCGGCTGAAGTACTTGCGGGCTACCTGCGGCCGGCTACCGGGTACGAACTCCCCGTGGTGACAGGTTCTGCCACCGCCGCCGATATCGCCCTCACCGTCGCGCCCGTGCCCGGCCTTCCACAGGGCAACGAGGTCGCCGCGGCCGAAGGCTACTCCCTAACGGTGTCAAGTTCGGGCGTAAGCGTCGTGGCCCCGAACACGCACGGCCTGTTCAACGGCTTCCAGAGCCTTCGGCAGTTGTTGCCGGCGGCGAGCTACTCGCCTTCCATCGGCGTGGGGCCATGGACGGTGCAGCCCATAACGGTGGTGGACTACCCACGTTATGAGCATCGAGGTCTCCAACTCGACCCTGCCCGTAACTTCATGACGGTGGCCGAAGTCAGGTCCATGATCGACCAACTGGCGGCGCTGAAGGGCGACCAACTGCACCTGCACCTGAGCGACAGCCAGTCCTGGCGCCTTGAGATCAAGGGCTACCCGGCACTGGACGGCACCGGGTGCAACGGAGCGGCCTGCCTCGCGGGTTTCTACACGCAAGAGGACTTCAAGGGCCTGGTCAAGTACGCGGCCGATCGGTTCATCGAGATCGTCCCCGAGTTGGAGGGCCCGGCCCATGCCACGGCGGCAGTCACCGCCCTGGGCGGCCGCACGGTCGTGGGTTGCCAAGGCCAGACCCAGACCGACCGGTTCTGCACCAATCCGAATGACCCGGCCAGTGCGCGGGCCCTCGCGTTCTGGAAGGACGCGATCGCGCAGCTTGCCGCGATCTCTCCCGCACCCATCATCCACATCGGCGGCGACGAGGCCATCGGGATGCCCCACGAGGACTACAAGTGGTGGATCCGGCAGATGGAGATCATCGTCAACGACAACGGCAAGCGGATGATGGGCTGGAACCCAGCGCTGGAAGGGTACGCACCGGGTTCCACCTCCATCAACCACTACTGGTCCGACTACACCGGCGGTGGGCCCGCTCTCATCAAGCCTGAGTGGTTCAACCAGGGCCGGGACGTCATCGTGACCCCGGAATACAACGCCTATCTCGACTTCGGGTATGACGGATCCCCCGGCAGGACGCCGCGGACGGAACTTCTCCAGTCCTACTCGTGGGACCCGGAATGGGTGTACGAGAAGTACCGGTCGGTCTGGGCTCAACCCGCTTACGGCGGGCCGAAGGCCGAGGACATCCTCGGTATCGAGGCGCCCATCTGGGGCGAGCAGATGCGTGGGCTGGCCACGAACGAGTACATGGTCTTCCCGCGGCTGGCCGGCATCCTGGAAAAGGCCTGGTCTCCCAAGGTGCTCACCCAGGACTACGACGCGTATCGGCAGCGGCTCAGCGCGGCCGGACCCCGGTGGGCCTTCGCGAACGTGAACTACGGCACGATCTCGCAGGTCACCTGGAACCCGGCGACGATGGGAACGGTCGCCCGTTTCGGCGTGGACAAGACCCTGAGCAATGCGCCGCTGGCGAATCTGGCCGCCGGCTCGATTGCGCCGGGTAACGTCACGGCCGTGATCGATTGGGGCGACGGATCCCCGACGGAGCCGGCCGGCATCGCGGGACGCGATTACGTGGCGAGCCAACGGCAGGGTAGAAGCCTGATGTCGGTCAGCGGGAGCCACACCTATCCGGCGGACCAGCCGTACCACGGAACCGTCACCTTCAGTTATCAGGACCAGACCTGGGTCGTGCCGTTCGTCGCCGGACCGGATTCCATCTACGGTGCGGTCACCGGTCCAGATGGCGGGGCCCTGTCCGGGGTGCGCGTGACGGCGCACGATCCGAAAACGGGAGCGACCGTTGGCACACCGGTGACGACTAATGAGGACGGGCGCTACCTGCTCAGCGTTCCGGACGGCACGTACGACGTGTGCTTCGACGCGGAGCAGGCCGAAGGTGCCGGGGCTCAGTTCGGTTTCGTCTCGGCATGTGCGCGTGGAATCACGGTCGGGGCCGTGAACGTCGGCGCTCTTGATCGACAGCTTGCCTCCGCCTGCACGACGAAGGTGACGGGCCGAGTGAACGGGCCGCTGCCCGTTTCCTCCGGACTGACCTGCCTCGACGGCGCGGTGGTCTCGGGGCCGGTGACGGTCGCGGCCGGCGCGGGACTGGTCGCGGTGAAGGCCAAGCTGTCCGGGCCGCTGTCGGTGAACCGCGCAGCTCAGGTACGACTGATCGATTCCGTGGTGAGCGGGCCCGTCTCGGTGTCCGGGGGCACGGGTCCGGTCTCGCTGACCGATACCACGGTGAACGGTCCGGTCACGGTGTCCGGGGTTACGGGCCGGCTCTCGATAACCGGCACGAAGGTGGGTGGTCCGCTGAGTGTGACGGGCAACTCGGTGGAGTCGGCGCCGGTGATCGCTGCGAACCATGTCGGTGGTCCGCTGTCCTGCTCCGGCAACACCCCGCCGCCCACGAATGGCGGGAAGCCCAATTCGGTGTCCGGGCCGAAGACAGGACAGTGCGCCGGGCTGTAACACCGATCCCTACGACGTGAGGTGATGGTGGGACGGAGCGCTCCGCGGACGCGGAGCGGTTCGTCCCACCCTGATTTGGTCGAGCGCGGTGCGCGGACGCTCGCCAAAGTTCGGGTTCGCCCCCTTGGCTGTGGCCGTGGCTGCACAGCCGAAAGGCGTACCGACGAGCAGGGCGCGGATTACGGTCCGGACACGCTGATGTACAACTGCACCATGGATAACGAGGCTCTCCAGCGGGCGCTGGATGATGTCTTTGACCAAGCACTCGTGTTCCACGGGTTCGTCGACTACATGCGTGACTACGAGGTCATCGTGTACGCGACGGCCGATCCAAGAACCGGAGTTCAACCTGCCTACATGCGATATCTGTTCCGGTATTGCGTTGAGGCCCGATGTCAGACGACAGTTCCTTCGGATATCTGGCATGACTCGTTGGATGACCGCCTCATCGACTACGGGGCCGATGTGGACCTTGCTGGGTACGTCTGGGGCGTGAAGTGGCAGTGCCTCTATCCAGGGGCGACGGTCGTGGCTGATTCGCAGTCTGCTGATGCGTGGGCCGCAGCCATCGGGATTGAATTCCACGAGGTTCGTATTCAGACCAATACACATGACCTGACGCTGGTTTTCTCCGGCTTGGACGTGAGCGAGCTGCCGCCCGGCTACACACCATTCTCTGTGCCCGTCCAGGTAGAGGCCGCGGAAGACTCGGAGTAGTGCGGGTATCCGTCCCGGTGGCTCCCAGGCTGGCTCCCAACGCCCCAGCGAGTCACCCGCCTATGACCTGGCTGGTCTGGCAGCTCGCAGTTTCGCGACCAGCTCCCCGATCGTGTTCCCAAATCCCTCTCGGGTTGATTGGATCGAGCGCGCATTCCGCCCGATCCACGACCCGGACGCAAGCACTGACTACGGCAACATCGACACCTTCGATTGGGACGGCTCCCGCTTCGTGCTGGTTGGCGAGTGGGGTCACGTGGCGATCACCTCGGAACCCCCGCTGGTAGTCGACCACGTCGCGGTGTGACCACGTGCCCACCACAAGCACCTGACAGGATGTATCGGCACTCTCCCGGTGCCTGCCGTCACTTGCGTGCCTCGAAGAGAGGCTGGAGATCGGTGTGCAGGTGGTCGAGTGCGCTGCGGTACAGCTGGGGCCCCACGGAGACGCGGGCCACACCGATTGCACGAAGTTCGTCCAGCGACCCGCCTTTCAGCGGAAGACCGGCGTTCACCGGTGCGCCGACCTCGGCGAGGATGGCCCGGAGGTCGTCCGGCCCGGCTCCGGGAGGGAACACACAATCGGCGCCGGCCGACCAGTACGCCTCAGCCCTGCTGATCGCATCGGCACGCTTCTTATTCTCGACCAGAGGCGAGGTGGGGAAGAAGGAGTCGATCCGGGCATTGATGACCAGTGACACCCCGATACGGTCGGCGGCTGCGCGCATCTGCGCGATGTAGGTGGCGCGGACATCGACGTCGATCAGGCCGCCGTTAGCGTGATCACTGTCCTCGATGTTGCAGCCGACGACTCCGATCCCGCTCAGCAGTTCGACCAGCTCCTCCGGCGCCATCCCGTAGCCGGCCTCGGCGTCGACGGTGACCGGCACGTCGACAGAGGCTGCGATGCGTTGAGCGACGAACATCATCTCCTCGCTCGGGGCGTCCTCACCGTCGTCGTAGCCCAGAGCGGCGGCGATCGCTTTGCTCGCGGTCGCGACCACCGGGAAGCCCGCGTTGACGACGGCGCGGGCGCTGCCCACGTCCCAGGCGTTCGGCAGCACCAGCGGAGCGCCCGGGATGTGCAGGGAACGAAGCAGCTTGGCCTTGTCGGCCTGATCGGACATGGCGGTCTCAGTCGACAAGTGCGCCGGCGGACAGATTGGCGATCGTCCCGGTCATGGCTCCAGCTCGATCTGAAGCCAGGAACGCGGCCGTCTCTGCGATTTCAGAGAGCGTAGGCAGCCTCTTCAGAAGCGTCCCCTGCGCCATCCCCCCGCCTTCGAGCAATTCCTGGACCGACTGCCCGGCCGCTGCCGCGGTTTGCTTGAAGAGGTCCTTGGTGTAGGAACCCGCTGCCGGCGCATCGACGACGGCGTGTGGACGGATGCCGATCACCCGGATGTTGCCGGGTGCCAGCTCCGCGGCCAGAACCCGCGAGAAGGCCTCCTTGCCGGCCGCGCTCACGCTGTGCCCCAAGATGCCGCCTACAGCCAGTTTGGAACCCGGCTCGGACAAAGTCAGGATGACACCAGGACGCTCGCCACCCATGTGCCGTGCCACAGCCTTGCTTGTGATGAACAGCGTCCGCAGAAAGCCATCAATCGGCCGCATGAACTCCTCCAGCGAGAGGTCCGCCAGCAAAGTCCCCTGGTCGTGCATCACACTCACGGCGTTGAGGGCGATGTCGATGCTGCCGGCCGTCGCCGCGATCGCATCGGCGTGCTTTTCGACCGCCTGTTGATCGAGAACGTCAACTTGCGCGGTCTCGACTGTTCCGCCCGTGGCGGCGATATCACGCGCCACGGCGTCGAGCTTCGCCTGCGTCCGTCCGGCGATGAAGACCCTCGCGCCTTCCCGGGCGAATACCCGTGCGATTGCGCCGCCGATAGCGCCTCCGCCTCCATAGATCACAGCGTTCTTATCGCCAAGCAGCAACCCACTCATATGTGTCCTCCAAAGGTGATTGATTCTTCCGAATGATTACGAGGCGGCGAATGTGCCGATCGCCACGCCGCCCGCATACGAGCACCGACATCGGTTGAGGAGGTCACCAGAGATCTCTTCCGGCGGCCCGTTGGTCAGTCGAGTTTCTGACGCTGGATCTGTTCTGCGATGCGCTGGATGCGGTTCGGTCGCACATCCCAGGTCTTGCAGGCTTCATTCAGTTGCCGGACGGCTCGGGTGAGCTGCGCCTCGTCTACTTCGTAGCGCCGCTCGCGTGCACCACCGCGGAAGGGGCGTAGCTCTGCAGTCTGGGCAGGAACATGTCCCAGCCGCGTTCGCCCCACACCAGTTCGCCGACCGCGCCTGTCACAGGCTCGAACGACGCGTCATCAGACCACCACATCTTGATGTGCTCGGGACGACTCACCACATCGAACACGATCTCCGGTGCCCGTCGATGCGGATCTCGCGCTCCAACTTTCCGAACTCCACCACGGACCTCCAATAAGCAACCATCGGTTGCGCATTACTCTAGCGATTGCGACGACGACCCGCAACCTCATGTTGCGTAACGACCGTGAGGCCGACACAGGGGAGCGCTTGACCAGGCGGCGGCGACCTTCGATTGGGTTCTAGGGCCTGTTGTGAAAGTGCCGACGGGCCGGACGAGGTGATGCCCAGGTCCGGCCCGTCCGCTCGTCTCTACAGGTCGAGCTGATACTGCAGGGTCGTGTGCGTGGGCACGTAGCCGAGGCTGTCGCTGATGTGTCTCATGTGCGTGTTGCTGTCGGCGGTGTCGGTCAGGAGGCCGCCGAGGCCTGGATAGCGCCCGTGGGCTTGCCGGATCGACTCTGCCTTCATCCATCGGCCGAGGCCGTGCCCGCGGTGCTCGGGCAGTACGCCGGTGCCGTAGTGCTGGCCATCACCCGTGCCATTGCCGGGGACGACGAGTTCGGTGAATCCGGCGATCGAGTCGTCGCAGGTGTCGATGGCGACGACCGTGTGCAACTGGTCGCCGCGCTCTTCGACGGCCTTCGCCGCAGCCCGGACCCGGTCCACGTCCCAGGCCACGGTGCCGTAGTCGGTGTCTTCCATGGGCATGTCGTCCATGGCGCGGCGTGAGGCGGCAAACGTCTGGGCGAGGGCGTCGGGGACGGTTCCCTGCCATGATGCCAGCCGGTAGCCGGGATGTGGACGCTCGATGATCTCGGCGATGGCGATGGTGTCCACGTCGGCCAGTGGCAAGCGGGCGTACCTCAGGGTGAGGACCTTGCGGAAGCCGCGGGCCGGCAGGAATTGGTCGCCGGGCGATCCGGCCTGGGCCTGCGCCATGACGCAGCGTCGGGCGTTGTCCCGGGCGGCGGCCACGGCGGTGTCGAGGAGCCGGGAGCCGACGCCCTTGCGGCGCTCCACGGGATGGACGTGGAGGGTCAGTTCGGCCAGGTGCTGTTGTCCGCCATCGAACAGGCGCAGAAAGGCCGTCCCGACGGGGATGGAATCGGCGTCGGACGCCAGCCATGCAAGGCGTCGGCTGTGCGCCCCGTGAGCGGGGTCGGTCAGTGGGGTGATGCGGAGCGACAAGGTGTCTCCGTCGTGAGGAGGTGGCAAAGGTCAGTACGCGGGCTCAACTGCTGGGCACTCCTGCGCATGTGCTCCACACCTCCTCGTCGACAGCGCCGGTCCGGATCAACATGGACGGCTGCGACAACTTAGCTGGCCTATCGGTTCCTCGGCAAAGGGTTAAGTGAAGGCTGGTGCGGCAGTTTGGTCACAGCCACTCATTGATGGCCGCGACCAGCACGGTTGCTTCGTAGCGGACGGCGAGTTTGTCGTATCTCGTGGCCACGGCCCGGTGGCGCTTGAGGCGATTGATCCCGCATTCGACCGCGTGCCTCTCGCGGTAGTCGGCCTTGTCGAACGTCGGCGGCCGACCCCCGCGGGAGCCGAGCTTCTTACGGTTGCGGACCTGGTCCTTCTTCTCCGGGATCGTGCACCGGATCCCACGTCGGCGCAGGTAGGCACGGTTCTTCCGGGAGCCGTACGCCTTGTCGGCACGCACCCGATCGGGACGGACGCGCGGCCGACCCGCCCTGATACGGGGCACGCGGACCTTCCTCAGCACGGGTTCGAACTGCGGCGAGTCGCCGCGCTGCCCGGCCGTTACCTCGATCGCCATGGGCTTCTGTCCTTGCTCGACGGCCAGGTGCAACTTGGTGGTGAACCCGCCGCGCGAACGTCCCAGTCCATGATCAAGGAGCTCGGTGAAGACACCGCCCGGTGGTTCCCTCTGGAGGTCACCCTGCTTCCGGGCCCCAGCCGCATGCTGATGGGCGCAGCACACGGTGGAATCGACGCTCAGGTCCCACGTAATCGCACCCTTCGCATCGGCCAGGGACTGGAGCTGGCTGAAGATCCTGTGCCAGGTACCGTTCCGCTGCCATCGGCGGAACAGGTCGTAGATCCGGCCCCACGGCCCGTACTCGGCGGGCATGTCCCGCCACGGGACGCCCGTTCGGACCCGGAACCGTATGCCGTCGATCAACTGCCGCCGGGGCCAGACAGGCGGCCGCCCCGCCTTCGTCCCTTTCGGCAGCAACGGCTCCATCATCGCCCACTGTTCATCAGTGAGATCTCCCCGCCCCATGAACGAAGATCATTCATGGGGCGAGATCCATTTTCGATACAGGCCCTAGTGCTTGTCGCAACACACCTGATCATGAGGGGCGTGTTGATGGCGAGGAGTCCGTGCCGGGGGAGTCGGCTTCTCCTGATCGGAAATCCTGTGCTGAGCTGAGTTCCCGATCAGGGAGGAGTCTCGACGCGGTGAGCACGATCGCCAGTGCCGCCAACCCGGGGACCAGCGCGAAGGCCTCGCGGAGCTGAAAGAGTCCGGCGCCGGCGAGTGCGCCGGCCAGCAGTGCCGCCACCGCCCCCACGCGGCGGCGCCAGCGGACGCCGGCTCCGCCCGCGAGTCGCGAGTCCGCACCGAGACTGGTGAGAGTGCTGGTGACGACTGTCGTCGGCAGGTCGGCGACGGACAGTTTCTTGGTGGCGGCTCCCTGGACGCCCATCGCGAACGCCAGGAGAGGTGCGATCACGTGCGGCGCAGGCGCCCTCGGTTGTGTCATCCAGAGGAGGAACACCGACAGGAGCATCGCGAAGGTGATGCCTACGCAGACCGTCAGTTGTCGCGGCCAGGTGGCGGTGATGTCACAACGCCGTACGATCCGTCCCGCGACGATGGTGCCGACCATGAACGCGCCGAGGGCGATCGCGGAATTCAACAATGGCAGGGCGGCTCCGCCGGCGGCGAATCCGATGATCGCGACGTTGCCGGTCATGTTCGCGGTGAACACCTGACCGAGGCCGAGGTAGCTGGCAGCGTCGACCGCACCGGTGACCGATGTCAGCAGCAGGAGGAGCAGGACGCGGGCGTTCTCACGATCAAGACCGAAGAGTGGTCCGGATCGTCCGCGATAACGTTTACCTATTGACGGCGGAGGTAGTACGGCCATCTAGATGGTGCCTTGCCTTGCAGTTCACAGATGTAACCGATGGTAGAGGGGTGCCCTCACCGTGGTGACGCCGCCGTCCGAACCAGGGGGACGGCGCCCACCGGTGCTCCCACGGTCGGTTCGACGACTCGGGCGTGGCCCATGACCGTTCTCCCCTCCCCGGCTCTGGTCGGGATCGCCGGCTTCGCGGGCAGAGCGTTCTTCGCCGGGCCTGTTTCATGGGCCGGGCCTGCTTCATGGAAGGAAATCAGAACTTCGTGCGTGGCTAGACTGCAGGCATGAAGGCCGCATTCCGCACCAGGTACGGTCCGCCGGAAGTGGTTACAGTCACAGAAGTGGAGAAGCCTTCGCCCAAGGACGGCGAACTTCTCATCAAAGTCCACGCGACGACGGTCAATCGCACCGACTGCGCGCAAAGGGCGGCCAAGCCATTCTTGTGGAGATTCTTCACCGGCCTGATCAGGCCGAGAGTGAGAATTCTCGGGAACGAGTTCGCGGGAGAAGTCGACGCGCTGGGCGCCGGTGTCACATCCTTCACCGTCGGCGACAGGGTGTTCGGCTACAACGACGCCGGATTCGGGGCCCACGCCGAATACATGACGGTCGCGCACGACGGAACCCTCGCGACGATGCCGGAAGGACTGACCTTCGAAGAGGCCGCTCCGAGCACCGAGGGGTCGCACTACGCCCTCTCGGTGATAAGGGCGGCGAAGATCGAGCGCGGCCACGACGTCCTCGTCTACGGCGCGACCGGGGCCATCGGCTCGGCTGCGGTCCAACTCCTGAAGAGCATCGGCGCCGGAGTCACCGCGGTCTGCGGAACGAAGGACATGGAACTCGTCAGGACGCTGGGCGCCGACAAGGCCGTCGACTACATGACAGAAGACTTCACGAGGGACGAGAGGAAATACGACTTCGTCATCGATGCCGTCGGCAAGAGCACGTTCCGGCGATGCAGGCGGCTGCTGAAACCACGCGGAGTCTTTCTCGCGACCGACCTGGGCCCGTGGTCCCAGAATCCGATCCTTGCCCTCACCACTCCGCTGCTCGGCGGAAAGAAGGTCAAGTTCCCGCTGCCGAAGCACGACCCGGCGACGGCGCGTTATTTCAAGGAACTGATCGAGGCCGGGCGGTTCAAGCCGGTCATCGACAGGCGGTACTCACTGGACGAGATCCTCGAAGCCCACCGGTACGTCGAAACGGGCCAGAAAACGGGAAACGTCGTGATCAGCATCGACCATTCGAGCTGAACCTTTCCTTCGGGGTGCTGTCGGGATATGCCGTACAGGGTGGCGTTCCGCCAGGGATCGCGCGAACCGGCGGGCAACCTTTCTCTCCGATCACGCGTATATGAGGGCATGACCCGAGGAGCGTTATGACCCCGACCGCCGAGGGGTTCGCCGACTTCGTGGCGGCCAGGGCCACGGCCCTGTTGCGTACGGCATATCTGACCTGCGGATCGGCGGCCGACGCGGAAGACGTGCTGCAGAGTGCGCTCGAGCGGGCCTACAGGAACTGGCATCGGCTGCACCGCGACGCCGATCCGGAACCCTACGTGCGGCGGATCATCGTCAACCTGGCCATCAGCCGGGCCCGCCGCCGCGCGATCCTGCGGCTGATCCCCGTGCACGCCCCGCCCGACACGCCCGCTCCCCGCGGGGACGTAGAGCTTCGTCAGGTGCTGCTCGACGCGCTTCGTGTGCTGCCGCCCCGCCAGCGGGCGGTGATGGTGCTGCGGTACTGGGAGGACATGACCGAGGCGCAGACGGCCCGGATCCTCGGGTGCTCGGTCGGAACGGTCAAGAGCCAGGCGTCCAAGGCCCTGGCGCGGCTTCGCGTGCTGCTGGATCGGGAGGTGGTCATCGATGTCGAGGCTTGAGAACGAACTGCGCACGGCCATGGCGGAGGGGACCGCCACGCTACGGGCCGCGCCCGACCTGGTCGACCAGGTCGTACGGCTCTCGCGCCGCCGCAAGGCCCGTCGCCTGAAGCTGGTGGCCGCCGCTGCCGCCGTCGTCGTCGCGGCGGGTGCTGTGCCGGCCTTCGTGACGCTGTCGCGATCCGACCGGTCTGTTTCTGACAGGGTCGTCGCGGAGGTTGATGGGGTCGAGGTGCACTATTTGCCCGCCGACATGGGCGAGCCGGAACGGCTGTCGCTGAAGGAGCGCGATCACGGGGGCACGATCCGCCTCCGGGGGGAAGGGCTGATGTGGTCGGAGGGAAACCGGTTCGTCCAGGTGTCCGTCTACCGCCCCAAGGACAAGATCACCGATGTTATGGACATCTGGTCACTGAACGTGCTGCCTGACGTGGACGAGTCGACGTCCCGCCAGGGCTACGCGTCCACCACCGACCACACCGACCGGATATGGGTCGCCCAGCCGGGCGTCTTGCTGAGGGTCATCACCTCGGTGTCGATGAAGGGTGAGATGGACCGCATCGCCAAGGGACTGCGCGTGAGCCGGTCCTCCCCGAGCACGCGGCCCGCCGCCGCACCATCCCGCCGCGCCGATGATCCGCGCTCGTTCGGAGGCGTACGGCTGGGACACCTGCCGGACGGTTTCACGGCCGAACAGGGGGATGCGTCCATGATCACCGATGGCATAGGCCGGTGGTTCAATCGCGGCGGCGGGAGTCTGTCGGTGGAGGTCGTCCGGGGCGACACGGCGCACGACCTTGACGGCTTGCGCGAGGTCACGGTGTGGCCGACGGACGAGCGGCTTGTCAAGGTGCGCGAGACCGAGGTGCGCGAGATCGCCATGCGAGGCACGCACGCGCTTGACGGGCGGGTCCTGTCCGCGAAGGGGTTCGGGGACAAGGGCCGGATGCTCCTCTGGGTGATCCGGCCGGGCCTGGGCGTGCGGATATGGGCGTCACCGGATCTCGTGGACACCATGCCGGAGATCGCCCGCGGCATCGCCCCCATCGCGCCGCTGAAGGGAAACGCGGTCGACGAGGTGCGGGTGCCCTACGTACCCGAGGGGTTCCGCCCGGGCACGGCGCGTTCGGCGACGGGACCCGACTGGGTCATGACGGCCCGGCGCTGGCGCTCGCCCGACGATCCGGCGCGTCAAGTGTCTGTGGAGGTCTATCACGGAGCCGCCGTCGAATATCGAGACTGGGCGGGCGGCACCGCCGGCGTCGACGCGGAGCCGGACGTCATCGGCGGGGTCGCAGGCATGGTGCGGCGGTCGGCGCGGGAGCAGAGGTTCGCCTGGCGCGAGGACACGGGCCTGGGCGTCGCCGTCACCGTTGCGGCGGATTCTCAACCCGAACTGGCCCAGGTGGTCGAGGGCATTCACGCGGGAGGCTGACGGGCCGTCTTCGGCCTGCGGCTGCATGCGCAGCGAGAGCCGTACCAAGAAAAAGACCAGCTCAGAGCGCATCTGGGCTGGTCTGGGGAGCGCGCCCTGCAGTGTGCTGGTTCAGGACATAGGAAACGCATGTCTCCAGACATAGGAAACCTCGGCGGTCGAGTTGATCGTCCGGCTCCGCAAAGAACTGTCGGGCCAGGGCCTGGAGGCCGGCCCTGACACGATCGCCTGGCACCTGTGCATCCACCACCCGCTGACCGTCTCGCGGGCAACCATCTGCCGATGACTATGCGATTGTCGGGGCAGTGGAGGCGTTACGCGGGTGAGCGTGGATTATCGGTCGCTCCGACGGGTGTGATGAGGCCGGTCTCGTAGGCCAGCACCACGGCCTGAACCCGATCCCGTAGGTGCAGTTTGCCCAAGATGTGGCCAACGTGGGTCTTGATCGTGTGCTCGGATACGACGAGTTCGGCCGCGATATCCGCGTTGGTAAGGCCTTTGGCGACGAGAGCGAGGACCTCAGTTTCTCGTGTGGTCAGGTCGGCCAACCGCTCGGAGCGCACCGGCGGTGTCGAGCGGTCAGCTCGGATGAAGTCGGCGATGAGCCGCTTGGTCACGGCCGGGGCCAGCAGAGAATCGCCTGCGGCGATGACCCGCACGGCTGTGACGAGTTCGGTCGCGGTGGCGTCTTTGAGGAGGAATCCGCTAGCGCCCGCGCGGAGCGCCTGGTAGACGTACTCGTCGAGGTGAAAGGTGGTCAGCACGAGCACCTTGAGCGGCTGGTCGGCCGGCGGCACGAGACCCGATGAGAAGTCCGATGCCGGGTCGTCGTGCGCGGACCGCGCGAGTAGTCGGCGGGTCGCCTCCAGCCCGTCCAGCTTCGGCATCCGGATGTCCATCATGACCACATCCGGTCGCTCACCCCGCCGGCTGAGCTCCGCAATCGTCGCCAGTGCCTCCGCACCGTCTCCGGCGGTCCCCACCACGGACAGATCCGGCTGCGCGTCCAGCAGGAACGTGAATCCTTCCCGCACCATGGCCTGGTCGTCGACGATGAACACCCGCGTCACCACAGTGCTCCACGATGGTCGGTGGTCACCGGCACCGCGGCGCTGACGGTGAACCCGCCGTCCGGTCGTGGCGCGGCGGCCAACTCGCCGCGCACGATCGCCATCCGTTCACGCATCCCCGCGAGACCATACCCGGACCCTGCCGGTACCGGCCGGACGGGCCGGGGCGGCGGATCGTTGTCCACGGTGACCCGCACCTGGTCGGCCGCGTGCCGCAGCTCGACGCGCACCGGCGCTCCGGGGGCGTGTCGCCGCGCGTTACTCAGGGCCTCCTGTACGACTCGATACAGGACAAGGCCAACGGTGGGCGGCACAGGGAGGGGGTGCCCGTGCACCGTCAGCGTCGCGGGCACGCTGGAGGAGTGAGCCTCGGCCACCAAAGCGTCGATGTCACCCAGGCCGGGCTGCGGTGCGAGGTCCACTTCGTCGTCGTCGCGGCGCAGCACGCCGAGGAGTTGGCGGGTCTCGTTGAGCGCCTGCCGGGTGGCGTCGCCCACCGCGGCGAACTCAGCGCGTATCGGATCATCATCCGTCGCCGCGCGCAGGGCGGCCAGCCGGTACGGCGCGCTCTCCGTCCGCACCGCGATAAGGGACAGATGGTGCGCGATGATGTCATGCAGCTCACCGACGATGCGGGCGCGCTCCTCCAGCACGGCCCGCCTGGTCTGCTCCTCGGCCACCGACCGGTTCACCACGTCGAGTTGCTGTTCGATCCGGTCCTGCCGGCCGACGCCCAGGCCTGCCAGCGTGGCGGCGCTCACCGCCAGGATCCCGGATATCCCGGCGCCAGACAGCGGCCCGGTGCCCACCGCCATCCCTGCCGGGATGACCAGCAGCAGGCTGATTCCGGCGACGGCCAGGTCGCAGGGAAACGGACAGCGCGCGATCGTCATCATCAGGACGGGAAGGTACAGCAGCATTCCGGCTGTCCAAGGAGTCCCGAGGTCGTGCCCGCCATCCCCGTGGGTGAGCATCGCCGCAACGGCCAGTGTCAGCACGGTGCCCGCGACAGTGAATCGCCAGGCGGTCAACGGCCGACGCCGCATGAGCAGAACCGGAACCATGTGCAGCAGGACGACGATCGGGGCCACCGCGCCCCCGTAGGTGGGGAGGTACCCGTTGCTGATCTCGCTCGCGAACAGCACCGCCACCGCGAGCACGAGAAGCGCCCGCTGGGCGTACCGTTTCCGGCCGGTGCCCCAGGCGGACGGCGCCAGGTCCCGGTCCCGCCCGGTGATCAGCACGTACCGCAGCGCGTACCCGGCCCGACCGGCACGCCCGCCGAGGCCGAGTCTGCCTGCCGTGCTGTCCATACCGGCCAGGTTAACGAGCCGAAAATCCGCCGGCATCGCTCTGTGGGGGGATCCTGAACGTCACCATCAGGTCGCACTCCCGCCGCGCGGACGGCGACGCGGATGAGCTGGGAAATCAGTCAGCGGGCCGACGCGGAGGAGTCCCCGTGACACCCAGCCTGTCCGCATGGGCACCGTAGAACCACACGCAACCGCCGTCGTTGATCCCAACCCGCGCCGCCTCGCTCGGATGCTTGCCGGCGTCGGGTCGCTGTGGATCGCTTGCGCGCTCGCCACCGCGCTCGCCGGCGAACTGGGCCGGCCGGGCGGCATTGACCTGATCCGCCCCACCTTCAGTGAGCTGATCTTCACCAGCCTCGGCGCGCGTCTAGTCGGCATCAGCATGATCGCGCTCGCTTTCGCGTCGATCTGCATCGCTTTCGCCTTGGTCGACCTGCGAGCGCCGGCCGACCGCCTCGCCTGGGTGCTGATCGCCGGCTGGACCGGCGCTCTGGTGCTGGCCGCGATCTTTCCGATGGCGCCGGTGGGAGCGCCGCCGATCTGGCATGACACGCTGCACCGCTACACCGCGCTGGTCGGGTTCGTCTGCCTGCCGGTGGCCGGGCTGCGGCTGGCCCGTCGATTCCGAACCGATCCCCGCTGGCGATCGACAGTGGCCCTCGTCCGGCTGCTCTCCACGGCGAGCCTTCTCGGCATCGCCGCGTTCGTTGCCACGTTCATTCCTATCGATGACTCTATGTGGCTGCTCGGCGCACGCCAGTTGAGCGGCATCACCGAGCGCGTACCGCTGGTCACCAACATCGCGTTGCTGGCCACGCTGGCGGCGGCAGTACTGCGTGCCGACCGTCCACCGCGGATCGATCTGTCCATGGGGTTGACTTGTGGGGTGCAGAAACTCAGCCGCCGAGGTTGACCTGGGGGTTCGTGCCTCGAGCATGATGAGGTCTCGGGCATCCTGCTGACGATGTTGTGATCCTCCTTCTACTCTCATCCTCGGGCGTGGTGCGTCATCAGGTCGCCGTATTCGCCGTCAGGTGAACCGGCCCGATCTCCAGCCGGGGGATCGGGCCGGGCTCGCGTGTGGGGCTCAAGAACCCGATTCACTTCCAGCGCAGAATCCTTCCTCCGGTCGGGCGGAAGGTCCAAGGTGTACCGCTTCAAGCGCTTAGCCCACGTCTTCTACAGCCTCCACCCTGCCCTGGACAAATCATCGCTCCTCGACGTCTTGGCCGACAGTTGGGGCCGCACGCAGGGCGACTCAGTCCATAGACGCCATCGCCCACGTGGCATTCCCGATGACCAAGACGCGCTGCCCTGACCCGCCATCTGGAGACTGTCCCATTCGCACCATGTTCTATGACGTCGGATCTCCGTCTCAGGGTCTCGGATCACTTCCAGCAGACGATGAAGAAATGGCTCCGCGCCCAACCCGGCCGGCCGGCCACCATCGCCGCCCTGCAAACCCTCATCGACCGTTTCGTCGAGGCCTCCAACCAGCACCGCCCGCACCGGTCCCTGCCCCACCGAGCCACCTACCACTCCCTGCCTAAAGCGCTCCCCGCCACCAGCCGCGTCCCCGACACCCACACCAGAATCCGCCACGACCGCATCGACACCTCCGGCGTCGTCACCCTCCGCCTCGACGGCCGACTCCACCACATCGGCATCGGACGAACCCACGCCCGAACCCACGCCCGAACCCACGTCATCCTGCTCATCGCAGACCTCGACGTCCGAGTCGTCGCCGCCACCACCGGAGAACTCCTCCGCGAGCTGACCATCGACCCCAGCCGCGACTACCAACCCCAGGACAAGCAAAAACCCCCGAACCCGTAGGTTCGAGGGTTTCCGATGTCTCGAGACATCACAGAGCGCGCCCTGCAGGATTCGAACCTGCGACCGTCGGATTAGAAGTCCGATGCTCTATCCGGCTGAGCTAAGGGCGCTCGTGCCTAATTCTGCATGATCCCACGAGTGCCTGAACAACTGGTATTCGTGGGAGGCTCAGATCGTGCCGCGCGGGGCCAGTCCTGCCTTGCGGTAGATCTCGTCGATGACCGCCATG
>Ga0310811_10002616_pt1 | contig 22528 bp, 21 predicted proteins | sample YCmetagenome_FD_207642 | JGI IMG/M metagenome (GOLD analysis project Ga0310811, IMG submission 207642) | Soil microbial communities from experimental microcosm in Duke University, North Carolina, United States - YC | ecosystem: Engineered > Artificial ecosystem > Soil microcosm > Unclassified ...
AAAGAAGAAGAAGAAGAAAGCGAAGAACCGGGAGACAGAATTGAGACAGACAACCAAAGACAAGAAAGCGGGAAGGGAACAAACAACAAGGATCGAGGACAGCTCTTCTAGCCAATCACCTCCACCTCACCAAAGTGAGTCAGGGAAGAGGTGCCGAACTTGCCTCCGACACAGGAAAGAGAAACCAGACATAGATAGCACTACCGACCGGACTTCTTATTAAAGATTTTTATGGCCTTTTGGGATTTTAAACAGCCACTTTTTTCCGAGGACACTTTTTTCTAAAGCTCAACTTACACTGATTATTAATTGTGTTTGTTAGATTTGCATGGAATGGTCGATTTTGTACCAAAAAGATCCCTCTGTACAGCCAATGGATACCCAGGAGATGTCTATACTGGTGCCAGCCCAGTTGCACCACCCGATGTTCCCGATGTATCAAGACCCTTCTACAAGTGTGGCTCACGGAGAATTCCAAAAAAATCGACCCAAAAACCAGCAAGACCTAAAGGAAGAAAAGGCGCTCATCGAAGAAGGGATAATACTTGCCCTATGCCAATTTCAAGAAGATCAGCGAAATCATCGTGCAATGGACACAAAAGACGAGGAAAAGAAAAATTAGCAAAGTCTGTTTATTTTCCAAGTACAGGAAAAACAGTCGTCTTCGAAAGAAGCAAACGCAGTTGTCCAAAGGGGCGAGGACTGATGCTCGCTGGAGCTGGACTGAATCTCGCTTAGATGCGAGTCACAAGTCTGTCATTGGAATCATAAATTCCATCTTTGCAATTGTCATGTAGTCTGTTCCCTGGATGGAACCTTGTGTTATGTGTTTTGCAATAATACATGCATTGAAAACACACCCACCTCTTCGATCCATAATGAGCAAATTTTTTAACCCGGTCTCCAGATAAAAAATAACACAGCATCACACAAACATCACAGAGGTGATATTGTCCACGAACTTGTTGGTCCAATGAATTAAACTTCATCACAACTTCATCGGTGAACGTGTCCCGCACAGTGCCCCAAAATTCTTCCACTTCTTTGAAATCAGACATAAAAAAGCGTCTCCCAACGATGTAGATTAGCTCAGCTGAGTAAGAAACGGATTCGCACAGACGTTAATCCGAGATTCGAACCTGATGCTTGCGTTTGTTATCTCATAGACTATCCCACTAAGCTACATCAGAGACAATAATTAAACATAAGATATAACACAACAAACTAAAAATGGCGCGAAATAATAATCCAAGAATTTTCTAAACCCCCTCAAGAAAAAAGTGACCACTAGTTTACTATATTAACAGAGGGACACTTTTCCCCACCTTGTGGAGGTGCCCCTCCAAGTGAACAAAAAACAAAAAACAAAAAACAAACAACTTGAAATATACGTATCAATACGTATCTGCACTACTTTGAAAATTAAACAAAACCAAAATCGAAATCAAATCCAACCAACCAACCAATACACACATACACACATACACACATACACACATCAAGTCCATTTAGGCATGGACGCAGTGGCTGACTATTCAACTGACTCACAAGAATTCAACGATGGACGAGACGAAGATGGAGGAGAACAAGAAGAATTTACATTTGATGCTAGCGCAGTTGAAGACCTTACAAATCCAGGAGGACCTACTTTACTATTTCCTACTCAACCAGAAGATGATGATACCAAACAAGCAGATCCAAACCCGTTACCCCAACCTCCTCCCAACGATGATCATTCTGGCAACAGCGCTGCACATGATCAAGAAGCAGATAGCTCTGATGGAATGGATGCAAAAGCAACGGAAGCGTCAAAGAAGTCAGACCCAAAGAACATACTCGCAGCTCTAAGGGTCATCTCAAAGACATGGCTGGGTGATGTTATGCAGACAGCAAGAAGTGAAACTCTTTGCAACAGTGCTCAAAACATTGCTGATTTGTACACGGCTATTGTTGGGAATGGAGTACTGCCACTCAAAGAAGCAATTGAAAGATCGCTTCGGTTATTCCGAATGTTCACCACTGGCTCTAAATGGAGAATGAACGTTCAAGAAGAATGTTTATCATTGCACGCCCCGCAAATCAACGGCAAGTATCCTCAACGCAGAACGAGTTCTCTTCTGAAATACACACTCACAAGCATCTTCGATGGATTGATTCACAATCCAAATTGGCTGTCAATGGACGAAGAAGACCCGCTGATCTACTACGATCTTCTTACCACCAATCATATTCTCGCCGGGTTTATCCCGTTTATTGAAGACAACCGTCGAATTCCGACTGACACTCAGCTGTTAGTCATGTTCATTGGTCTATTCAATCGATTTTTAACAGCAGGAGATCCGACGTCCCTGGTTGACTTTGGATTGAAATGTCTGTTTTACCCATTTTCTTCATCGGCTGTTAACTATCTAGCTAACATCAAGAAGGCGGTTGGTATGGTCGCTGGATGTGACATTCATCTCGCTCGTGAATGGGAACACGTTCTGCGCTGGCAAGATGAAATGGTAGAAGCAAGGAGATCGTCAGCAGCGGCTTCTATCTCAAACAAGATGACAGCCGTCATTGAGATCCCACCAGAACTTGTAATTAAAACACTCAAGCGATGGTGTGAAAACGCTGAAAAGGGTCATTTCCTTTCTGGTTGGCTCGCAGTTCAACTGTCAACTGGATGCAGAGTCGCTGAAGTGATTTCTCCAAAGGTTGACTTCTCAGTTCCACATGTTGGGCCTACTGTTGACGACGATCCAGAACTCTACATAGTCCAAAACGGCCAAGTGAAGGAGAAGGTGACTCCGGTGGAGGGAAGAAAGTCGAATTTAAAACCGATATTACGATTCGATGGTGGGTGGAAAGCTCAAGATATCGTCCGGATGTCGAAAGCCATTAGAGCATCTGTCGAAGCCGACAAATCCAAAAAACTTACTGAGTCCAGTCCGGCGTTTTGGAACAACGCGTACAATGGTAGACTTGTACGTCTGTTGAGTTCTGCTTTTCCATCCCAGAAAGCATTCGCACAAGAAAACTCTATTAAGTTTGGGACACATTTCCTCCGTTCTCTCTATGCGATGATGATGTGGGCAAAATACAAAAACGAGAAAATGTGTCCGAGTCAAACCAAGTTTATTGGTGATATTCTCGGACACGGAGATGATTTTGGACCAAGCAAACATTACGAATGTATTAGGTTGACTGGAACAGATATGCCAGCCAAAGGAGTACCTGAACTCTGGAATGAAGAATGGGACAAACCAAAACCAAAACCAAAGCCCAAGAAGAAGGTGACCGTGAAGGAAGATGTTGAAGTCGCCCCTGAAAAAGTTACTATTAAATATACATCACATAAGAAGTCCACGAACGTGACGAGCGCGCTCCCACGCTTGGAAGACATCAAGGCGGAGTCAGAAGGCGAGAACGAAGAAACTGACGTCGACGAGCGAGATGAGAGATCTCCGTCTCCGAAGAAGCAAGCGAAGAAGAAGAGACCTGCACCGGACTCTGACAATGAAGAACAACAAATCGAAAAGAAGCAAAAGAAAGAAGAGAAACCGAAGTCTGATTTGAAGCCGAAGATAGGCGCTACGCGTGATTTGGGCGGTGGATACCAAGCAGTCTGTATCCGAAAACAGAAATCAGAAGACGACAATCCTTGGTTTATCCACAGAGTGATGAAAGGCAAACCGGACAACAGAAAGAAGATGGAATTCGCTTTCGATCTCATGTTGAGTCTCGGTAATGCTGGAGTAGTTCCCGATGCAAAAATGCTGAACAAGTTTGGCGCGCGTTTGAAGTCACTCACTGACGAGATGCAAACAAAACTGATCACATCGTACAATGAACAGTGTCCGCTTGACATGGAGTTCACCGGAGATTCTCTCGTGTGACTGGCTGCCAATCTCTTGTTGGATATCTCAATTTGAATTGAATAAAACTAAAATTAACTGAAATTTCTTTGTATTGTTTGTTGTTTGTTGTTTGAAATCCCGGGATGCCAAAGGATGCAAAGTCAAAAAAGAAGAAAGCCTTGCCAAGGCAACTCTTAGCGATTGGCAACAAAGACAAAACTTTTCATGAGAAATGGGATGATGAGAGAGATCCTCTCAATTTCCCGCATCCATTTCGAATGATTCTCACTGGGCCTCCCAATACAGGAAAATCTACCTGTATCAAAAACATTATCATAAGAGCAGACCCACCATTCAAAAAGGTTGTGATCGTACACGCAGATCACAATGAGACAAAAGAGTACGAGGATTTGGGGGAAAATGGTGTGACTATGACAAGCTCAATACCAGACCCAAGCGGTTGGGATCCATCAGAAAAGACTCTGGCTGTTATAGACGACATTGATCTCACGCACCTAACAAAACAACAGAAAAGTGCATTGGATCGTCTGTTTGGTTATGTGAGTACACACAAGAACACGAGTGTGGCAAGCTGTGGACAAGAGTTTTTCTCACAACCAACTGCCATCAGACGAATGGCGAATGTGTTAGTCTTATGGAAATCGCCCGATGAAAGAAATATGAAGACAATCGCTGCGCGTGTGGGTATGCCTGATCTCCGGGAATTTATGATGCGATTCTGTCCTGATTTTCGGGACTCACTTTGGATTGATTCCACATTTGAATCGCCATATCCATTGCGAATCAATGGATACAAGATGTTACCGCCTATCAACCAACAACAGCAAACCCGTGTTTCTGATTATTTCGGATTTCGAGCAGGCCTCCCACCAGGAGGACCCGATTGGGACGAAGAAGAAGATACTCCTAAGAAGAGAAACAAACTAAGGTGTGAATATATCTTCAAATTATACCACTAATTATTGTTTAGATGGCAAGGGCTAGGCGTATGACAGTCAGACGTCACCACCGAGTCCATCGGAGAAAACGAGGACGTGGAATTGGGACGACCTTATTGAACATCGGAAAAAAAATGATACCTATTTTCAATTTAGCGAGAAAGCACGCCCCTGTGGCGAGAGAAATCTACCATGGAGTTAGATCAGCGATGAAATGACATTGAAGAACAACGACGCGCGCGGATTCTGTGTTTCAAACAGAATACACCTGATTTGAAACGTTTACTCGTGTGCTTTCAGAAATTTAATTTTTAATGAAACAGTTCGTGTTCAATATCTTGTACGACATCGGTTCCAACAACTCTTCTTGTATGGTTGAGCACGGAATATGTCATATATAGCCTCGAAAATACACTCCTCGCAAAACCAAACACCAAATTGGACCGGGTTTTTTTCTTTCATCATAAGTTCGCATGATACCGTCCTGTTGATGTACGCCTCACGAAAGGATAGAACTTCACTGTTTGTCATTGCAGTTTGAACAATCTTATCACATAAGATCCAACGATTTGTAGCCAAAATCATGCAATTGTCAGTGTTAATTCCTGGGGGGAATATTTCCACAACGTTAAGCGCCACTGTAGCCATCAAAACGATATGAAATCCGTATATCTCTTCGTAGAACCGTTTTGTTCTTCCTTTCCACGATCCTGGAAATTTGATGTACATCCTTTGTAAATAAGCATCACTCAATAATTCATCAATCGGAGTAGCCTCTTTCGCTATCCAATAAACGCTATTCCCGTTTGACATCAAAACCTACTTAGATGAATGAAGAACGATTGGTTGGTCATGCTCCTGTCACTATGGGTTACACACATGGATCAAACATTTCTACAGTGAATCGGAATTGGGGACCCCCTGCCGCAGAAACAAATGGCGATTACTCTATTATCCCAAACAAAAGGAGATTTCTATCGACCAAAGTCCCACCATTACGTGGACAGAACAATCTCCCACCTGTTGAAATCCCACCGTTCATCCCCGTAACAATTCAATTGAAGAAAGGAGAAGAGTATGTTTCAAAACGAACACAAATTAAAGATTGGGTACCTGCAGGGTATGTTATACCTCCAGCACCCTACAGGAGAAGAGATCTGGCATCGCTACGAACACAAGGAATCAGCTACAATGCAACTATGGCTGCGATCCACAATAAGAAAGTAGAAGAACAATTTGTCCGTGCAATCCACGACCAAAACTACACTGAAGCCGAGGCCTTGCGCCGGAAAGCAATTGGTTCATTTGATAAAGACTTGGACGAGATCAAAAAACAACATGAACAAGAAGTGAGGAGACATTACAAACTCCCACCCGGATCGGCTATTCCGCAGGTTTTACCGAAAGGAGTTCATCTCACTCAAAGACCTGAAAATGCGACCCAGGAAAGGCTACCTGGAAAGAATATTGACACTAGTGTCAAAACAGAAAAACATCCAGAATATACTACAGATTCAGTCGTAACATTCGAAGGTCATATCAAGGATTTGGTCGAAGAGATCAATCAGGCAGCCAACGCAACGCACGCTGAAGTTCAAGCGGGTCAAAAAGAGGAAGCTGGTCCAGCAATAGCAGAAAATGGCCACCCCGTTGAATCTTTCACAACACCGACTTTCCTTCTTTCGCAACGTCAAGATCCCTTACTGTCAGTAATATCACCTGAAGATCCTGCGTTAAGGGCATTGATACATGGACTCAGGAGACACGTCGATGAACGATTAATGAAAATATATAAGATGCCTGATCCTGAGTTGAAACGAGATTATTACGAATTCACGAATGGAAAAAACGTGGGACAATTGAGATTACTCCTTGGTTTATTTTATATGATACAAAAAAGCTTCGAGATAGCAGCCAGTCACTTCATACACGAAGCAGAAACTACAGTCTTACGTGGCGACGTAAGAGCAGCGCAGGAGGAACTCGCAAATGGAACTCCTGAATCTCAGAGATCAGCTGGTGAGTTTATGAGAAAATTCCAGGAGAGAGTCAGTTTGGCTAATAATTTCAAATGGATCGGTCGATATTACGATCGCCGCAGCAGTTTCGTTTACGGATTCATCAACGAACAGGGTGGAGTTGGAAATGCACTCGTCGTAAATATCGCTTTGCAATGGAGAATGATGCCTACATTCCCAGACTATCTGAAACGCATCTGTGACTGGGCTTCAATTCCTTATCGGGATGATTACAAATTCTCAAACGCCGATCCAGGTGAACCAGTTGATCGTCCTGTAATACATCCAGAAACCCCGAGCGGAGAAGGGGATAAACCGAAAGATATCGGAGTTTTCGTTGAAAATGAAGATCCGGCTGAAGAAGAGAAAGAAGTTCCTCTTCATACACTTCGTAGGGGATGGAAAGACAACCATCTTCCATCGACGACAGAATTCGAAGATGGTAGGCCGCAGAAAGCGGATATTGCTAATGAACAAACCGGATCACCGGATACTGCAGTTCCACCAACACCTATACAAGGAGAACCTGGACGGGTGAGAACAGAACCTACAAACAAAGCGCCTATTCACGTTGGGATTAACAAGAGACCACCAGTTGGAGCAATACCGTCATCGAAAGAACAACGACAATTCACAACTGCTCAAGCCATAGATGCTAATGTGAGAGGCGCTCAACAAAATCAACCCGCGATGGCTGCTGATGTGAAAACAACGACAACCAATCCGACTGATTATGTAGACGCAAAGGAACCGGGTGATGGCCAAGAACCACCACCTCTTGAAAGCCAAAGTCAATTTCCCACTAAACGACTAGCAGCAGAAAAAAGAATGCAACTCGAAGAAAACCTGAAAGGTCTACAAGGGGAAGAATGGACTAACGCTTATTTCCATTATTTCGACTACTTACACCCAGTTAGAGATGTACCGTCCGACGATCAGAGATTTGCTTTTACATTCAGACTTTTACTCGCCATGGATAGAGACGACTTATCACACGAAGCGATGAAACGCATTTTATTCAAAGCCAAAAACGAAGCACGCAATCAAGGAGCAACGACGCCATTTTACCCTGCTATCATGGATGAAAGAGGAATCAATAGGTTGCTCAATGCGATGACGCCTGCAAGAATACAATCAATCCTGGATGAATTCCCAAGCGAGGATCTCCTCTATACGATGGTTCGCTATATCAAAGGCTTTGGAACAGACGACGACTGGAGATTTTTTGAGACCAAAATAAGACAATATCTTGAGGTGACTCACCAAGAATACGAAAACGTATTTGGTCCATCTTTCACGGTCAAGCAAGAAGGGAAACACAGAGGTAAGCGCACAAAACCAAGCATCGCAGGTTTACCGACATCTAACATCCGTCTGTAAATCACAATAAATACAACAATTCGAGTCTATATACAGTGGTTTATTTCAAACAATAGACCCAAACCCAGGAGTGAAAAGACAATGAGTACACGTTTCCTGTCAACTGGAGGATCATTGCATGACGGAAGCGATGATATCTACGTTAGATCAGTTCAATGTTCTAGTATGATTCCAAATTTGCCAGTCAAAACAAACCTCGCTGGGATAATGCAAACAATGCTGTTAGACATTGCAGACGTTAACGGACTACAAGCACAATTGAATGGGTTCGTAACCAACCCGTTACAACCTGGGGTACCGTTTGACCTGAATCAAAATGGAACAGTGAATGGTGTATCAATGGCCACAACAGGGCAATATACGTATAATACACCAAACGGACTCGGTGGAGTGAGAATCAATGGTTACAGCTTTATATCACCATTCAACGTCTCCCTTCACCTACAAGAAACTCTCACATGCAACGAAGCGTTCACACAAGGAAAAGTGTACGCGAACAGTGGTGTACAAACAGCCGATATTGAGTCCTTAACATTTTTCAACACGCGCGCTGGTCTGAGGAGTAACATTAGGACGGCAAACGGAGACGTTTTCCTACAGCCTGGAAGAGACGGTGGATTCACCAGGCAGGCGTACTATAATGATCGCCATATTGCAAGCAGGAAATACTACTCACAACTTGGATTTGGTTACAATCCAATAGGACCGTTACTTCAAGAAGCAATTCCTGTTGGAAATCCAAACCCTCCATGTTTCTACGACGCAAAAGCATTGATTCCTGGTGACACCCTTTTTTTTAAAGTGGTTGGTACGTTCCAACAACCTACATTGGTGAGTCCAGTTGTAATCAACTGGGAATTACACGCAGGACCAAGTTCAACCGATACAATCTTTGCGTTTTCAAGTGAAGATTCGGGATTGATGTCATTAGGACATAGTTACATTTTGGAGATGAGCTGTACAATGATGACAACAACAAGCTGTCAAACTCAGGGTCTATTCACGCAAACAGACATTGGAACTGGCCTAACAAAAACAACCAGTGCAGTGTATTCTGGATCAATCGATCTTGATGGAGTTGGGAACTATTTTATGGTGTTCGTTGGAGCGAACGACCCAGCAACGAACTTATCAGTGGATTACGCGTTCATTGAACACAAATAAACAATTTACTCTGAAATTTCAAGTGCTTTATTTCGTCCAAGATATTTAAAAAATACCAACCAAGCGAGAGATCTCTGTCCACAATTAGATTCCACTGCTCGTTGTTCAGGACAGCTGGTAGCATTTGGATTGTTATGTACAATCATTTTGTGCTTTTCAGCGAAATCGTAAATAGAAGGGACGACATTTTCTAGTTTTCTTCCAAATGTGTCGTACACATAGATCACTCTGCCTTCAGCGACTACTCCCACCCAATGGCTGCCAGGTTGTCCGCTCGAATCCAGATTCATAATTAGGAACCTTTGGCTTGGCCTTTTTTGCTTTAGGGCGAGGGGTAGTTTGTCGCTTGGGTACACTCCCAAGAACTGTCTCCCTAGCACGTGCCGCCCAATCTTCGATAACTCGTAGTCTCTCGATTCGTTCTTGCCAATCATCGGCTCGATCAGATTGTGTAGCACGTCGTCGTACTCCAGTTGGACGCTTCGGCTGGCGCACATACGCATCTTCATCATCCGGTTCATATTCTTCCTCTTTTACAACAGGCGCTTTGCGTCGTCGTTTAGGAGGTGGAGGTTGAAGCGAACGATTTTCGATTTCGTTGAGGGGAGGTAGCAATACGGAGCTGTCCTCTTCTCCTGGATAATAACTCATCCAGTACCTAATTTTGATTAAATCTGGTATAAAGCCCCTCCGGAAAAAAGTGGCGAGAATTCTATATAGCAAAATCTCGCCACTTTTTTCCTATACTAAATAAACTTAGATATAAGGAAACACTAACCCCACACAGATGGATCTCTTTGGGGTTCCAAAGCCAAACAGTTGTCACATGGGCTGGAACTCATCATTTAACACCCATGAACTTCAACTTGGACGAAATCATACACGAAGTTCAACAATTTATGGGACTGTTTTACCTCAGAAAGGAGATGGATTATTCAATACCATCACAGAAGCATTAGGCAAAGTAGCACAGAAAGCGAGAAATGCTTTGCCATCATCCGATGAAAACGCACGTGAGTTGTCTGAAGGAGAAAACCACGCTGTTTTATCTGTCAATGGACTACCAGGGAATGCAAACTATATGGGCCCCGGGACTAAAATAGTCAAGAGGATTATGCGTGGAGACCCACCACGTACGCTTTCAGATAAAGTAGCTCAGGCACACGATCTTCGTTATCAACTTGGGATTGATGAAAGAGTTGCAGATCAAAAAATGCTGTCAAAACTCGATGACATCCAGAAAAGTAAAGGGGATAGCGATTTCAACATCCGCATGGGAAGTTTGCCTATTCGAGCGAAAATTGCAGCTGAAGACAGAGGGATCTTAAGAAAAGGGAAATTCAGCGAAAAGAAAGACCCTATGACAACACAAGAAGAAGGAGTCTTAAGATCCAAATTGAAATCACTTGAACAGGAAGGATATGGAATGGGTCTAGTTGGTGGCTGCAAAGAACCAATGGCTAATTGTCCAGCTAAAAGAAACAAACGAAAAAAAGAACAGCCCCTACCAGGCGAAGAATTGCTCAATTCTCTCGCTCCAAAACGCCAAAGACGCTCACAAGCTGGCAGGGGATGTGGACAAATTGGACGCGGAATATCCGGTGGGATATCTAACGAGCCCTATGCCGGAGAATGGTTACAAGGCGAATGGCAAAATGCTCTGACGATTCCAAACAAGCAACCGGCAATCCAAATTGGAAAAGGAATTGGAGACGAGGCCTATGCAGGACCATGGATGCAAGGCGAATGGACGAATGCTATGAGTGGGTCGGGAAAAAACAAAACAAAAGGTATAACATCAGTCGGTTTGACAACTGAACCTTATGGTGGAAGTTGGTTACAAGGGGAATGGCAATCACAAGTAGGCGGAACGGGTAGATCCGGTTTACGTTCGCAAGGACCACCTGAATTTGGAAGTTTATCACAAGGAGTTGTGCGTGAGAGGCGAAATATAACGAATAACAGACGACAAAGAGATGACAGAAGAGGAGCGCGTGCTCCACCTCCTTCTCCAGCAGCTCCACTATCATTTTTTGGAGAAGCAAAAGAACGAGAAGAAAAAGAGCCACCGAGAAGCGCGAGTCGAAGTGTAAGCCGAAGTGCAAGTAGAAGTGTAAGTAGAAGCAGAGAAGAAAATTTACCGGAAAGTGGAAGGGAAGACAGAAGACTATTGTTCAGACCAGTTAACTGGGGAGACGCAATAGGACCAGATGCCAGATTGAGGGAGAGCACATGGGAGATATATCACGCACATGCAGACAGAATCAAAGCAAAAGATCCCGATACGTTGCAAATCCGGAGAGCTTTGGGATTGAAAACAGCAAAAGGTTTATTTGATCCGAGTGATTTCTATGAAAGAGCGCCTATAAGACGAGGAAATAAACGATACACGTCTGGCAATCGACCTATTCCTCGTATGGAATTGGAAAGACCTGGTGGTCTAGCTCGAAGAAACGCGATTATGTCTGGTGTAGATGCAGATGAATGGGACAACATGAACGCAGCAGAAAAAAGACAGCTTCTGAGAGAACTCACCGGACCAATCGATGAAGACAAACGCAATTTCGCTTCAAGGATGCAACATGCAAAAATCATGAAGCAGAAGAAGTTCCCTTGGTTGAAACAGTTTCAATTGGAGATTGTTCATTACATCATCCCTGTCCTTCTCAAAGTCATCGAAGCCAATCCTGATGGATTCAATGACATCAACGACGTAGCAATTGCGTTTATTACAATACTCAATGATTACGCGGAAGACGGTCGACTCGGTGCAGAAGGCTGGCGATACGACGATCCAAAGTTAAAAAGAGTTCAATTTGAAAGTGGAGAAAAAGCAGAGTTACCGCGACTGAAATTCCAAGACCGAGAACGAAGGAGGAAAAGTGGGTTTCATCTTATTGATTCAGCAAAAGATTTCTCGGCATTTTCAGAAACATCCAAAGGAAGTGGATTGAAACTTGCTGGACAAGGATTGAAACTTGCTGGACAGGGAATTACGAAAATAGTGAACAGAATCTACAGCAAATCCAAAAACCACAAAGACTTCAAACGACATCTCGGAAAAGCAGTCGCCAAGCACATTTCTGATGTATTGATTGGTCACATGAAAGGAAGAGGATGCGCCGTCCCACCTGGGACTGGTCAAAACATCACTGATTATCTTGAAGAACCAATGGTTTGTCGTGTTTCATCGTATATGTGCGGCGAGAAACAATCCTACCAAACGGGGAGTGGGTTTTGGCACAGTTTTGTTGAAGGATTCAAGAAAATCGGACTTCCGATTTTGAAAACAGCGGCTACTATTGCGCCGCTTATCATCTAATCCGGAATAAAATACTGTTTACTTATATCGTCTGAAAACTTTGAAGTGTTAAGCGTTGATCAATAAACCTAGAAACAAAACTCACCGCCTTGAATTATAGGTAGAAAATGGCGATGTATGCACTGCCTACCGATCCTAGTGAACTTAAAGCGTTCACTAGTAGAACACAGCGAGCAGGAACACAACAACACGCGTCAATAGCTGACATCGCCGGGGCAAACTTCGCTAAGGGAGACATCGTTTTCCCTTTTTTAGTTTCAGGGAATAGATGGTGGATTCCAGCCAAGAGTTATCTGAGAGGAAGATTCCAAATTATGAAAGGAGACGGCTCGGCGCTTGGTCCCGATTCACCAATTGGTCCTACAATGGGAATGTTCGCTTCTCTTTTTCAATCGGCTGAATTCTTGATTCGTGGAGTGCCAGTTTCGAGGATTACCGATTTTGTTCCCCAGATCGATCAATACGTGAAAAGAACCACTTCATCTGACGCTTTCATGAAAAACGCGCTGGATAGTATGGACTACCAAAGCGCATCATTCAAAACGCGGCGAAACAATTGGAACATCGGACCTGAAGATCAAGGATTGGTTCAAACTCATGAATTTAATGGAGCAAACTTCCTGGGAGGTGTGGGCATTCCCGCGTACGGTAAAATGGATATCCAACTAAGCCCGCCACCTGGAGCTGGTGGTCCAGGATTTTTCGAAATCACCAACACCGCCTTGGCTCCGGGTGAAGTCGGATGGGATCTCGGCAACGATAATATGTTTCAACCAGGCGATCGTATTACTTTCTATGGAGGCGTTGGTGCAAACCCGGAAAACCTCTCATGGGAAGCTACAGTCCACTCGAAACGGCCACTTGCTGCTGGTGGTGGTTGGTACATCCTTTTTTCCCCGGCTTCAGTCGTTGTTGCCAGTACTCCTATCGGCGCCGCAGAAAATTTTATCGTTCATCGCGATGTTGCAGTTGAAATGCAACAAATCGACGCTACAACATTTGAACTATGCTGGCAGCCACCTCTCAGCGTTTTCGGGCTTTCACATGCACTCCCCTCAATGTCGTGCGAATTGAAACTTAAAGGAAGACCCGGAAATCGCTACGGTCTCGCCGCCATCAACACACAACCAGCACTCAATGGAGCACCCGCTGGTCCAACTGTAAACGTGGTTCCATTCGATCAAATCGCCGCTGCCAACGCTGCTGCTTATTGTCTGAAAGTCGAATCTATGTATTTCTACACATATCAAGTAGAATCAGACCGGATGACAGACGGCACATTTCTCTTGGATTTAGAAGAATGTATCTGTTCTTCACAACAACTAGACTCAAGCGTCGGCTTGAACCAAAAGAGTTTCCTGGTTCCTCCGTCTACCTATCAAATAGGGGTCGCTCTCCAAGACAACTCTGCTGGGATCACAACTGACAAATCAATCAGCTACTTTGGCTATGAAAATGCAGGCCCTGACGGTGTCATTTCATCGCATAAGGATCTCAGTCGAATGTTTCTACAGTACTCAAACATGACATTCCCACAACCAGACGCCGATCCTCTTTACAACATGTACCCAATTCAAACTGGCGTGCTTGGTATCATGCAGAATCAGTATACTCAAAGATGGATAGAGTCGTCAATGGGAAGTGGGCAATTTTGGACTCCGGGTGGACCTGAGAATATCCAAGACTGGTGGGACAAAGGTCCTCTTCATGTGTTTCCTACACTGAGGGCTCCAGATGACAAATCTACAAACGTGGTTTCTAACATGTATTTCAACAGAGCTCCACGCAACGCGGCTATGCTACTGTTCGCTATGAGCAGAAAAGTCGCAATTGTTTCTGTGACTAATGGATCCGTGAACCAAGTTTCAGTCAATGATCAGTAAAATGTGTGTTTAATTAATAAAAACTGGCACAATGTAACTAATCTCAATACGAGCCGTCCAGAATTCACCAAATGTGTTCACTGGTCTATTTCTAGAATCAGTCAACCAAAACTTCACATTCCATTTGTTAGCCCCGATTAGTTCATTCGCGTTGCTTGCGGGTGGATTGAAAGGAGCATAATCAATCTGACTCCCAGGCGGAACATCAATCAACACTTGAGCGATAGTTTGCGTCCACGCGTTGTTAAATCTAATACCCCTGCTAACCAAATCAGAATGGATCAAAAAATAATCCACTTGGTTGAACTGTGCAACTTGCGGAGCAGTCGTAACACCAGGCCCAGCCACAATAGGACTCCCGGTTGGCCAACCAGCTAACTGGAATACGCTATTTGCAGTTCCAACGTCAATTGAATCTCCCGCCATTGCCAGATAAATCTGAACTCTTTGAGTCGCAGCATCTGCGATCAACTGGAAATTAGCACTAACATAAGCCGGTGCCAATGAAACGGGTGGACTAATTAAAATTGTCTGTAGAGCTCTGTAAAGAGCAATCATATCATAAAGTCCCTCAGGGACAATTGCAGTAACCACACCACTCCCGCCGATGTCAAATCTGAATATGTCATTCACACCCGCGTTGACATTAGGTATTGTCCACCAGATAGTAGAAGACACCACTTTGAGTTTGACATTCGTCGCGTCGTGTGGAATATGGAGAGGTTCTTGGAGAGCAACTTCAAATGCAGACCCCTGGTCTGTAATATTAATAGCACCATTCTGTGGATCGCTACTAAATATCAACTCTATTGAACCAGTTGTAATTTCAGCTGACATCTAACACAAATTCATCAATTCCCGAGAAAACAATAACAATTTCAACAGCTCTAGGAGACAAAAAAACTTGAATATTCAAAGACAAATGGGTATTTATTCGAAAATCGAAACAATCTCCAGAATGGACGTTCACTCAACAATAGGTTCTTCCCAGCATGGCTCGTGAACCCACCCAAACGCCTTGCATTTGCGCAATCCACAAGAATGGAACCATCTTCCAAAGTCCTTTGTTTTTGTGCCGTCGTCGTTAAGCTTTTGACTCTTTCCTCGCTTGGCTGGAGCACCACATCGACACACAGAAGAAGTCGCTTTGCATGCATCGGGTTCCCAGAATCCACAAGATTCAAATCCTTCAATGGAACAGACGTGGACGTTAACACCAAACCAAGCACTTGAAGCCGATCCAACTTTGAAACACTTCGTCGGTTTGTTGTGAAAACACTTTCTTGGGTTGACTGCTTTAACAATCTGGATCAACCGATCGCCATCCACGACCTCTTCTTTTCCATCTTCAACGTCGCTTTGTTCCGCATCAATTGGTCTTTTCTTTGGCTTTTTGTCTTTGCGCTCCTCTTCAATTTCAATGTCATCGCTTTCTAGAATCTCCTTAAGACTCTCTCTCTTTTGTTTCTTGCGTCGCTGTTCATCAATCTGCGCCTTAGCAATCTCTTTTTGGGATGGTATATAGGGTGTGTAGGACGCCATTTGCAATCTTGACATCTGTTATGTAATTTGGTTTTTTGCTTGTTTGTTTGTTTGTCTATTTGATTGTTTGAAGTCCACAAAATTGAAGAATGGAAGTTTGATTTTATCAATTGAATTGGGATTTCAAAGCCGACGCCGAACTTGGCGATCGATCGCTGCGACAGGTCGTTTTCTTCCAACTGGACGTTCATCAGGAATCAACTCCTGGAAACGCTTGTAAGTATTTTCCATTTTCCTGACGCTTTCTTTGATTACTTCACGATCAGCACGTGATTCGTCGATACTTCTGAATTCCACCCTAGGTACCAGAAATTGTATCACCTCCAAAGGAAAGATTCCATACATATGACGCGTTTTGTCATTGGATCGCAGAAATTCCAATCCCATCAATTTCAATGTCGCCTTGATCTGAGAACGCACTAAACCAATATCTGATTTTGCTTTGGTCTTCCGCTTCCGTCCACTGATAGATCCACTCAGAAACGCACGCGCTGATTCCATATGTTCTCCGATTGATGGCCAAATTGCAACCAGAAGCGATAGATCGATAGGAAAATCGCCATCATTGCTTACTTTGAAGACCGGCCCAAGACCGGCTTCTTTAAACCAGACATCCAATGAAGTAATAGCCTGGAATACAAGTTGAGATTCTTCAACAATAGAAGATTTGCACATTGTAACGAGTTCGTGGCGACCAAGCTGATCAAGATCATATGTATTGAACGCGCACATAACATAGAGTTTTCCCATATTAGCCATAGCATATTTGAGAAACTCCAAACTCAATTCCTGCCAATGCTTCGGAAAATGAGATAACGCGCGGAGCATAAGCAATTCACAGAACATCTCGCGATCAAGATTGCCCAGTTTATCTTCGTGAGAAAGAAAAGTAACCCGGTCATCAATTTGAACGATACTGTGATAAGTCTCCAGGATTTGTTCAAACACGGAAGCCTCCAGTGTCTCCTTGTCATCCTTAATGGACTTCTTCAGATCTTTGATTTCTCCCATAACCGCTTCTACTTTTTCATCCTCATCTGGCCCCTCAGTGTAGACCTGTGTGTGTGTGTGTGTGTGTGTGTGTGTGTGTGTGTGTGTGTGTGTGTGTGTGTGTGTGTGTGTGTGTGTGTGTGTGTGTGTGTGTGTGTGTGTGTGTGTGTGTGTGTTCATACCTTCAACGTGAATCGTTTGTAGATAATATGGGATAGCATCGTAGTAATAAACCACTTCGAATCATTCATCTCACTCTCCAATACACGCGAAGTTAAAAGCTCTTTTATCCAAGAGTGAGTCAATTTGAAGTTGAACATTTCTGTGCTTCCATCATAGAGAAGCTCTGAATGACTCTGCAAAACCTTGCGGCGTTCATCTCCACGTTCTTGGATGTCTTCAAGTACGCTTTCGTATGTTGGGATGATCAACGGCGGAGCTTTAGCTTGCCGGCGTAAAATCAGAAAAATCTGCCCACCGGCCGTCAACTTTCTGAACCTACCAGCTCCTTGCCAGATATCTCGAGCCGGTGCTCCTCCAAATGCATCAGCAATAACATACACATTGCTGAATTCAACTTGGATGTCAGTACCAACAGTAACACACGAAGTGAAAATCAAAACGCGGATATTCTGTGAGACCAAAGTTTCGTTGATTTTCCGGAATCCGTCCATTACGTGACTAGGGCTTTCTCCTGATACCCACATAACGCGAGCGTCGTCGTTGTATTGCTTGACAATAACATCCAAAGCGCTCTTTGCACGGCAGACAATACCAACTGGTGCACAATCTCCAGCCAATGCACACATAATATTACCATGCAAAATGTTATGATATGTTTCCTTGTGAATAGTAGAATCAAAAACTTCTACTACCCGCGGCAACGAATTACGAGTGTAATTGAAATACTTCACTTCATTTGGCGCCCAGATTGTATCCACGAACCGTCTGACTGTAGAATCGACAAATACATCAGCATCAGTAAAAATCGCACGGGATTGCTGCAAAACACCTCGCAAAATTTGACCATTGACATATAGATTTGATCTGTTTGTTTGCTCTACACAAACTTGCGCCAGGACTGCACGGATTTCGTCGATGATAACATACGAGAATGATTTGAATACTTCACCCATGAAATGTAGAGATTCATATTGGCATATAAAAACACCAATCTTCTCTCTGAGATTGATCTTCTTTGATTCAGAATAGTAAAAAATGGGGATGGCCTTATTGTCGTGGCCTTTCAAATTCGTCGTTCGATCTTGTATACTTCGCGCTTGCTGTCGTCTGCATGTAACAAACAGAATACGTTGATTCCGTAATGTAGGAAATACATCTGAAATAAATTGCATAATCGCATGTGTTTTCCCCATATTCAATTGTGCATTGACAACAAATAACTTCGTATCTCCCCAAGCACGAGTAGGCGGGAATGGCCGAATGTAATGATCATCACAATGTTCAACATCCAATCTCTCCATATAGATGTTTGCCACTGGTTGCCCAATTTGACGGTCATACGGTTTCGGTTTCATCGGCTTGACTGTCAAATGAATATCAAATCCTGTCCTGGTTTTGACAAAATCTTGACATTCATCCAAAGTCGGATAATGCTCGTCCAAAAATGAAACTTCGTCAACGAATAACATTAGACCATCGAACATTAAAGCCTCAATCACAAAACCTCGCAGTTTGTAAAATTCGTACATACACTTCAGAATACCACTCTCAAACGTCTGCCATAGACGCGCAATGAAAACACCGCGTTGATTTTTGGATCCAGATTCTTGTAATGCAGTTGCTGTCTCTTCCCATATGTTAGGGTAGACTGCTTTCAGTTTCGGAAACAACGCATGTTGTTCCTTATTGAAACTTTGCAAGTAAGGAAATGTAGTCGCTGCATGGAGAAGATCTGCCTTTTGATTCTCGGTTGTGTACAAACGAGCGTCGCCACCGTGCATCATCAATAAGAATAGATGTTTTGCTTCCTTCTGAGTAACATACAAAACATCCATACATTGCCTCTGGCGCATATCCTTATTGAGATAATAGTCACGGAGTATTGGAGCGTCCAACTTAGCCTTTTCACACAACTGGTGAAGAATTGTAACCGCGCAATTCTCGATATCGATATCTGTCACACGTGAACATTTCATTTCGTCATTCCAATACATTGCACGCCTTAGCCACCCAACTGCGTTTTGTAACGACGGGTAGCTCGCATACAATCGCCCATTTGGATTTCCTTTGGTCGGCTGATAATCTACAGAGTTGCAGGAGTCATTCATGTGAAACGATACGGCCAACATCACTCTGAGCACACACGGATCTTGTTCAACCGCGATGATCTCATTCAATCTTGGCCAGCTCTCCAAGCACGTGAACTCCATAACAAACTAAATGTGTGTGTGTGTGTGTGTGTGTGTGTGTGTGTGTGTGTGTGTGTGTGTGTGTGTGTGTGTGTGTGTGTGTGTGTGTGCAAGAAGACACACAGCCCCAAAGGGGCTGGTTGGAACAAATTGAAATATATTAAGAACGATGTCTTCCAATTCCATGTCCTCCAGAAATATCAAAGGCGTGCTTGAATTTCACCAACGGCCGCTTTTTCCTTCCGCGCTTCGGAGAACTATTCGCTGGATCTTCAACGTCAGTAAATTCGAAATTATGCGCCCGAATCAAATGCTTCTTCTTCAAAGCGATTCCATCTGGCAGAGGATGATCAACAATTTCAACAGTCACTCTCAATACCACAATTCCAGGTGATGGTCTGTGAGTCTCCTTCACTCCCATCCGACGAGGATCGCTCGCTTTCACAACGTCAGGGTGAGTTGCCAAGTTTTGATAGCGAGGTCTTTCTTGGATTGATTTCAAATCGGACTGAGCACAGATAACTCGCCGGGCTGCTTCCATACAACGATTCGCATACTCCTGGTAAGTCCCAGCAGATGTTTTGGGACACCCATGACAATCATCATCCTTTGTAGGACAAGCAAAATGTTCATGCCGATCAACAAATACAGACTTGTCAATTTCTCCCTCTTCCTCTCCTTCTTCCTCTCCGTTCATTTGCTCCGCCTTAACTTGCGCTCCAGTAAACAATTTGCCTGGTTTTGTGTATCTGCGAAATTCGCGTGGTGCTTTCGGTTCTTCTCCAAACTTCCGAATACCCGAATCTTCCAGAACTTCAATCCCATGTAAATCAGACTTCAAATCCACTTCTTCGATTTCAGCCTTTCTTTTCCCCGTATAACTCATCGCGCCCTATGTGGGGGGGGTTGGTTGTATTGTTTTTTGGTATAAGGTGTTTTGTGGTATAAGGTTATTGGAAAAAAGTGACCGTCAGTAAGTATACCATTTACTCTCGGCACTTTTTTCCTGAGGGGTATGGAAAAAAGTGGCCTCTTTTTAACAGAGCAACTTTTTTCTTACAGTTTCGGAAAAAAGTGGCCTTGGAAAAAAGTGACACCGGAAAAAAGTGGCCTTGGAAAAAAGTGGTCTAATTATACCTAGCTATCCCGGTTTGTTTTTGTTTTTGTTTTTGTTTTTGTTTTTGTTGTTTGTAACACAAAGTCCCGGGGGATTAACCCCCAAGTCAGAAATATAGATTTATTTCAATGAATTTCAATTAGAGCATTGGCTCGCAATCAAAGCGTCAGCGTTGGAATTCAAAGCCTTCCAAACGGCCACTTTCGCTTCATTGTTGCATAAAACCGAAGAAGTAAATGGCCACACTTCGTCACCAGGAGGGATTGATGGGCAGAGAGCCTGGTGTTCTTCAGTGGCCACGTTGAGCGTTGGCTCTCTTCCTTTGGCTGTCATCAGGCGCCCACAGTAAAAACAGCTTGGTCGAAGCAATATAAACTGCGATGGTGCGCATGAGGATGGGAGACACTCGTGTCGCGTTGGGTTTGAAGGCCCTCTCAATTCAAACACTTTGTCGTAGAAAGGGCAGTTACAGAGAATAGGCCGATCGTAATGCCCACGGGAATCGAAAACTTGTGGGAGGCTCCAGTCTTGCGTTGCATCTGAATCGTCCGCTTTGGAATCTTGACTCTGTTTCTCATTGGTCCTAATTGAATTTTATTTTTTAATTATTATTTTTTATTTTTTATTTTTTATTTTTTATTTTTTATTTTTTCTTACTTCATAGATTTGGCGATTTCCTTGGCGGTTCGCTTGGCTGTCTTCACGCAGCTAACCCAATCGTTGAACAACTTCGCAGTCTGCTTCGGGTTTTCACAGTCGCTGTCCATATCGGAAGTATGGACTCCAGGGGGACTCGGGCGAAACTCCGGGGATTTCGCTTCATGGTCGTATGCTACACTCAGAGTTGGAGCTAAACTCGTGAAAGTGGGGGAAGTCGGGGAAAAAGTCGGGGATGCTGGTGGTGAGACCGGATCTGGTTTGAGAACTACTTCTCGGTTCTCCGCTCCGTATCCACGGTTATATTCTTCGGGGTTGGATGCCAAGTAACGATCAAGAACGCCTTGTCGCTCTGCTCGCGCCTCAGAAATCTGCTGTCTGATTGTACCAAACACCTCAGCCCTTTCACCATCGATCCCATCCAATTCTGCTTGTCTGGAATCTCTCTCCTTTCTTCTTTCATTTCTGTCATTTGGTGCCGGTCTTGGTCTTGGTGACATTGATCTCTCTCTTTTCTCTCTTTTGATCGTATTTGTTTTTTTGTCAAGATAATGCTTTTTCAAAGTTGATTTGATTCTATCCTCTAATTTTTCTAATCGAAAATGGACTTTGAGGAAGGAGACACGCTGATCTTCAAGTTTGGTGTAGCGTTCTTGGAGATCGCGCCAGAGATCGTCTCGTCTGTGGGGAGGCGCGTTGAGAAAGTCGTTCAGAGGCCAATCCACTGTAACCCAATTACACCAAGTACGGTCAGCCATCATGCCGTACATGTGGAAACACAATCGGGTATAACAATCACGCATCGCACGTTCATACTCATCGAGATCACGTTTGTACTCGCGGGCCTGGGTATAAAGGTCACGGACAGAATCAGGCAGCATAACTGATAGTTGGGCAGAGGTTTATTATGTTTTTGGGTTGGGATTTGGGTTGGTTGTTTGGGTTTTGTGTTTATTTTGCGCATTTTGGTGAAGTAGAGTTTGGCGCCAAAACAAAGCCCCTTTTATGAGCCCCGTTGTTTCTTATGTTTTTTTGTTTTTTGTTTTTGTGTTTTTGTGTTTATTTGTGGTTTGTTTTTTGTCAGCTATACATCAAAATACGTGTGACTTTTTTTCCTATAAAACAAGACCGGTTTTGGTCTAATCTGACCAGTATTTATTTAGTAATCACTGTTTTTGTGTTTTATGTTTGTGTCACAGAGAGAACCGGTTCTGAACCGGTTCTGAACCGGTTCAAACTGGGTTTTTGTGTCTATTTATGGTTGGTTTTTTGAGTTCTTGGT
>Ga0310811_10002617_pt1 | contig 22526 bp, 23 predicted proteins | sample YCmetagenome_FD_207642 | JGI IMG/M metagenome (GOLD analysis project Ga0310811, IMG submission 207642) | Soil microbial communities from experimental microcosm in Duke University, North Carolina, United States - YC | ecosystem: Engineered > Artificial ecosystem > Soil microcosm > Unclassified ...
CATGGTGCTGTGATAGCGGCACTGCTAGTTCGTTGCCATCAACCTTGACATTAGCCTGGTCGTAGCGATGTTTTAGGCGTCACTAATATTCAGGTTAGCATGAACGCAGCCACCGTTCGCGAGCCGCTTACCGCCTCCGTCGAAGACTATTTGAAGGCGATCTACAATCTCTCTCCCGAAGGCCGCCCGGCCTCGACCAGCGACATCGCCCATCGCCTGGAGCTGTCGGCACCGTCGGTGAGCGGGATGGTAAAGCGGCTGTCCGAACAAGGACTTCTCGAGCACGTCCCGTACAAGGGAGTCCAGCTTACCAACGAAGGGCGTCGAGCGGCGCTTCGCATGATCCGCCGCCACCGGATCATCGAGACGTACCTGGTAGATCGTTTGGGCTACCCATGGGACACCGTCCATGCTGAGGCGGAACGCCTGGAGCACGCCGTTTCAGACACCCTCATCCAGCGGATGGCAGACGCCCTCGGCAATCCCCACGCTGACCCCCATGGTGAGCCGATTCCCACCGCCGATGGCCTTATCGAAGAAATCAGCGCCACACCTCTCCCCGAGATCCCCCTGGGTGACACGGTCGAGATTCGCCGGGTAACGGCGGGCGATCCGGAGCGACTGCGGTACCTGGCGTCGCTCGATCTCAAGCCGGGAGCCATCATCACGGTTGTTGAGCGGCAGCCGTTCCAGGGCCCCATCACACTTCGTATCAGCGGCCGACTTCAGGTACTGGGGCACGAGCTGGGGTCGAGCCTTCTTTGCAGTCGGGGCTCCGACCTATGAGCGCCGTAAGCCTCCCGCCTCCTGAAGAGCTTGGCGGCTGGCGCTACCCGCGCACTCAGCCAAGCCTCCCGGAGTCGAACGCGACCGTTGCGGTTCCCCGGAAGGTCCACTGGTGGCGCAAGGCACTGGCCTTTGCCGGCCCCGGTTATCTGGTGGCGGTTGGCTACATGGATCCGGGGAACTGGGCCACGGATCTGGCGGGCGGGGCCCGATTTGGCTACACGCTCCTGAGTGTCATCCTGCTCTCGAACCTGATGGCTATCCTGCTCCAGGCGTTGGCGCTCAGGCTCGGGATCGTCACCGGCCGTGATCTGGCGCAGGCCTGCCGCGATCATTATTCCCGGCCGGTGAGCTTCGCCCTCTGGGTGCTATGCGAGATCGCAATCGCCGCCTGTGACCTGGCCGAGGTTATCGGGTCGGCGATCGCGCTCAATCTGTTGTTCGGTATCCCGCTGGTGTGGGGCGTCTGTCTCACGGCGATGGACGTGTTGCTGATCCTGCTGCTCCAGCACCGCGGGTTCCGCTATCTCGAGGCGTTTGTGCTGGCGCTGGTGCTCACCATCGGTGTGTGCTTCGCCGTCGAGGTGGTGCTGTCGCGTCCGGACGTCGCTGCCGTTGCGCGGGGTCTAATCCCGACCACCGACATCGTTGCCAACCCGGCGATGCTCTACATCGCGATCGGCATCCTCGGCGCCACGGTAATGCCGCACAACTTGTACCTGCACTCGTCCATCGTCCAGACGCGGCGTATCGGCACCGACGCGAGCTCAAAGCGGGAGGCCATCCGGTTCGCCACGTTCGATTCGACTGTCGCGCTGCTGTTGGCATTCTGCGTCAACGCCGCGATCCTCATCATGGCCGCAGCGACGTTTCACACGACGGGGCACAATGATGTCGCGGACATCAGCGACGCGCATCGCCTTCTCACACCGTTGCTCGGCACCACGGTTGCGAGCGGCCTGTTTGCCGTGGCCCTCCTTGCATCGGGACAGAACTCGACCATCACGGGAACGCTCGCCGGTCAGATCGTGATGGAGGGCTTTCTCGACATCCGCCTGCCGGCCTGGCTCCGCCGGCTCATTACTCGGTTGATCGCGATCGTGCCTGCCGTGATTGTGACGGCGCTGTATGGCTCCAAGGGCACCGGCGCGCTCCTGATCTTGAGCCAGGTCATTCTCAGCCTTCAGCTGTCGTTTGCTGTCGTCCCGCTGGTGCTGTTCACCGGTGATCGGCGTAAGATGGGGCCGTTCGTGGCCGGACCCATCCTTCGCGCCACTGCATGGGTGGTGGCCGGAGCGATTATCTGCCTCAACAGCTGGCTTCTCATCAACACGTTTCGCGGGTGGCTGAGCTGAGGCTTGGCGGGAGTGTGCGGGAGGGTCTCCGCGCCCTTTGCGTCTCAGCGCTGCTCAGCTGGCCGGTCCTCCCCCTGGTCGCTCAGGAGACCGAGCCTCTCCAGGACAACAGCTTCCTCATCGAGGAGGCGTACAACCAGGAGCCCGGCGTGGTGCAGGAGATAAACTCCTTCCTCCACGCGTCCGGGGCCGGTGACTGGCTTTATGTGCTGACGCAGGAATGGCCGGTGGGCGGGATTCGGAACCAGCTGAGCTACAGTCTTTCGTTCGAGCACGAATCCGACTTCAACAGTACCGGCCTGGGTGACGCCTTGGTCAACTACCGGTTTCAGGCCATTGGTGCCGGAGGTGGGCAGGTCTACTTCGCTCCCCGGCTGAGTGTGGTACTCCCCACCGGGCGGCCTGAGAGCGGTCGGGGGAACGGAGCGTTCGGGCTCCAGGCAAATCTTCCGCTCACGTTGATGCTGACTCCGCGAGTCTCGACCCACTTCAACGCGGGCGTCACTGTGATCCCTTCCGCGGAAAACCCATTGGGCCAGCACGCCACGATCACGACGTTCAACGCGGGGGCGAGCGTCATCTGGCTCGTGCGGCCCCTGTTCAACCTGGTGCTCGAGGGCGTTTGGGTGGGCAACGACGACGTCGTAGGCTCGGGTGTCACGGAGCGTCAGAGCTCGGTCTTCGTGAACCCCGGGGTCCGGGGCGGCATCAACTGTTGCGGAGGGCTACAAATCGTACCGGGGATTGCCTACACTATCAGCCTCACCGACAACGATCCGGATGGATTATTTCTCTATCTCAGCTTCGAGCACCCCTTCCGCAAACTGCAGAAGTAGCGGGCGAAGTCGGCAGCCTCAGGGCGCTGCGTCGGACTCGCCCGGCGACTCCGGGTTCTCCTCGAGAGTAAAATCGATTTCGTCGGTGGGCTCGATTACGCGAAGGAGCCGGGCGAGGAACCGATCCCGTTCGGCCCTGAGCTCGCCCGGCTCGTCGTCGTACGCTCGTTCGATCAATCGAATAAGACGCTGTCGGTCCTCGCTCGACAACGAGTCCCAGCGCGCCAGGTTTCCCCATACGCGCTCGTATTCCTGAAGGGCCTCGCTCAGGAAAACGCCGGTGCCTCGTGCGCCGGCGCCCATGACCTGGGTGAGATGGGGACCGGCAGCTGCCCATTCGATCGCGGGCCCGAGGGACACCAGGCGATCCACGTCTTCCAGATCCACCACGCCTTCGAGCACCAGATCGATACACTCCCGCCAGACGGCCGCGAGGATGCGCCCGGTGGCGTTGCCGGGAACCTCTCTCTTCAGCACCACCGTCTTCCGGTCCATCTCCTCGAACCAGGCGCGCACCATCTCGATGCAGGCGGGATCGGTGAGCGGGCTCGGCACCACCTCGACGAGCGGCGTCATCTCGACGGGATCGAGCGCGTAGGCGACCACGTGCCGCTCGGGCCGGCGAAGCCGGGCGCACAACGCGCTCGAGGACATGATGCCGGTGAGGCTCACGGTGATCGCGGCGGCGCGGGAGACTTGCTCGATCTGCTCGACCAGCCGCTGCCTCCCGACCAGGTCGAGTGGCAAGGCATCGAGCACCAGCTCTGCATCGCCTACAGCGTGAAGCAGGCTGCGACCGACGCGAAGCGAGGCGAGCGCGCCGGCGGCAGCCAACGGATCGGCGCGACCCTGGTCCGTCAGGCGCCGCACTCGCTGACCCACGTCCGCGCTCGCACGCTGCAGCAGCGAAGAGTCGGGATCGTACAGGGAGACCGGCCATCCGCGGCTCAGCGCCAGCGCGGTCCAGCCGCGCCCGCGATGACCCGCACCGATCACGGCAACCCGCGGTCGGCTTAGATCGGCCATGCCATCCCATTGTGAGGGAAGGAAGCGTATGCGTGTAGGATAAGGATAATAGAAATCAGTTCCGCACGCCTCCGTCGCGGGAGCTTGTCTGACTCTTCGAACCTCCGCTCACGAAATAGTCCTCTCCGTCGCATTGCTGGTGCCCGCACCGCTGTCGGTCGGGGACGCGCAGGCTCCGAGGCTGCCGGACGACGCGCGCTACTACGTGGCCCTTGAGCGGCGACTCGCCGCCAAGCTGGGCCTTCGCGTCGGAGACACATTGCGAATTGGGCCGGCGGTGGATTCGGTAACGACGTCGGCCGTGGTCGCCGCCATCTACGAGCCGCGGCCAGACCCTTCCGGCATCATTCGTCCTGACTACGTTGCCCGCCTTCATCTGCCCGCCCTTGCCGGCCTGCTGGGTTCGCCTGACCGAGTGGACCGCTTTGGCGTGGCGATCCAGCCTGGCAGCGATCCACGCCGAGTTGCCGCGATACTCAACCAGGCCGCGTTCGGGTTCCGAGCCTTTCCCTCGAGTGAGATTGCATCGAAGTCGTCCCAGACCTTTCTGGTCGTCAGCCGGTTTCACCGAGCGATCGCGCTGATCACGATCGTTGCGAGCGCGATCTTCTTGCTGTGCATCATGCTGCTCAAAGTAGAAGAACGCCGAAGCGATGTAGCCGTCATGCGCTTCATTGGAGTGCGGCGCAGGGTGGTATTCCTGGCGTTGGTGCTCGAGGCGTCGCTCATCGCTCTGGTCGGCTCGGCGGTGGGCGTTGCGATCGGCCTCGCTGGGGGCACCGCGGCGAACGTCTACTACCGCCGGTTGTTCGACACCCCGCTTCTCTTCTCCCAGGTCACTCCTCGGATCCTGCTTTTCGGCGTGGCTCTCTCGGTGGCACTTGGAATTGGCGCTGGAGCGCTCGCGGCCTGGCGGCTGGTGCGGACATCTCCGTTGATGCTCTGGGGGCGGGCCGGATGATGCCGCTCGCCCTGCGCAATCTTGCCCGGCGCCCGTTGCGTTCGGTTCTGGCGGTGGGTGGCATCGCGGTGGCGTCAGCCATGCTCCTGGACATGGTCATGCTGAGCGGGGGCATCGAGCGTTCCTTCGAGCGCATGCTGCTTGGTCGCGGTTATCAGATCCGCTTGAGTCCCAAGGGCACGCTGCCCTTTGACACGGAGGCATCGCTCTCGGGCGTCAGTAGGTTGCTCGAGAGACTCAAACGGGATCCCGACATTGCCGCGGTGGCGCCGGTGCTGGGCGGTTCGATCTACGCGCATGTCGGTGATTCGCTGGTGACCCTGTTCGGCTATGGCATCGACCCCACCGCCCAGCCGCTCTATGAGGTGGAAGCCGGTCGGGACCTGGGGGCCGCCGATACGTCGGGGATCCTGCTGAGTCGTGCGTCGGCCCGGGCGATTTCCGCGCTCCCGGGCGACACGATCCGTGTATTGGGACGACTCGATCCACAGATCGGCGCAGCCGCGGTGAAGCGACCGCTCGTCGTTCGAGGGCTCGTGCGGTGGCTGTACGACTATCAGGATCAGCGCTCGGTCGGTGTGACGCTTTCGGTGATGCAACGACTGGCCGGTCCTGCTGGAGCCGATCGCGCCTCTCTCGTGATCGTGAAAGTGCGGAACGACTCGGTTGCCCCAACCGTCGCCGGGCGCTTACGTGCCGAACTGCCGCGGATCGAAGTGAACAGCGTCGCCCAGCTGGTCGCCCACTTTCGTGAACGCCTGGTCTACTTTCGCCAGCTCTCCTACATCCTCGGCACGGTGAGCCTCATTGTGACCGTCCTGCTGGTCGCTACCCTGCTCACGATTACGGTAAGCGAGCGGCTGGGAGAGATCGCCACCCTTCGAGCCATCGGCGTGTCCCGCGCCCGGATCGTGCACCAGATGCTGGCGGAGGGGCTTGCCCTCACCGGCATCGGGGCGGTGCTTGGCGTCGCTCTCGGGCTCGCCGCCGCGAGATATCTGGACGCCATTCTCAGGAGTTTCCCCGGACTCCCCGCGGCCCTGTCCTTCTTCGTTGCGGAGCCGCGGGCGATCTGGACTGCGGTTGCGGTGCTCGCGCTGACCGGCATCGTGGCGGGGGCATATCCCGCCTGGATTGCGAGCCGAGCCCCGATTGCGGTAACGCTGCGCGCCGAGGCTACGTGAGCCTGCTTCGCGCGCATGGGGTGCGGAAGGACTATCGGCTGGAAGGCGAGCCGATTCATGCACTCCGCGGCGTGAGCCTGAGCATCGACCGGGGTGAGTACCTCGCGATCGCAGGTCCCTCCGGCTGTGGCAAGTCCACGCTGCTCCACATCCTCGGAGGGATCGACACGCCTTCGGCCGGCGCCGTCGAGCTCGACGGCGTCGATCTCTCGAAGCTGACAGATCGTGAGCTGACACGCCTGCGGCTCACCAGGGTCGGATTCGTATTTCAGCGGTTTCACCTGCTGCCGGTGCTCACCGCCGGGGAAAACGTCGAACTTCCCATGGCCGAAGCCGGCCTCGCTGCTCCGGCGCGGCGAGCCCGCGCGCGGCAGCTGCTCGAGTATGTCGGACTGGCCCACCGGGAGCAGCACCGGGCGACCCAGTTGTCCGGCGGGGAAATGCAGCGAGTCGCAATCGCGCGGGCGCTGGCGAACCAGCCCCCGCTGGTCCTGGCCGATGAGCCAACGGGGGAGCTCGACGTCGTAACGGGTCGCCAAATCCTCGACCTGTTTCAGAAACTCCATACGGACGGAACGACGCTGGTGGTGGTGACTCACGACGATCGGCTCGCTGCCGAGGCCGGACGGGTCGCGCACATGCTCGATGGGCGGATTGTCAACGGTGTGGATCCCAGCCGATGATACTGACCCTTGCCCTCCGCCACCTCTGGGTGAAGAAGGGACGGTCGGCCATGCTTCTCCTCGGCTTTGCGCTAGGAGTCGGCGTGATGATCGTTCTGCTGTCGGTGGGCGAAGCAATGCTGGACCAATCACGCGACGCCGCCCTCGTCGGGGGCGGCGAGGTGACGGTGCTTCCGCTCGGAATTGACGTCGAGGCCATGCGGACCGGCGGCGTGAGCGGAATGTTTTTCGGGATCGACCGTGCGCGTTTCCTCACCCGGCAACTGCTTGGTGGAGCACGTTACGCGCCGATCGTTCGGGCCGTGGCGCCCGCGATCGAAGGGAAGATCGTGTACCTCGGACGAAACGGCGTGACACTGCCGGTCCGGGCGGGCGGAGAGATTCCGAGCCGAGCCTCGACGGTCGGCGCAGGCCTCGACCTACTGGCCGGAAACTGGTCCGACTCCCCGGCCGACTCCGCGTGGACCTCCCCGAGTGCCTCGCATCTCTATGATGAGATGGATCGTTTTCACTTGCCACAGAGAGCGGATTCGACGTGGGGGGAGTGGGACTACTTCAATGTGGTAACCGGTCCCGGCGAATGGTGGTACATCACCCTGATGGTTGGCGGTGAAGTACCAGACGGCGAGTGGGGCGGCCAGGTACTGATCACGCGACGCGCTCCCGACGGTCGCTACGAGCAATACGCGAACCAGGTTGCCCCGGCGCAGATTGCTCTCGACACCACCCGCGCGGACCTCGCGTTGGGCACCAGTAGCCTGCGACAGAGCGACGGTACCTATCACCTCGACGCCAGCGCAACGGGTGTTTCCGGCGACGCGAGGGTGCAAATCGAGATTCACCCGCTTCCCAACCGATACTTCCCGCCGGTCGAGCTCCGGGAAGAGCCGCTTCTGTCAGGGTATGTCGTTCCCGGGCTGGTCGCCAAGGCGAGCGGGACTGTTTGCGTACTGGACCGTTGCCGGCGGGTCGATTCCATCCCCACCTATCACGATCACAACTGGGGCGTCTGGCGAGGCGTAAGCTGGGAATGGGGGGCAGCACGGGGTTCTTCATTGGCGTTGCTATACGGCGGCATCTATACCCCGGAGACCGATAGCGCGGCGGCTCCGTTCTTCCTTACGGTGGTCGACTCGCTCGGGGTGCGGCAGATTCTCCGGTTTCGAAGGATAGCGTACAGCGGAGCCCGCCCTGCCGCCCCGACGGGGGCGGCGATGGCGCCGGGTCGGTTCGAGATTCTTGCGGGTCGGGAAGCGGACTCAATTCGTCTGCGGGTCGTTGTCGAGGATGCGTTGGCCAGCAGCATGGGGGTAGCGGGTATAGGCCGCCGCTTCTTGCAGATGCGCGGTCGGTTCACGGTCACGGGGCGGATCGGAGAGCATTTTGTTGCCGACTCGGGAAAGGGGTTTTTCGAGACGTATGTTCGCTGACTCGGCGTACTTTTCGGCATGACGTCCATCATGGAGTCCTCGGAGGCGACGCGCGCCCTTGGCCGGCGCCTGGTGGACACTTTCGGCGCCGGTTGGAATGCGGGGAACGTGGATCAGATCGTGTCGGTCTTTGCACCGGAAGCGGTCTTCGTGGAAACCCCGTTTTCGTCCCAGATTAACGGATTGGCGGGGATCCGGTCATACTGGAATGACGTCCCGTACCATCAGTCGGAAGTCCGGTTTAGTTCCGGTGAGATCTTTAGCGTTGGGCCCTGGTTTGCCGCTGAGTTCAAGTGCTCGTTCCGGCGCCGGCGCACCGGCGAATGGGTGGAAGCCCGAGGGGCGCTTTTCTGCGAAACCGAGGGCGAGAAAGTCACCGAGATGCGCATGTATTGGCACAGGTGGAGCGGGGGTCGAGAGACAGGCAAGCCGTGAGTGCGCGCCGCGGGAACCAACGGGTCGGCTGGATTGTATCAAAAAGAGGACGTTAGCCCCGGTTAATCCGCCGACATTTCTATCAAGCCGAATGGGTTATCGGTGGCACGACCCTCGCTTTTCGGGTACTTGACCCTTCGTACCCGTCGAGCATCATAGAAGCAGTAAGGTGTCCGGAGGTTTTATGCTCTCCACGCTCATGTTGTCAGCTCTGGTCCTTGTCCACCCGGCCAATCCACCGGCTGCGGCTGTGCAGGCGGACCCGGCTATCCGCATTTGGCTGAGCAATGACGGCCACTATCAGCGAGGAGATGCAGCAGGCGTTCAGGTTCAGTCCCGCAATGACGGATACCTCCTGGTGCTCCATGTCGATCCCGACGGGCACCTGCGCGTGCTCTTCCCTCTGGACCCGAACGACAACGCTCACATAAGCGGCGGCAGGAAATACGACATAACAGGCCGCGACGGGCACGAAGCGTTCACGGTGGCTAACCGGTCCGGTCAGGGGACCGTGTACGCTGCGATTTCGCAGGACCCGTTCAAGCTCGAGGGTTACGTCGCAGGTGGCCATTGGGACTACTCGGCCCTGGACAATGTGCGCATCTCCGAGAAGCCAGAGAAGGATCTCAATGAGTTTGTCGAGCGGCTCGCGCGCAGCGACTTCGACTACGACCTCCTGAACTACACAGTGTACGAGAACGTCGTCTACGGTCAGGGGACGACGAACGTGTATAACTACGGTCCGATGGGGTACGGGTACCCGGGCTACTACGGTGGGTATGGCTACGGCTACGGCGGGAGCAGTTTGTTCATCAGCTTCGGCTTTCCGTTCTACTACAGTCCGTTCTATTACAGGCCGTTCTACTACCCGTACTATCCGGCGTTCTATTACCCGTATCCCCGGTACTACTACCCGGCGGTCTATTATCCCGCCGTGTACTACCCCGGGTACCATTACCCCGTCGTCAACCCGTATTTCCCGTGGCGTCAGCGGACGACCGTAGCGACTCCATCGCCGTATTTCCCCTGGCGAGCCCGTGCGGCGAACCAGGCGTACAACGCCACGGCATTCCAGTGGCGTGCCCGGGAGGTTGCATCCCGGACGCCTACTAACGGAATGCTCGCGGCTTCGTACCGTGGACGATTTGCTGATGTCACCCCGGTGGCGCGGGCCGCCCGGAGCTCCACGACCCCGGTATCGACTGCGTCAACGCCGATGCGAACCCGTGAACCGGCTGGGGTTTCGCCGTCGCCGCGTCGTTCGCTCGACATGACGCCTGGTCGGACCGAGCAAACTCGGCGTCCCGGCACTGTTCTCTCCGACGAGCCGCAGCGGGCGCCGGTTGGGAGGCGCGCGGTCGACCGGCCGGGCAATGCTTCATCGCAGCCGCAGCGGGTGAACCCCGGAGCCGGGAACGCTGCGCGCATGGAGGTCGCCGATCGCTCGGGTAGCATGCCGGATCGGGTCCCGCAGGCAAGACCGTCCAACCCACAGGTTGGCGACCCGAACCTTGGTGAGCAGGCACAAGTCATCAGGGGCGAGGATCGCAGCGGATACGAGGGAGTGCGGGTCATCCCATCGCGGGCTCCTGAGGCCCGCCGGGCCGAGGACGATCGACCAGCCTCCCGACCGAACGTGGAACGCGGCCAGATGAACTCGCCGGGAGGTCGCATCGATCGAGGTGGCGACCCGGCCCCGGCCCGAGGCCAATCCGGGGACAATTCACCTGGGTCACGCGGCGGGTCGAGCGAATCCCGGCCTCAGCCAAGCGGCAGAGGCGGAGGCGACGGATGGAGTGGTGGTGGACGCGGTGGCTGGGGAGGCGGAGCCCCGGCAGCACGGGGGGATGGCGGTGGTAGTCCGGGTGGCGGCGTTCGCGGTGGTGCCGGAATGGGTGGGGGTGGAATGAGCATGCCCAGTAGGCACCGCTAATACCGGTGTAGCTGTGAGAACGAAAGAAAGAGGGGCTCCGGCGCAATCCGGAGCCCCTCTTCTTTGTCGCCTCGGCTCAAGGCGTCGGCTTGGTGTGCCGCCGGACGTACTCTACTCCCCAGGCCAGCAGGTCGGGGCTTTTCAGGCCGACCCGGACGGCCTGAGCAATTGCATCCTCCTCGTCCATACCCTCGTCTAGAACGAGATAAGGGATCAACGCGGCCCCGACCCGATTTCCGCTGGCGCAGTGGAACAGGAGCGGCCGACCTTTCATCTTGCGCAGGGCATCGAGGATCCGGCCCATCGTCTGATCGCCCACGGTCCCCGCGGCAACCGGTACGACCAGGTAATCGAGCCCAAGTCGTTTTGTGACTGCGACTTCGTCGAGGGGGCGAGGCTCAGCTGGAGCCCGGATGTCGAGGACCGCCGCGCCACCGGCAGCCCGGAAGGCCTCGAGCTGAGCCTCCGTCGGTTGGCCGCCTGTCACAACGTCCGCCAACGGCTGGCATACGTTGGGTATGGCCGCGAGGGCGTCGAACGGAGTGGGTCGCTGGTCCGACATGGCTAACTCTTCGACGAATAGGGCCTTCATATTGAACCGATTCGTCCTGCTCCGAAAGCGGACCCAATGGCACGCCCCAACTTTCTGATCATAGGCGCGCAGAAGTCGGGCACCACCTGGCTCGCGCGGCACCTTCGCAATCACCCCGAGGTATTTCTCGTTCGAGGAGAGGTTCACTTCTTCGACAAGGACTTCAACTTCGCGCGCGGTCGCGACTGGTACGAATCCCATTTCGCACCGGCTACGACCCAGCGAGCGATTGGCGAGAAGACACCGGAATATCTATGGGCCAACGGGAAGGGCGCGGAGGGTCACCTCCCGGACGTCCATCGAAACCTTGGCTCGATGTATCCGGATGCCCGCCTGATCGTGGTGATGCGAAATCCGGTGAGCCGTGCGGTCTCCGCTGCCCACCACCTGATACGAACCGGCAGATGCTCGCCGCTGCTCAGCATTGACGACCTTCTCATCGGCGAGGAGCGGCATCTGGCCGAGGCACACGGAGTCATCCCGAAGGGCCGCTATTACGAGCAGATCCAGGCCTATCTCGAGTACTTCCCTCGGGAGCAGTTCCTGTTTCTGTTGTTCGAGGAGGACGTTGTCAAAGCACCGCATGAGACCCTCGCGCAAACCTGCCGGTTCGTGGATGTCGATCCCGGCTTTCAGTTCGGGACCGTGAACCAGCCCGTTAATGAGTTCAATCGTTCGATCGCGGGTCTCGCGGTCACGTACTATTTCAAGAAGGCCGAGCGGCTGGGCGGATTCCTGGACCGCCACCTCTCCCATCGACAGAAAAGGCCAAAGTTCGAAACGCTCGCACGCCTGCACGAGCTCTTCGCCGAAGAAAACGAGAGACTTTTCGCATTACTTGGGCGCCGCAGCGAGGCGTGGGCCGCACCGCAACCGATCGCTCCAGTCCGTCGTCCGGCCGCGCTTGCAACGGCTGCCCGCCCCCGGTGGACGGTGCCGACAAGCCGGCTGGCGGCAGCAGCAGTGCTCGCGATTGCCGTTCTCCCTATCTCGTATTGGGCCCTCCGGCGCAGCCCGGCACGCGAGGTGCCGGCGCCTTTGGAGACTGGCATGGTGGGGGCCAAGTTGACGGCGGCACCACTGATCGCGACGCCGGCCGCGGAGGAGTCCCCGGCGTGGTCGCCGGACGGCAGCCGGCTCGCCTACGTCGACCACGAAGACGGCCACAAGCGAGTTTTTGTGCGGCCGGTCGCGGGCGGTGCGGCGCGTCCATTGTCCCCCGACTCGGCGGACGAGTCGCAGCCAGCCTGGTCGGCCGATGGACGCCAGGTCGCCTTGGTCCGCGCCAGCGCAGGAAGCGAAGGTTCAGATAGCGCCGAGGCCCTTCGTCAGGGTGACATCTGGGTTGTCGATGTCACGTCGGGTACGGAGCGCAAGCTGGTGGACAGCGCCTTTGCCCCTGCGTATTCGCCTGACGGGCGGCGGTTAGCGTTCGATGCGTCGTGGGGAGGCCCGCGCCGGATCTGGATCGCAGATGCAAATGGAGCCAATGCACGGCCGGTTACCCGCGTGGAAGGCGAGAACGTAGTGGATGCCGACCCCAGCTGGTCCCCCGATGGGACGAAGCTGGTGTTTCGCCGGACGGAGCAGAGCCAGACCGATCTCGTCGTAGTGGATCTGGCGGTCGGTACGACGGTGAAGCTGACCGATGACGATGCGGTTGACCAGGATGCTGTGTGGTCGCCGAGCGGCCGACACATCTACTTCAGCTCGTCCCGTGCAGGTGGCATGGATCTGTGGCGCGTGGAGGTGGGCCCCGATGGTCGCCCCGTCGGCCCGGCGGAGCGGCTCACGACGCGAGCCGGCGACGAGATGCACCCGGCCGTGGCTCCGGACGGACATCGGCTGGTCTTTGCGGCCCGCGACCCTGCTCCGGACCCCGACAATTCGCCGCAGTCGGGCAGGTTTGCCTCTTTCGGAAGCACTCGAGATGGAGGGGACATCTGGGTTCTGGACGGGATCTAGGCGCTACATTTCCCGCATGAGGCTTCCGCTCGCCATCGCCCAGATACGCCCCCGCAAAGGCGCGTACGAGGACAACCTCTGCCGGCTGGGACGGATGTTCCACGAGGTGGCGGGGTGGGCGGAGCCGCCGGGGCTGGTCGTCGCCCCGGAGAGCGCGCTGACCGGATACTTCCTCGAAGGAGGTGTGCGCGACCTCGCCTTGCCCGCGGAGCAGCTCTTCGACGACCTCACCAAGCAGCATCAGGACGCCGGTGCACCGCCTTTCGACATTGCAATTGGCTTCTACGAAGTCTACCAGAACCGGCTTCACAATTCGGCTCTCTATGCGACGTTGGGAGGCCGGGACGCGGGCATCCGCCACGTGCACCGCAAGGTGTTCCTTCCGACCTATGGCGTGTTTGACGAGGAGCGCTTCGTCGAGGCCGGCCGAAGCGTCGAAGCGTTCTCCACGGCGTGGGGGCGCGCGGCGATCCTGATCTGTGAGGACGCCTGGCACTCGATTACGCCGATGCTGGCAGCGCTGGACGGAGCCCAGGTCATCATCATCCCTAGCGCGAGCCCGGCTCGCGGCATCCAGCCGGTCACCGGCACCAGCCGCCCGGTCAGCGTGTTGCGGTGGGAACACATTGTCCAGGACATCGCGGGCGAGCACGGTGTTTATGTGGCGTTGGCTCAGCTGGTGGGCTTCGAAGGCGGGAAGGCCTTCGCCGGCGGTTCGTTAGTGGCTGGGCCGCGCGGCGATCTGATCGCGCAGGGCCCCCTGTTCGACGAGGGCTTGGTCCCGATCACACTGGACTTCGAGGAGATTACCCGGGCTAGGGCCGATCTCCCGCTGCTGTCGGACCTGGAGATGAGACTGCCCCACCTGCTGGTCTCTCTGGGCGACGGGCGGAAGCGGGCGGGAGTAGACGAGAGCACGCAGGATTGGGCGCAGGGCGACCACACGGGAGCAGGCGGCTTATCCTCCAGCGTCGCGTCCGCTCCCGTCCACTCCCGCCCGCTGGCTGCGGCTCACGCCCCCTTGGCAATCGACCCCGGTCTCGCCCGCCGGTGGCTGGTGCACTTTCTCAAAGACGAGGTGGTCCGTCGCCGGGGCTTCGAACGAGTGGTGATCGGCCTGTCGGGGGGGGTGGACAGCTCCCTGGTCGCCTATCTCGCCGTCGAGGCCTTGGGCCGGGACAACGTGCTGGGTGTCCGGATGCCGTATCGGACCTCGAGCCCAGAGAGCCTCGAGCATGCCGAGCTCGTGATCGATGCGTTGGGGATCCGCGGCATCACCGTGGACATCAGCTCAGCCGTGGACGGATTGGTGGCCGCGATCGGCGAGGACAGCGATCCTGCGCGGAAGGGCAATATCATGGCGCGCGCGCGGATGATCACGCTGTTCGATCTCTCGGCCGGCCATCGCGCGCTCCCCCTTGGCACCGGCAACAAGACGGAGCGGCTCCTGGGCTACTTCACCTGGCATGCTGATGACTCGCCGCCGGTGAATCCCATCGGAGATCTCTTCAAGACGCACGTCTGGGCGCTCGCACGGTACGTCGGCGTGCCGGAAGTGATCGTCGAGAAGCCAGCCAGCGCCGATCTCATCAAGGGGCAGACCGACGAAGGTGATTTCGGAATCTCCTATCACAAGGCGGACGGGATCCTGCACTGGCTCCTTCTCGGCTATCGCCCGGAGGAGATTACGGCGTTTGGGTACACCGTGGAGGAAATCGAGCTGGTGCGGAACCGGCTCGAGTCCACCCACTGGAAGCGCCGGCTGCCGACGGTCGCGATGCTGAGCCAGACGGCGATTGGGGAGTTCTATCTCAGGCCGGTTGACTACTAGGAACTACGTAAACAGTGAACAGTAGGCAGTGAACAGGGGACTCCGATGTAGCGCGGAGGCGCCTGTTTACTGTTCGCCGTTCACAGTTCACGCTCCATCCCGGAGTTCGCATGCGCCCTGACTCCCGTCCGATGTCCTACTCTCGCGGCGAAATCTCGACCTGGGTGATGCCCCACATGCAGAACGTGCTCGGCGACTTGTTTGGTGGGCACCTGATGGCACTGGTCGACCAGGCGGCTGCGGTGGCGGCCATCCGACACGCGGGCGGTCCTGCGGTGACGGCGAGCATCGACCGGGTGGACTTCCGTGAGCGCATTCCGGTGGGCGCGTTGGTGAGCTGCGTAGGAATGGTGGACTACGTGGGGAATTCGTCGATGGAAATCACGGTCGAGGTCTACGCGGAAAATGCGAGCACCGGAGAGCGGCGGCACACGCACACCGCACACGTGGTGTTCGTCGCGATCGACGACCGGGGTCACCCCAGGCGGGTGCCGCGGCTTATCCCAGAGACGCCGGAGGAACAGGCGCGGTATGGCCGGGCGCGGGAGCACCGCGAGCGGACGCGTCGAGTGTGACCAGTCCGCGGGTGGTCGCGCTCTTGAGCGGAGGCGGCGCCAAGGCGGCCGCGCACGTCGGGGCACTTCGTGCTCTGACGGAGGCAGGTCTTGCGCCAACGCACATCGTCGGCACGTCGATGGGCGCCGTGATGGGCGCTTGCTTTGCGGCCGGCCTCGCGCCGGACGAGATCCTGGCCCGGTGCGAACGAGTCGGAGGGAAGGGTATCGTTCGCTCGCCGTGGGCACCGTGGGGCGGGCTGTGGCTTCGGTCGCTGCTCAGGGGCGAGCCGCTGCACGCCGCGATCGGTGAGCTAGTCCCGGTACATGCGTTCGATCAGCTCACGATCCCGCTCACAGTCACCGCCGTCGATTTCGACTCGGGCAGCTTGGTGCTCTTTGGAGCCGGAGGGCAATCCGCCTCCCTGATCGACGCACTCTGGGCGTCCTGCGCTCTACCGGTCTTCTACCCCCCCGTCCTCATCGGCGGTCGCCGCCTGGCGGACGGCGGGCTGCGCGGCGTGGTGCCGTTCGGAGCGGCGGCGGGTGTCACCGCAGACCTGGTAGTGGCGATAGACGTCGGGCCCGGCTTGGATGAGGCCGGGGCTCCCGTGGCGGCGAGCTATCCGGCCCTGATCGAGGCGCACAACCGAACTACCGGTGTCCTGATGGCGGCCGTCACGATGGCAGAGCTCGCACGCTGGAGGGCTGAGCCGGCGCGGCCGGAGTTGCTCTACGTGCGGCCTCGGGTCGAGCGCGAGGCGACCTTTCGCATCGATCGCGCCCGCGAGTACGCGGACGACGGTTATCGCGCCACAGCGGCTGTGCTTGCGAACCGCGAGGCCCGCGCTCGCACTTGACCGGTCCTTGGACTGCCCCAAATTGCAAACCCCACCCTCCGACCGGGAGCTTCCTTGCGCGCGAGAGACGTCATGGTTGCCGATCCTCACGTCGCCGTCGCAGGCGCCATGGCCAGCGAGGTTGCGATCATGCTTAAGACGAGGAACATCTCGGTCGTACCGGTGGTCGACGATCATCGGACGCGCCGCTTTCTCGGCACCTTGAGCGACCGTGACCTGGTCACCCGCTGCCTGGCCGAGGGAAAGCACCCCTGGCACACTCGGGCCGATTCGCTGATGCGGAGCAACTCGCCGGTCGTGGGGCCGGACGAGGAGCTCACGGGATACGAGGTGCGCATGGACCTCGTGCCCGGGGAGTCGCACCTGCGTCCGACCATCACGGTGCTCGATCAGGGGTGCGTGGTGGGATTCATCAGCCATCCGGAGCTGGTGGAGGGGGTCAAAATCGTGTGGAGGGACGAACAGCGTGAACTGTGAACGGTGAACAGGCGTCTCCGTGTCGAGCCGGAGCGCCCCGTTCACTGTTTGCTGTTCACTGTTCACCTTTAGGCCAATGCCGGATTTCAAGCTTTTCACGATCGACGAAGCCAATCGCACGCTGCCGCTGGTGCGGCGGATCGTGCACGACTTGCTCGACGAATACCCGCGATGGCGACAGGCGGTGGCTCGGTTCGAGATCATCACGGGTGGCGCCCGGGCCGATTGGGGTGAAACCCGGGATCTCGTCGCCGCTCGCGATGCCGTCATCGGGCACGCTGCGCGGATCAACCAATACCTGCAGGAGCTGGAATCGGTTGGCTGTGTGTTCAAGGGCTTCGACGCAGGACTGGTGGACTTCTACACGCTGCGTGAGGATCGCGTCGTCTTCCTGTGCTGGCGACTGGGTGAAGACCGGGTGACCCATTGGCATGAGTTGGATGCCGGGTTCGCCGGGCGCCAGCCCATCGACTCCACGTTCTCCGGAGTACACTCGTGAGCAGTCTCTGGCTGTTCCTGCACTTTCTGGGTTTTGCGATGTGGCTGGGTGGCGGATTGGCGTCCATGTTCGCCGGCATCGCCTCCAGGTCGGAGACTCGGAGCGGGCTGGGTGCCGTCGTGCGGGCTCAATCCGCCATCCAGCGGATGATCATCGCGCCCGGCGCCCTCCTGACGGTCCTGTCCGGGCTCATGCTTACCTTCGCCTTGGCCGGGATGGCGAGCGCCAACGTGTGGCTCATGGTCATGCAAGGCGCAGGGCTCGTGGCCGGCCTGCTCACGCTGTTCGTCGCTCTCCCGACCGCCACCCGCCTCAGCAGGCTGGATCCCTCCGGCGAACAGGCTGCGTATTTCGACGAGCTGCGCAAGCGGCAGAAGGTGGTGGGGGTGATCTGGGGTGCGTTAGGGCTGCTGGCCTTGGTCGGCGGGTCGCTGGTGAGATAAACGCAGGAGAGGAGAAAGGGAGAAACGACTTTTCCCTTTACCCCTTTCTCCCGCTCGCGCACACCGTCCGTACCGGACAACGCCCGCACCTCGCCTCCTTCGCGGTGCAGACGACTGCGCCCAACTCCATGATCGCTTGATTGAAGAGCCACGCCGCTTTGCCGTGGCGTGGAACCAGTGCTGCAGCGGTGGCCCAGATCCGTCGATCATTGCTGCCGTTGCCAGTCCGGGGGTGGAACGCGCGCCGGATGACCCGGGCAACATTGGTGTCCACCGCTGGTGTGATCCGCTCGTACGCAAAGCTTGCCACCGCGCCCGCGGTGTAGCGGCCGACGCCAGGCAGCTGGACCAGCTCCGCCGGGTCGGCCGGGATGACGCCGTTCCGCCGGGAGATCACTTCACGGGCCAGGCGGTGAAGATTGGTGGCGCGGCGGTAGTATCCCAGCCCTTCCCAGGCTTCCCGCACCATCGACGGGGACGCCGTGGCCAGATGCCGAACCGAGGGGAACTGCTTCAAGAACCGGGTGTAGTAGGCCTCGACCCGGGACACCTGGGTTTGCTGCAGCATGATCTCGGACACCAGGACCCGATAGGGGTTGCGAGTGCGCCGCCACGGCAGGTCGCGTCCATGCCTCCGGTACCAGCGGGCCAGCATGCGGCGGAAGCGAAGGTATCGCTCGGGGGTAGCTTTTGCGGGCATGGAGGGCCAAGATACGGCGAACCTCGCTATCCGCTATCCGCTAGCCGCTATCCGCCGGTAGCAGATCGGGTAGCACAGGCATGCAGCGGATAGCGGATAGCGGATAGCATCCATGGCCTCCCGCGCTCTCGGCATCGATCGCCTCATCGGCAACCGGGTTCTCGACGGCGCCTCCCATGTAGGCCGGCTTACCTACTTCATCCTCGATGCGATCCGCGGTCTCGCCGAGGTGAGAATCTGGTGGCCGCGCACGATGGTCGAGGCATGGAACATTGGGGTGGGCAGCCTATTCATTGTGCTGCTCATCTCGTCGTTTGCCGGCGCCGTGACGGCCCTGCAGACGGGCTATCAGTTCACTGGCCGTCAGCTCCCCTATTACGTAGTCGGGACGCTCGTGGTCTCGTCGATCGTGTTGGAGCTGGGCCCGGTCCTCACGGCGCTGATCCTCGCCGGGCGGATCGGCGCGCGCTACGCTGCCGAGCTGGGCACCATGCGGGTGACGGAGCAGATCGACGCACTCGAGAGCCTGGGCCGCTCGCCGTCATCGCACCTGGTAGTACCTCGCGTCCTGGCCGGGCTCATCATGATCCCTACGCTCACCATTCTGGCGAACGTGACCGGTATTCTCGCCGGCTGGATCTCGGTCAAACTGGTATTGCCGGTGACGGACGCGGACTTCACCTACGGTGCGCAGTCCTACTGGCGACCTTGGGACGCCTGGTACTCGGTTATCAAGTCGTTCTTCTTTGCCGGCTCCATTACGGTGATCTCCTGCTACATGGGATTCAGCACTCAGCAGGGCGCCGAGGGCGTGGGCAAGTCCACTACCGGCGCCGTGGTCATCAGCTCGGTGCTTATTCTGCTGCTCGACACCGTTCTCACCCGGCTTCTGCTCAACCAATGATCCAGCTCCGCGGGGTCAAGAAGCGGTTCGGGTCTCAGATAGTTCTCGACGGCGTCGACTTCGATGTCGCCGAGGGGGAGACCGTGGCGCTCATGGGGCCTTCGGGAACCGGCAAGAGCGTCCTGCTCAAGCACATCATCGGGCTGATCAAGCCTGATGCCGGGACGGTGATTGTGGACGACAAGGACGTCAGCCACCTCAAGCGGCGGGACCTCGCCGAGCTGCGCGCGCACATCGGCTACGTCTTCCAGAACGGCGCGCTGTTCGATTCCATGGACGTGTCGGAGAACATCCGGCTCGGCATCTCGAACGAGGATCAGTACAACGACCTGGATTACGTGCGCGAGCGGGTGAAGCAGTGTCTCAATCTGGTGAACCTCCAGCCCGACGCGGTCTCACACAAGTACCCTGCCGAGCTGTCGGGCGGCATGCGGAAGCGGGTGGGCATCGCCCGCGCGATCGCAGGCCAGCCGAAGTACCTGCTGTACGACGAGCCTACGTCGGGCCTCGATCCGGTCAACGCCGACATCATCGATAGCCTGGTGCAGCGGCTGGCCGCCGAGATCGGGGTCACCAGCGTGATGGTGACGCACGACGTCCGCGGTGCCTTTCGAGTCGCGCATCGTCTGGCGCTCCTTACCGCGGGCCGCATCGTCATGCAGGGAACGCCGCAGGATTTCCTCGCGTCTCAGCATCCCCAGGTGAAGGAGTTCCTGGAGCGCGACTTCGACAACCCTTCATTCGCCGCCTGAGCCCATCATGGACATGCGCTATGGACGGGAAGCGATCGTCGGCACGCTGGTCATCGCGGCCATCGTCATTTTCGTGCTGGGGACCATGTGGCTCAGCGGGCGCTCGCTCGGCAACCGGCACCTCGTCCGGGTTCAGTTCTCGCACGTGAGCGGGCTCAAGCGCGCCTCCCCGGTCACGATCTCCGGGGTTCAGGTGGGGCGGGTGGAGCGCATCGATCTCGAGGATGTGGGGAAGGTGTTCATTTCCATCAGCGTCCCCCACAACATCACCCCGCGCGTCGACGCCTCCGCCCGCATCTCGGCGGTGGGGCTGGTGGGAGACTACGCCGTGGACTTCAACCCGGGGAATGACCCTCAGCCGCTGCCGGAGGGACGGGTGATCATTGGCAGCATGAAGAGCGGCTTCGAGCAACGGGCGGCCAGCCTGGGCGATCGGGCTGACAGCCTGATGGTCGGGCTACAGGAGTTTGCCAACAAGGAGACCGCGCAGGATCTGCGGAGTGCGCTCCAGTCGTTTCAGCAGACCATGAAACAGATGGAGCGAACCCTCAAGGGCCTGGGGGACGAGAACCATGGGGCGACACGGGAGCTCACCCAAACCATGCTGTCGCTGCAGCGGCTGAGTGCGCGGCTCGACACCACGCTGGCCAATCCGTCGATCGCGTCGTTGGTGCACAACACCGACACACTCACCAGGAACCTGGCCCAGATGACCAACCAGCTCACGCTTGCGAGCGCCCGACTCGACACGTTGCTGGGCGGGGTCAACCAGGGGCGGGGCACGATCGGAAAGTTCGCCACCGACTCGACGCTGTACTACGAGCTGCGGGACCTGACGGCCGCGATGAAGGGACTGGTGGCGGATCTGCGGAAGAACCCGGGCAAGCTCGGGGTGACGGTGAAGGCCTTCTGACCAACCGTTCACGCAGTACTTTCTAGACATGCCCACCTTCGACAAGAATCGCCAGCTCTCGGCGCGGTTCGACCGGGCGTTCAGCTACGCCAGCCACCTTCACACCTCCCAGACCAGGAAGGGGAGTCGAACACCGTATATCGCCCATTTGCTGGGCGTGGCGTCCTTGGTGCTGGAAGACGGCGGCAGCGAGGACGAGGCGATTGCCGCGCTGCTGCACGACACGGTGGAGGATCACCCGCGCGAAGGACATACCGAGGAAGAAATCCGGCTGTTGTTCGGCGAACGGGTGCTCAAGATCGTCCTCGGCTGCACCGACGCTTTCTCGCACCCCAAACCTCCCTGGAAAAAGCGGAAAGTTGCCTACCTCGACCATCTCGCATCGGCTCCGCCCGACATCAGACGGGTCTCAGCCGCCGACAAGCTCCACAACGCGCGTGCCGTCTTGCACGACTATCGCCACCAGGGCGAACGCCTCTGGCGCCGCTTCAACGCCGGCAAGAAGGATCAGCTGTGGTATTACCGGAGCCTGGTGGAGGTGCTCAAGAAAGGCCGGCGACGGCAGAGCCCGCTGGTGCGCGAGCTGGAGCGGGTGGTGTTCGAGTTGGAGCAGGCGGTGAATGGGAGATAAGGCTGTTCACTTTTCACTGTTCACGGCTTTCCGGCTACCTTCCGGCCCATGTTGTCCATCACCTTGCTCGGCACCGGCGCCGCGTGCCCGAGCGTGGAACGCAACGTCGCGGCGCTGGCGCTCGCCCGTGAGGGCGAGACGCTGCTGTTCGACTGCGGCGAAGGCACCCAGCGCCAGATGATGCGCTACGGGACCAGTTTCGCATTCCGAGAGATCTTCTTCACCCACTATCATGCCGACCACATGCTGGGCGTCACTGGGCTGATGCGCACGATGGGGCTGCAGGACCGGACCGCCGGTGTCACGCTCTATGGCCCACGCGGCGCCGGCCGGCTGCTGGGTGCCGCTATTGGGCTTGGCATCGAGCGGAACCGGTTCCCCATCGACATCGTCGAGCTGCAGGCGGGCGACCGGATCCGGCGGGACGAGTATGACATTCTCGTCTTTCCGACCGACCATCGCGCGGACACGGTCGGCTACGCCCTGGCGGAGCACACGCGCCTCGGCCGGTTCAATCCGGAGCGGGCCCGCGAGCTTGGTGTTCCTGAAGGTCCGCTGTGGGGACGACTGCACCGGGGCGAGAGCGTCGAGCTACCGGATGGGCGTCGCATCAACCCCGCCGAGATGGTTGGAGAGCCGCGCCGTGGCCGGACGGTGGTCTACACCGGGGATACCCGCCCGTCGCTCGCAGTAGTCGAGGCGGCGCGGGGCGCAGACCTCCTAGTGCACGACTCGACGTTTGGCGAGGAGGAGCGAGAACGAGCCATCGAGACCGG